>ERZ808037.2119-NODE-2119-length-10861-cov-12.174518_pt1 | contig 10861 bp, 7 predicted proteins | sample MGYA00380190_ERZ808037 | MGnify/ENA primary metagenome ERZ808037 (study PRJEB31490, sample SAMN06133399) | mouse gut metagenome | isolation source: J9 | host: mice | place: China: Chengdu | collected 2015-05 ...
GTGGGGGTCAACAAGTCCACCATCCAGCGGTATGAAACGGATGGGGTCAATCCCAACCGCAGCATGATCATCAACGGTTTGGCGGACGCCCTACAAACTACCCCGGAATGGCTCACAGGTCTATCCGAGGAAAAAGAAATCAAAGCCGAGGATGGCCGAACCATCTGCGAGGGCGAGGTCTTAGACCATCTGAACAGCTTCTTGGACGCCGTGGCTAAAACGGTACAGCCGGAAATTCAGCAGCGGTTCCTCACATCTATACTGTGTCTGCTGATCGACCTGTTCTCCGTCACCGCCCAGCATTACGGCAGGACGCTGAACGAGATCGACCGGCTGGCCAGGGACGAAGCCCTCAAAAAATCCATCCAGCAGTACACCATCCACGTTGACGACATCATCGTGCCGGTCTATCGCCGGGAGATGGAAGCTCCTATCGAGGATATGAAGCGGTTCCTGGACGGGCTGCTACATATCTTCGACAAAGGGCGTACCAGGGTAGACACAGCTTATCTGTATAACATCCTGCATGACGCCCAGGTGCGGCTGAACGCCGCCAACGATTCCGTGGCACCTTGACAACATAATATGCCGGGAAAACCTGGCAGAAATGATGTAACGCACATCATATGTCACAGGCCCGATTGCCACGGATAGAAAGGAGTTTTTATCTATGGCAAAAGGTTCTGTACGCAAAAAGGGCAAAAAGTGGTACTACCGCTTCTATGTCGAGGACGAGAGCGGGCGGCAGGTACAGCGGGAGTTCGCCGGGACGGAGAGCAAATCCGAGACAGAAGCCTTGCTCCGCCATGCGATGGAGGACTACGAGGAAAAGAAGTTTGTGGCAAAGTCCGAGAACACCACCGTGGGCCAACTGTTGGATATGTGGGTGGAGGAGGAATTGAAACCCGGAAATCTCAGCAACGGCACTTGATGGCCTACCAGGGGACAGTCAACCGCATCAAACAGCATCCCATTGGCAACCGCAAGCTGAAAAGCGTCACCCCCGACCACCTGCAAGCCTACATCGACCTTCTCAGTTTCGGCGGGACAAACCCGGACGGCACAGCGGCAAAGGCGCTCAGCAAAGGGTACTTACGGCAGTATTCGGCAGTCCTGCAAGGGGCGTTCCGCTTTGCGGTGTTCCCCAAACGGCTCATCAGCTTCAACCCCATGCAGTATGTGGTCTGGCGGGGAAAGAAAGAGGAATATGAGCTGTTCTCCCAGGAGGACGGGGACGCCCCTGCGGTGCCCACCCTCACCCATGAACAGTTCCAGGCATTGGAGGACTTCCTGAAAAGAAAAGACAATCCAGCCCTGCTGCCCATTCAAATCGCCTACTACACCGGGCTTCGCATTGGGGAGGTCTGCGCCCTCACCTGGCAGGACATCAACCTGGACGAGCAGTATCTCACGGTGCGGCGGAGCATCCGCTACAACGGGGCGAGACACAAGACCGAGATTGGGGCCACCAAGCGGAAGAAAGTTCGCACCGTGGACTTCTGCGACACGCTGGCTGCGATTTTGCGAAAGGCCAAAAAGGAGCAGATTGGGAACCGCCTGCGCTATGGGGAGCTTTACAGTCTCAACTACTACGTCGAAGTCAGGGAGAAAGATAGGGCCTATTACGAGGTCTATACCCTGCCCAGGACGGCGGAAGTGCCGGAGGGGTATCGGGAGCTTTCCTTTGTCTGCCTACGCCCTGACGGGGCCGTTGAGACGCCGGGGACGGTAAGCATCATGTGCCGTCAGGCGAAGAAGAAAGTGCCGGGGCTGGAGGATTTCCATTTCCATATGCTCAGGCACACCTTCACGAGCAATCTGCTGTCCAACGGGGCGGCTCCCAAGGACGTGCAGGAGCTGCTGGGACACGCCGATGTCAGTACCACGATGAACATTTACGCCCACGCCACGAGGGAGGCCAAGCGCACCTCCGCCCGGCTGCTGGATAAGGTAGTCTGCGGAGAGTAAAAAGTTTCCCTTGTTTCAGCCCGTGAGGGCAAAAACAAGGGAAACTACATAAGGTTTGAACATTTAATTGTCGAAAAGCCTTGAAATATCAGGGGTTTGAGAGGATTTGACAGATAAACTGGAATTTGTTGAAACAAATGCACAGCAAATAGGCGTTCCCTGAATAAGGCGTACAGCTTTGGCATACCACCCGGTAACATAATCAGCTTCACCGATTTTCTTGCACTCAGGAAAAGAATTTGCAAGGTCATCATGTTGTTCGCGGGTCATCATCATACCGCCCACAAACGGCGGATTCCCCATGATGTAGTTCAGCTTTTCCTTGGGCACCACGCTCTCCCAATCCAGCCGCAGGGCGTTGCCCTCGGTGATATTGGCGTAGGATTTCAACGGCAGGAAGTCCAGGGACATATGCACCACGTCCTCAGTCTCCTTCATCATCTGGCTCTCCGCGATCCACAAGGCGGTCTTTGCCACGGTCACGGCGAAGTCATTGATCTCAATGCCGTAGAACTGGCCGATAGACACCTGGATAATGCCGTCCAAATCCATGCTGATTTGATCTGTTAAACATCGCAAGACCTGATTTTCCAACCGCCGCAATGAAATATAAGTTTCTGTCAAAAAGTTGCCAGAGCCACAGGCCGGGTCAAGGAAGCAGAGCGATGCGAGATGAGTTTGGAAGCTACGTAGCTTCCGCTGCCGCTTGAGGAGCGGCAGCGATTCTTCTTCAATACTATGAAGTTCTGTTTTCAGCTTGTCCAGGAACAGTGGGTCAATGACCTTGTGAATGTTCTCAATGCTGGTATAGTGCATCCCGCCGGAGCGCCGGGTCTCTGGGTTCAGGGTGCTCTCAAACACCGCTCCGAAGATGGTGGGGCTGATGTCCGACCAGTCAAAGTCCTCGCTGGCCTTTTCCAGCAGGAGGGATTTCAGCTCCTCGGTGAAGGGCGGGATTTCGATGTTCTCATCGCTGAACAGGCCACCGTTGACGTAGGGGAACGCCGCCAGCGCCGGGTTGTCGTCCGCCAGATATTTGTCCCGCTGCTCCGGCTTCTGATCCAGGGTGCGGAACAGCTCCACCAACGCCCTGCGGATTCCGCTGGCGGGAATGTCCCGGAGATAGTCGTGGAACATACTCTTGCTGCCGAAAATACCGGCATCCTCGGCGTACAAACAGAACACCAGCCGGACGCACAGGGCGTTCAGGCTTTTCAGTGTGTCCTCGGCCTCCGGGTCTTTGTACTGCTTCAGCAGGGCGTCGTAAAGGACACCTACGATCTCGCCCGCTTGCAGGGAGACCTCCATCTCTTTTTTGATGTTGGTGTCCCCGGTGTCTACCAGGAATTGCAGGCGGTAGTATTCCTTTTCCAGGTTGCACAGCTTGATGACCTCCGGGTCGCCGGTGGGCCGCTCCATGTCATAGACATAGAACTCAGCAAAGTTGCAGGTCACGATCCACCGGGGCCGCTGGGAGTAGGGCAGCTCGGCGGCATAGCGTTTGGCCTGCTGGAACGGGGACAGCAGGGAGCCGTCCGACTGCTTGATGGGCTTGTTCAGCTCTTTGCCCAGGCTTTTCTGTTCGATCAGGACGTGGGTGGACGGGATAAAGCCGTCAATGAAGCTGGTGTGATCCAGCATGATCTGATCTTCAAAGGTGATGAACTTGTCCGGCTCCTCCACCCCATAGACCTTTTGCAGCAGGGACAGCCAAAAAGTCTGGCTGTGGCCTTTCTCGTAGCCCTTGCCCTGCCAATCGGCGACAAACTGTTTCGCGGCGGCGCGGCGCTGTGTATCTGTCATGGCGGTGTTCCCCCCTGGTTGCTTTTTTGACAGGATACCATAAATCGCCGCATTTTTCCATAGGCTTTTCCTCGCCGATGGTTTTTCAAATCTGAACCTATTGTACCTCAAATCGAGGTGCGTTTCCCGACAAAATTTGCGCTACTTTATTTGACATAGTATAATCATTATGGGGTGATTTATTTTTCAAAATGACCTTCAGCCACAAGACAGGGCGGTATCCTATACAGAATACCGCCCTGTTTTGCTTATTCTTGACCCTTATCACGATAAGACTGATTAAAAACCCTTGTTACATAGTGTAATGATAATTGCTAAAAAGTCAACTTATTAGCAACTTTTGATGTGTAATAGTACAGATTGAATCTCCTTCCAGGCAGTTCGAGTCCCTTCGGGCGTACCAGCTCAGAAATTCCAGCCACCGTTCCGTTTCCGGCTTCGCCGAAAACTGCACTCTGGCGGGAATTTCTTCGCTTCCAACCGCGACCCGCTGCGCTGGGCTCGCGGTTGGGGCCGCCCTGCTGGCGGCTGGGATCCGGGCGTTGCCCGGATCCTTTTCTCAAGGAAAGACACAAAAGTCCTGTAATAGTCTTGTAATTCGTTTTGGATTGCAGGGCTATTCTTTTTTGCCGTTTCTGACGCCTCCGCGCGTTCCGCCTGCCCTTTGCCGGGACGAAACCTGCCCGGCACAAATTAGATTTAGGGCCTTGACCGATTTGGTCAACGGCGGTATGGTAGGGAAGGAGAGGAGGGCGGGCTATGAATCAGAAATTTTTCAAACTCCCCCAGGAGCGGCAGGATCTCATCCGGAACAGCGCCATGGTGGAGTTCGGCGAGGGCAGCTTCAAAAAGACGTCGGCGGACTCTATCGCCAAGCGGGCGGGGGTGTCCAAGAGCCTACTGTTCCACTATTTCAAGGACAAGCGGGAACTGTACCTCTACCTGTTCCAGTTTGCCCTGGACGTGTGCATCCGGCAGTATATGGTGAAAACCTACGACTTTGGGGAGACAGATTTTTTTCTGGCGCTGGAAAAGGGCCAGGAGGTCAAAATGGATATGGTTCGCCGCTATCCCGGCCTGTTCCGCTTTGTCATGCGGGCCTATTATGAGCGGGACAGCATCCTGTCCCCCAAACTGCGGAAGGGGCTGAACAGCCTGCTGGAATCCACCTCCAGGGACTTCCTCAAGCGGATGGACGTGCACAAGTTCAAGGACGGCGTGGATCCCTGGGAGGTGATCCGGCTGCTCACCCTGGCGGCCGAGGGGATGATGGCCCGCACCGGGGCCTGCACGGTGGAGGAGATCGAGGTTCTGTTTCAGGAGTATCAGAAATACGCGCAGATGCTGCGGCAGAATCTCTATAAGGAGGAATACCTGTGATTCAGATTGACCATCTCACCAAGCGCTATGGCAAGGCCCGGGGGGTGACGGAGCTGACCCTCCATGTCCCGGAGGGAAGCTGCTTCGGCTTCATCGGCCCCAACGGGGCGGGCAAGTCCACCACCATCCGCACCCTGCTGGGTCTGCTCGCTCCCACCGCCGGGTCGGCCAGGGTGCTGGGGCTGGACTGCGTGCGGGAACGGCGGAAAATATTGGCCCAGGTGGGCTATATGCCTTCCGAGGCCATGTTTTATCCGGAGATGCGGGTCAGCGAGGTGATCCGCCTGTCCGCCGCCCTGCGGGGGCTGGACTGCCGGGCGCAGGCCAGCGCCCTGTGCGAGGCGCTGGAGCTGGATGTCCGGAAGCGCGTCCGGGAGCTGAGCCTGGGCAACCGGAAGAAGGTGTCCATCGTGTGCGCCATGCAGCACCGGCCCCGGCTGTACATTCTGGACGAGCCCACCAGCGGGCTGGATCCCCTGGTGCAGCGGGCCTTCTGGGGGGAGCTGGAAAACCGCCGAAGGGAGGGGGCCACGGTGTTTCTGTCCTCCCACGTGCTGTATGAGGTGCAGCGATATTGTGATCGGGCCGCCATCATCCGGGAGGGCCGGCTGGTGGTGGAGGGAACCACGGCGGAGCTGGACGTCGAGAACAGATTCTTTGACTACTACGAGGGGAAGGTGACGTCATGACCATCTTTCGCAAGGAGCTGCGGGCCGGCGCCGTGAGCGTTCTGGTGTGGAGCGCCGTTATCGGCGGATTGATGGCGGTGTGTGTGGGGATATACCCCTCCTTCTCCGACTCCATGGGGGACGTGTCCGCCCTGTTTGCCGGGCTGGGGGACTTCTCCGCTGCCTTTGGACTGGACAAGCTGCATTACGGCTCCATGATGGGCTTTTACGGGGTGGAGTGCGGGAACATCCTGGGGCTGGGCGGGGCGTTTTACGCCGCCCTCACCGCCATGGGGCTGCTGGCGGGGGAGGAGGGGGGCCACACGGCGGAATTTCTGCTCACCCATCCGGTGAGCCGCCTGGGGGTCTGCCTGGAGAAGCTGGCGGCGCTGGTGGCGCTGATCCTGGGGCTGAACCTGATCTGCCTGGCCTGCGGGGTGGGAGGCATCGCGGTCATCGGGGAATCGGTGGACTGGAGCGATCTGCTGCGTTACCACGGGGCCCTGCTGCTGATGCAGCTGGAGATCGGGGCACTGTGCTTCGGCCTGTCCGCCTTCCTGCGCCGGGGCGGGCTGGGGTTGGGCATGGGGTTGACCGCCCTGCTCTACTTCGCGGGCCTCCTCATCAACCTGGACGGCAGCCTGGACTGGCTGCGTTTTGTCACGCCCTACTACTACGCCGACGCGGCCCGGGTGCTGGACGGCGAGGCTCTGGCGGGCCCCATGCTGGCGGGTTGCGCCCTGGGGGCGCTGGGCACCGGGGCGGGCCTGTGGTGGTATCAACGAAAAGACATCGCGTAAGCTCCGCCGGCCTCCCAATAGTCCCGGATCTGCCGGCCCATAATCCCGGAGGTGTCGCCGCCCTCCAACCAGGCCTTGAACCATTCCACCGTTTTTTCCACGCTCTGCTGGATATGCCAGCGGGGACTCCAGCCAAAGACGGTCTTCAGCCTGGAGCAGTCCAGCTTCAACATACCGGCCTCATGGGGGGCGTGGGCCTCGGCGCGGCTCTCCCACGTGACGCCGCCCCAGGCGCGGCAGAACAGCTCCGCCAGCTCACCGGTGGTCACACAGTCACACTCGTCCGGCCCCACGTTGTACCAGCCCTCGTATTGCTTGTCCTCATACTGCCGCCGGGCAATCATCAGGTAGGCAAACAGCGGCTCCAGCACGTGCTGATAAGGCCGGGTGGACTGGGGATTGCGGAGGATAATGCTCCGCCCTTCACTGGCCGCCCGCACACAGTCGGGAAGAATGCGGTCAGGGGCAAAATCCCCGCCGCCGATGACGTTACCGGCCCGGGCCGTGGAGATGGACACGTCAGTACCGGCAAAAAAACTGCGGTGATAGCAGTGGGTCACCAGCTCGGAGCAGGATTTGGAGTTGGAGTAGGGGTCAAAGCCGTCCAGCGGATCCGTTTCCCGGTAGCCCCAGGGCCACTCGTTGTTGTGGTAGACCTTATCCGTTGTCACGTTGAGGACGCTGCGAACCCGCTGGCTGCGGCGCACGCACTCCAGCAGATTCACGGTTCCCATCACATTGGTCTCATAGGTTCCGACCGGATCCCGATAGCCGTCCCGGACGATGGGCTGGGCGGCCAGATGGAACACGATCTCAGGGCGGGCATGGTGAAAGCTCCTGGTCAAGCGCTCCCGATCCCGGATGTCGCCCGTCACGGAGACGATCCTGTCCTTCAGCCCCGCGATCTCAAACAGGTTGGGCTGCGTGGGGGCGGGCAGCGCGTATCCGGTGACCTCCGCTCCGGCGTCGGCCAGGATGCGGCACAGCCACGCGCCCTTAAACCCCGTGTGCCCGGTGACAAACACCCGCTTCCCGCGGAAAAAGTTCCATTCAATACCGTTCATTCGTCCTTCCACACCTTTCCCGCCTCCCGCGTTTGAACATGACCCGGCCGGCGGGAAATTCCCGTCGCGGCGCAGCCCGGAGGGGTGCGCCGCTTCAGAGGGGGGCGGAGAATACGCTGATTATAAATGATCCGTGTGGAAAAGTAAAGGGGAGGGGGACGCCGCCCCGCCGTCAGGGAAAGACGTTGCGAATATCGGCGGGGGTGAAGGAATACCAGATGGCGTCCTGCTGCTCCGCCCATTGGGCCTCGGCGGCCTCAAACTCCGCCTTTGTGGCCTCCTGCCGGCGCACGTAATACGTATATTCATCCGTCTCGTGATCCAGCACGCAGTAGAACCGTTTCCCCAGCCCGCCCGGATCCTTTGTCCCCAGGTACAGGACGGCCACGCCGATCTCCGACCCGGTGGGATCAACATAGGAAAAGGTGCCGTCCCGCTTCAGATCCCAGAACATCCGGTAGTCCAATTTCACCCCGTATACGGTGCCCTTCAACTGGTACAGCACAAGGTAGCCCCCTGCGTCACCCGCCACCGCGTCCACCTTCAGCACCACCTCGGGGAGGTCGTTGCTGTTTAGATCCACGGCGGTAAAGCGGCGCACGGCGGTGTAGCCGTCGTCTCCCAGGGGGAACAGCCCCGGGATATCGGACACGGATACCTGCCGGTCGGCGCCTCCGTCGTCCTCCCCCAGCAGGGTGAAGCTCCTGGAGCCCAGCAGCACCTCCTGGTACAGGGTGTTGGCCTGGGCCGTGGGGGAATCGGCGGGGATCTGATACGGCTCGTATTCATAGGAGACGGGGTTCACCTTCCCCTGATGATCCATGGACAGGGTCACCTGCACATCGCCGATGTACTCCGGGAGCGTTCCCACGCCGCAGCCCAGCGAACAGGATAGCTTGCCGTCCTCAATGCGATAGCACACGATTTGCCCAAACTCGATTTGCCCCCCCGGGTCGTAGGCCACATTTTTGGGGACGGTCACCCGCTCCATGCCCGGGGCGGAGAGGTAGAAATACTGATCGTCCCCGGTGGAGTTGATCCGGGCGATGATCCGCTCCGTCAGGTCGGAGGTGTCGTACTGCGTCAGGGTGTCCGCGTCGAACAGGTAGAGCCGATCCACCCAGCACCCGGTGCCTCTGCCTTCACATAACGTAAAGGCGATCTCATCTTTGCCGTCGCCGTTGAAGTCCCGCACCTGGAAGTCTACCTCGGCCGGGTACAGCTCGTCCCAGTAGCCGTCAAACTGCACGTATTTGTCCCGGTAGGTGAGCTGTAAATGCCTGCCGTCCTCGTCCAGAGTGCGAAGCTGGGGCGTCTCGGAATAATTCCCCGCTGCCATGAACGCTTTGAAGGCCCGCAGATTGTCCAGCAGGGACTTGGATGGGTCGTAGGACGTGGAGTTGTAAGCCCCCCGCAGCCACAGCGGAACGTGGTACAGACATGCGCCGGAATCCTCAAAGGAGGAGCTCAGATCCGCGTCCGTATTGATGAGCAGGACGCTGTGGGCCAGCAGGCCGTTGATCTCGTCCATAAAGGCGGCGATTTCCTCCGGGTCGAACCGGCCGTAGAGGGGCTCGCTGCCCCAGAAGTTGGTGTCGAACTCCACGCTGTTCTCCTTCACCGTCCGCTCCTCCCCGCTGGGGGAGAGGGTGAACAGCTTGTAGGAGTAAGCGCCGCTGCCCTGTCCCATGGCGGGGTTGTAGCGCAGCAGGTAGTCCTTCCCGTCCAGGGTGCACAGGAACACGGCGTTATAGCCCGCGTGGTAGTAATAGGCCTCGTCGGCCCAAATTAGGGTGTCGTCCCGCCAGATCTCCACCCGCTGGCCCTGGGCGCCCCTTTCCTCGTCGGTGATGATGGTGCGCTGGATCAATTCCTGGCGCATATCCCCGTCCAGGTCGCGGGCGTAGGCCGGGGCCTCCCCGGCCAGCTTGAAGCGGGTCAGGTTCTCCAGGGTGGTGAGGCTGTCGTTCCACTGGAAGCCGACGGCGTAGTTGGACAGCCACCGCAGATCCACCCGCGGGGGCTCATCGGGCCAGAAGTCCCCGGAGGTGTCCGCCAGAATCACGCAGTCCGCCAGCACGCTGTCCGCGTCCTCCACAAAGGCGGCCACCGCCTCCGGGTCGAAGTTCTCCCGCACGTCGGCACCGACGCCGGGCACCGAGACGTAGTCGAAGTACACCTGGTTCTCCCGGACGGTGTTCTCTTTGCCGTTTTCCAGGGTAAAGATGCGGTAATGGCCGTTGCCGTGGCCCTGGCCGCCGTGGATGTCGAATTCCATCAGGTAGTGTTCGTCGTCCTTGGTATACAGCAGGATGGCGATCTCCCCGGCGTGGAATGGGGCGGCGATGCCGTACCATAGCACCTCCCCGTCCTCCTGCACCACCACGCCCAAATTCCACCGGGAATCGTCCTTGCTCGTCCGGGCCTCGTTCGCCTCCTCCGGGCCGCACAGCCGCCCCGAGGTGATGGTCTCCGGCACGCCGTTGCGGTTCAGGTCGGTGCCGATGGCCAGGTTGGTGCCGTTCACCAGCATGGTGGGGGATCCGTCCCAGTCGAAGGTGAGCTCCGCCCCGCGTCCGGCGGTGGCGTTGTTGTAGTAGTCCTCCGCCGCCGTCAGTAGCTTGGCGGCGTAGCGGGCGGCCTGAACCGCGTCCTCGTCAGGGAGGGAAGCGGGGTAGAGAATCTGCTCCCCCATATTGGCGTTCCCTTTGGAGTGCTCCTTGGAAACCACCGTGCCGCTGTCCCCGGAAAGCTCCACCGTAAACACCCAGTAGCCGCTGTTGGCGTAGCTGCTGAGCATGGCCGACATGGCGGTGGACACCGTCACAGAGGTGCGCTCCTCGTCCGCCCAGCGGGCACTCATGCTCGCCCAGCCGGTGGAGAACTCATATTCCGCGCTCAGCCGCGGCCCCTGCGTCTCCCCCTCGTCCGGGGTTCCGCCGCTCACATCAAAACCGAACCCGGAGCCCTCCGGATACCAGACGGTGTGATCCACCGTCCGCCCGTCCACCTGACCCCCGATCCGGACAAAGGGCTTCCCGTCCTCGGCGGTTTCCAGGGTAAAGGTCAGGTCGGCCGGGGGCAGCTGGATCGGGTCTTTTCCGGCGGACTTGTCCTCCGCCCGCCCGAAGGCCACCACGCAGGCCAGCGCCGTCACCAGCACCAGGGCCACCGCCGC
>ERZ808037.2121-NODE-2121-length-10854-cov-48.462281_pt1 | contig 10854 bp, 9 predicted proteins | sample MGYA00380190_ERZ808037 | MGnify/ENA primary metagenome ERZ808037 (study PRJEB31490, sample SAMN06133399) | mouse gut metagenome | isolation source: J9 | host: mice | place: China: Chengdu | collected 2015-05 ...
TACAAAAAGCAAGCCCAACTTCTGCCGTTCAGGAAGTTGGACTCGCCTTTTTATGGTTTAGCGGACAGTAATAGTTCTGAATAGCCCCGGCGGACGCTGAACAGCTCCCGGGCTAATCCTATATCCTAACGGATCGGTGACTTTATATTACTCGGCCTGTGCTTTTGCACGCTCGAGATATTTCTTCACATCGATTCCCATCTGGGGTCCGTAGTTGGGATATTCGCTTATGATCTCCTCATATACGGCAGCCTCAGCCTTGTAGTCCTTCATCTCGCGGAGCACAGTGGCCTCCTTGAGCATGAATGCGGGTGTGTAGGCGGGATTGTCGTCAGAGAGGCTTACAGCCTTGCGGAAACAGCCGAGAGCTTCGTCATATTTCTTGAGGTTGACGTAGCAGTCACCCTCAAGGCTCTTCGCGCCCGCGCTTATGATCGACTCGGAGGAGGAGTAGCCGTTGAGATACTTTATAGCCTCCTCATATTTTTTGTCCTTATAGAGCAGGATAGCGGCATTAAGACCTGCGAGGTCGCCGGCCTTGTAGCCATGGTCGGCAGCCACCTGCTGATACTTTGCAAGTGCGATGCTGTCGTTACCCATCAGGAGCTCTATGTCGGCCTGACCGAGAGCCTCGTTGGCACTCTGTATGCCCGGCTGGCGGACAGCATAGACATAGACAAGCACTGCGATGACCACTACAGCCACAGCAACGCATGCATACATGATGGTCTTGGGGTTCTTCTGCACTTTCTCGCCGAGTCCGGTGAGGGTGTCGTTCACCTCGTCAATGGAGGTGCGGGTTTCTTCGTGATTTGTATTTGCCATTGTGTATTGTGTTTTTTCAGATTGAAGGGGATGCGGCAAAGAGTTCCGATAATGAAAAATCTGCCGTTCCAAGGTGCAAAATTAGCATTTATTCCGCTAAGTATGAAATTTTTCGGATGTAATTTCATACATTATTCGTATCTTTGCCTCTGACATCAAGGTTAACGGCAACAACATCTGCCGAATGCTCATTTGAATCCGGCAAAAGAGAATGGACACTAAGACACTTGAATTTGTAACATATTGCATCAGCAAACTCGCGCACGTACTTAATCTGAATCAGCGCGAGGTTTACCGACGGCTAAAGCAGTCGGGCATACTCTATGACTATATCATACCCTCTTATGATGTACTGCACACTTTTAGCTCCCGCTATCTTGTGGAAGACTTAACCGACTACATGAGGGAGAAAGGGGTGTTACCAAAATGATTCTTTACCACTCATCCGACGTGTCAGTTATAAGGCCCGACATAATTCATTCGCGTGACTATCTTGATTTCGGCAAAGGTTTCTATCTGACATCAATACACATTCAAGCAGTCAGATATGCGCAACGCTTTCTCCGCCGCCAAAGAGAAGCATGGTTAAATACTTACGAATTCAATTTCAATCCATCGGGGTGGAAAATACTTAATTTCAGCAAATATGACAAAAACTGGCTCGACTTCGTGGCCAATTGCCGAGCCGGTAAGGATATCACTGATTTTGATCTCATAATCGGTGGTATTGCCAATGATAAAGTAATCCAAACACTCGACCGTTATTTCGATGGAGAACTGTCAGAAATCGAGACTTTAGGGCTGCTCAAATATGAGAAACCCAATGTCCAGTATTGCATACGTTCGCAAAGAATGCTCGACGAATGCCTAAAACACATAGAAAGCAAACAATTATGACTGAAGAAAGCAAGCTGGCTTTTCAAGCCAACAAGAGTGCCAATATAATAAAGAGTCTATGTCATCTCTATGGAATATCAATTCAAGATGCCACCGATTTATATTATCAATCCGACACATCAGTACTGATAGAGGAAGGGGTCAGCGATCTTCATTGCCGTAGCGATAATTACCTTGCCACTATTATTTGGGACGAGCATAAAAATACGTGAAACAAATGAATGATCCGGATGAAGCGGATTAACGGGAATCAACTATTTAAATTATTGATATCATGAAACTTTGTAAAGCAATTCTGTTTATATTGATGTTGCCGGTCATGGTGGCATGTGAGAGTGAGCCGGGGAAAGTCTCGTCTATAACTGAAGCCGCATCATTACTGGAAACCTCTGAAGGACTGGTAAGGACCTATGTGGAAGGGGATGCCTATATCGATGTGGATGTGCAGTCCATCACTCATGCGATAACGAATCCGGCAAGCAGGTCGGAGGAGATCAGCAGCGACGATGTGGCAAAGATGAAAGCTGCGGTGTACAGGTTCTACAAAAATGTGACTGTCAAGGACAGCTGTTATTACTGCCCTGTCAAAAACGGTTCTGAAATCAATATCTCCGACAGGGTATTCTCGGCACTGTCGGACAATCTTCAAGAGATGAATGACTTTATCAAGAAGGTGAAAGACAAAGGGGAACCCGTGACTATCCCGGAGGTGGATGAGGAATATCTCAATTCACTTCTGAAATAAGCCGCCGGCAAGAGGACTACGCACGCCTCTGCCATGACAGCCGACACTCAAACCGAGGACATATAAGTCGCATATCCGAGCCTGATTCCATAATTTGCGGATTTATGGAAATAAATTATTAATTTTGCGGTGCCTTAGACCATAATCAGGGTTCAACCAAAAAATAAAGAAAAAACATTATGTCGACTTATACAGCACTCGACCCTCGCAAGGTGACCACACGCCGCCTTACAGAGATGAAAGCCAAGGGTGAAAAGATAGCCATGCTCACTGCCTATGACTACTCCATGGCCAAACTAATTGACGAGGCCGGTATGGATGTGATACTCGTCGGTGACTCCGCCTCCAATGTCATGGCAGGAAACACCACCACCCTGCCTATGACCCTCGATCAGATGATTTACCACACCAAAAGCGTGATAAAGGGTACCAACCGCGCCCTTGTGGTGTGTGACATGCCTTTCGGCACGTATCAGGGCAATCCGCTGGAAGCACTGTCGTCGGCGATCCGCATCATGAAGGAGAGCCATGCCGAGGCCGTGAAGATGGAAGGGGGCGAGGAGATAATAGAGAGCATCCAGAGGATACTCTCGGCCGGAATCCCCGTGATGGGACACCTCGGGCTTACCCCGCAGTCGATCAATAAGTTCGGGACTTACAATGTGCGTGCGCGCGAGGAGGCCGAAGCAGCCAAGCTCGTAAAGGACGCGCATATGCTCGAGGATGCCGGATGCTTCGCCCTCGTGCTTGAGAAGATACCCGCCGAACTTGCCACACGCGTAGCCTCGGAACTGACCATACCCGTAATAGGCATCGGAGCTGGCGGAGGCTGCGACGGCCAGGTGCTCGTGATGCACGACATGCTCGGCATCAATCAGGGTTTCTCGCCACGGTTCCTGCGCCAGTATGCCGATCTGGGCACCGTGATCAAGGATGCCGTAGGGTCATACATCACCGACGTGAAGTCATCGGACTTCCCCAACGAGCAGGAACAGTATTAAAGACTTATCAGACACCACGATAAAAAAGGTGAGGACAACGGCACAAGAGAGCATTGTCCTCACCTTTTTTATTATTCTCTTTTTTCAGTTTTGACGTATTTCAGTCCTCCTGCAGGAGATCGGGGCGTAGGAGGCGTGTGCGTGCGAGAGCCTGCTCGTGCTTCCAGTCGTCGATCTTCGCCTTGTGGCCTGACAGAAGTATGTCGGGCACACGCCAGCCCTTGTATTCGGCGGGGCGGGTATAGACAGGGGGGGCGAGGAGATTGTCCTGAAACGAATCGCTGAGCGCGCTCTGCTCGTCGCCTATGGCTCCGGGTATGAGGCGCACCACAGCGTCGGCTATGGCCACGGCAGGGATCTCCCCTCCGGTGAGCACGTAATCGCCGATGGATATCTCCTTGGTGATGAGGTGCTCGCGTATGCGGTAGTCGACACCCTTGTAGTGTCCGCACAGTATGATTATGTTCTCACACAGCGACAGGGTGTTTGCCATAGGCTGGTCAAACTGCTCACCGTCGGGGGATGTGAATATGACCTCGTCATATTCGCGCTGTTCCTTGAGCCATGTTATGGCTCGGTCGACCGGCTCGATCTGCATCACCATGCCGGCCTCCCCTCCGAAGGGGTAGTCGTCGACCTTGCGGTGCTTGTTGGTGGTGAACTCGCGGAGGTTATGCACGGCTATCTCCACAAGCCCCTTGTCCTGTGCCCTCTTGAGGATGGAACAGTTAAGGGGTGATTCGAGCATCTCGGGGAGCACTGTGAGAATATCTATACGCATAGCAGAGTTAAATATTCCGCAAAATTACAAAAAATTTTCAGAGACCGCCACATTTTTGTCCGAGCCGTGGCAGAGACGGGAAGGCAGCCGTCACCTGCCGCCGCCCAAAGCGTGGTAGAGGGATATTACTGCCCGTATCACATCGAAACGGTCGGAAGCCTCGGCCAGCTCCGCCTCAAGGAGCCTCTGCTGGGCTGTGAGCACCTCAAGATAATTGGTGTTTGTGTTGCGCATGAGCAGGCGTGTGTTATGTACCGCACCCTTCAGGGCTACAACCTGCTTGCGGTCAAGGGCCAGACGTCCGTTGGCGGTCTGCCATGCCATAAGAGCGTTGTTGACCTCCATGCCGGCGTCCAGAAGCTTCTGCCTGAAGTCAAGCAGATTCTCCTCATAACGTGCGCGTGCAATGTCGAGGTTGGCCTTGTTGGTGCCCCGGCTGAACAATGGTGCCACCACCGATCCGAGAGCGTTGGCAATCCATGACGAGGGATTGCCGACAGAGCCTGACGATGTGGTCCACCCGGCATTGCCTGAAAGGGTTATTGAGGGATAGAAAGCCGAGCGCGCCACATTGATGTCGTAGAATGACTTCTGCAGACGGAACTCGGCCTCAAGCACATCCGGACGGTTGGAGAGGAGTTCGAGCGGCAGACCGGCCGACAGAGTGTCGGGGAACGACTGCTCCCTGAGCGAGCCGCGTGTCATATCGGCATCAGGGTCAAGCAGGAGCGAGCGTATGGCATTCTCCTGTTCGGCTATCTGACTGCGCAGGGTGAGGGTGGAGCTTTCGACGCGCATACGGTTTGCGCGTGCCTGCAGCACAGCGGCCTCGTTGGTGCGGCCGGCGCGCTTCAGGGCCTGGAGCACACGTATGTTCTCGTCCCATGTCCGGAGGGTCCGTTCGCTTATCGAAAGCTGCTCGTCGAGCATCAGCAGAGTGTAGTAGCCGTCGGCAATGGTCGCGACAAGCTGCGACTGCACGGCCTGACGGTAGGTCTGCGATGCGAACCATGAGGCCTCGGCACCCATCTTCAGATTGCGCTGCTTTCCGAAGGCGTCGATCTCCCATGACGCGGAAGGGCCTATGGTGAACCTGTCGGCCGAACGGTTGCCGGTACTTCCGTCGGCACTCACGCCTAGGGACGGAAGAAAGGCGAGGCGTGAGGCCGAAAGAGTGGCACGGGCCTCCTCCACCTTGAGCTCGGCTATGCGCAGATCGGTGTTGGAATTAAGCCCGCTGTCGATCCAGGCGGCGAGATAGCCGTCGGTGAACAGCTCGCGCCAGCTCATGGATGCAAGCGGGGAGCATGCGGAATCGGGGAGGCACATGCCGGCGGCATCGTAGCCTATGGCAGGACGTTCATATCGTGAATAAAGCCCGCAACCTCCGAGCAGTGGTAGGAGCAGGATCAGAGGGGCAAATATATGGAAGCGGTTCATCTTTTATTTCTTTTAGGAGGCATTACACGTTCTTCAATGGTCTGGAACACTATGAAGAGCACAGGCACGACAAACAGGAGTGCGACAGTACCCAAAAACATGCCACCCACAGTGCCCACACCTATGGACATATTGCCGTTGGCACCTACGCCCGATGCGAACACAAGAGGCACCATGCCGAATATCATGGACAGAGAGGTCATGAGTATGGGGCGCAGACGCGCGCGTGCCGCCGAAGTGACAGCATCGACTATCGACATTCCGGCCTTGCGGCGTTCGGATGCATACTCCGTCATGAGGATCGCGGTCTTGGCGAGAAGCCCTATGAGCATCAGGAGTCCGATCTGGAGGTATATGTTGTTCTCAAGCCCGAACATCCTCGCAAACAGGAAGCTTCCCATAAGTCCGAAAGGCACGGACAGGAGGACGGCCCAAGGGATGAACAGACTCTCGTAAAGGGCGCACAGTATGAGGTATATGAACACCACGCACACCACAAATATGAACACCGTGGAGCCCGCCGAGGAAGCCTCCTCACGGCTCATGCCGCCGAACTCATAGCCATATCCGGCAGGGAGCAGATCGGCACACACCTCGCGCACAGCCTCGATGGCCTCGCCGGAACTGTAGCCGCTCGCGGGGGTGCCGTTGACCTGTATGGAGGAGAAGAGATTGAAGCGTGAGAGCGACTGCGCCCCGTAGACGCGCTTAAGCTTCAGGTACTGGTTGATTGGTGTCATCTCGCCCGAGGAGTTGCGCACGAATATATTGGAAAGCGACCCGGTGTCGAGACGGAACTCCGGGGCCGCCTGCACCATGACGCGGTAAAGCTTGGAGAAGCGGTTGATATTGGAGGCATAGGAGCCGCCTATGTATCCCGCAAGGGCCTCAAGCACGTCGCCCGGCTGCACACCGTGGCGCAGAGCCGCCGAGGCGTCAACCTCGACAAGATACTGCGGATATTTTGTGTCGAACGAGGTGGTGGCACGCGCTATCTCGGGGCGTTCGTTGAGGGCCTCGATCACCTGCCTGGATATGCGGTGAAGGTCCTCGATGGATCCTCCCTTCTGGTCCTGGATGTGAATCTCGAAACCGTTGCTCGCGCCGTAGCCGGGTATCATGCCTCGGGTGAACACTATTATGCGCGCCCCGGTTATGTCGGAAGTGCGGCGGTATATCTCGTCGATCACGGAATCGATGTCGTCACCGTCGGATGTGCGCTCGTCCCAGTTCTTGAGACGCACATTGAACATGCCGCTTGACGAGCCCGTGCCGCTCATCATGCCCATGCCAGCCGTGCGCGAGTACACTATGAGCTGCGGTATGTCCTCGATGCGGCGGTCTATCTCCCTCATGACCCTCATGGTCTCCTCGAGGTTGGTCCCGGGAGGTGTCATCACGTCGATGTTGATCGACCCCATGTCCTCCTGTGGCACAAGGCCGGTCTTGGTGGTCATCATCATATAGTAAAGGCTGCCGCCGGCAAGGAGTATGAGCAGGGCTGTGAGCCATCGGCGCGATATCATGAACCTCACTCCGGAGGAGTAGCGGTCGACAAGCCGGCTGAAGCCGGCATCGAACGCCATATGGAAGCGGGAAGAGAAGCTCTTTCCGTCCGAGTGGTGAGGTGTCATGAACAGGGCGCAGAGTGCCGGGCTGAGCGTCATGGCCGAGATCAGCGATATGCCCACAGCCACGGCCATTGTCAGGCCGAACTGGGTGTAGAACGTGCCTGTCGTGCCCCCCATGAAGCTCACGGGTATGAACACCGCCATGAACACCACAGTGGTGGTGAGAAGTGCCGCGGTGATGCCGTCCATGCCCTGCACGGTGGCATCGTAGGCCGAGGTGACCCCCTCGTCAAACTTGGCCTGCACGGCCTCGACAACGACTATGGCGTCGTCGACCACCGTGCCTATCACAAGCACGAGTGCAAAGAGAGTGATGAGGTTGAGGCTGAAGCCGGCAATGTTCAGGAATATGAAGGTGCCTATGAGCGACACCACTATCGACAGGGCAGGTATGACGGTGGCTCTGAAGCTCTGGAGGAATATGTACACCACAAGCACCACGAGCAGTATGGCCTCGACGAGTGTCCTTATCACATTGTCGATGGAGGCGTCAAGGAAGTCCTTGGTGCTCATGAGGTCGACCATGACCATCCCCTTGGGGAGCGTGTGGCGTATTCTCTCCACCTCCTTGTCGATCTCCTCGATAATCTCGTTGGCATTGGATCCGGCAGTCTGCGATATCATGCATGTGGTGCCGGGCTTGCCGTTGACGGAGCCGAGAAACTCATAGGACCTCGATCCGAGCTCGATCTCGGCGACATCCTTCAGCTTGAGCACCGACCCGTCGGGGAGAGCCCTTATGACGAGGTTCTCGAAGTCGCTTTCGTTCTCGTATCGCCCTCGGTATTTGAGGGTGTAGCGGAATGTGTTGTCCGACTCCGCGCCCAGCGTTCCGGCAGGGGATTCGAGGTTCTGCTCCTCGAGCACCCTGCGAATGTCGGACGGCATAAGCCCGTACTGAGCCATTCTGCCCGGGTCGAGCCACACTCTCAAAGAGTAGTCGGCACCGTGGATATCCACCTCGCCCACACCCGCTATTCGCGAGAGACGCGGCTCGATGTTGATCTTCATGTAATTGGTGAGGAACTTCTGGTCAAAAGTCCCGTCGGGGCTGTAGAGCGCGAGGGTCTTTATGCGTGAGGTCTGCCGCTTGCGCACATTTACACCGCTGCGCGTCACCTCGGCCGGCAGAAGCCCCTGGGCAGAGGCGAGACGATTCTGGACATTCACCATGGCCATATCGCCGTCGGTGCCCTGCTTGAAGTAGACCTGTATGCTTGCCGATCCGTTGTTGGAGGCGGACGACACCATGTATATCATGTCCTCAACACCGTTGATGGCCTCTTCGATCGGCACCACCACGCTCTTCTGGACGGTCTCGGCGTTGGCTCCGGCATAGCTTGCGCGGACACTCACTGTGGGCGGAGCGATCTCGGGGAACTGCTCCACCGGCAACCCCAGCAGGGATATGAGCCCCAGCAGCACTATGGCCACAGATATCACACAGGAGAGGATGGGGCGGTCAATAAAAGTCTTTATCGTCATTTCTTCTCCTGTTTAGGGTTGACCACTGTGCCTTCCTTTATCAGCCCCGCGCCTTCGGAGATTATCACGTCACCTTCACGCAGCCCTTCGGTCACCACATATTCCTTTCCGTCGTTCTGCGCCAGGACCTTGATCTCGGATGAGGAGGCCTTGCCGTCGATGACCTTGTAGACAAACACCTTGTCCTGCAGCTCGTAGGTTGCGGCCTGAGGTATCACCACGCATCCCTTGACGGACGTCGGTATTATCACGGTGCCGGAGCCCCCGTCACGCAGTATGCGGTCACGGTTGGGGAACACCGCGCGGAAGCTGACCGCGCCTGTAGAACTATTGATAGTTCCGCTGACGGCATCGATATGCCCTTTCTCGGGATACATGCGTCCGTTGCTCATGCGGAACTCCACTTCGGGCATCTCCTTGAGGGCGTTCTCCATGGATCCATACTGCTGCACCATGTCGAGCATCTGGTTCTCCGCCATAGAGAAGTAGGCATATATCTCACCGTCGTCGCTCACCGTGACCAGCGGCTGCGATATGCCAGGGCTTACAAGCGCGCCCACACGATAGGGTATCATGCTCGCCACACCACTCACAGGAGACTTCACACAGGTATAGGACAGATTGGTGGCCGCCTTCTCGAGCTCGGCTCTTGCGAGCTTGAGCCTGGCATTGGCTTCGGCAAGCTCGTTGCGGGCGGTGTTGAGTTCGAAATCGGATATGACTTTCTCTTTGTAAAGCTCGGTGTTGCTGTCGAGCACGAGCCTTGCTGTCGACACGGAAGCCTCGGCACTCTGCACATTGGCTGCGGCAATATCGTAGGCCGCCTGGAACTGTGCCGGATCTATCTCAAACAGCACTTGCCCCTTGCGCACGGCATCACCCTCACGTATGCATATACGCGTGAGCATGCCGTCAATCTGAGGCCTCACCTCGACTGTCTGGCAACCCGTCACTGACGCTGCAAAATCACTCTTAAGGGTCCTGTCGGCAAGATCTATCACAATGGTCGGATAGGTGGCCGGAGATTTGCCGGCCGCTTTCTTCTCAGAACATGATGACAGGGATACAGCCATCGCTCCCGCTACTACGACGGCAATGCAAGAAAGTTTCATGGTTCGTTGATTTTTCGGTTAGCACAAAGGTACAAATTTTCTGTATGTCCGGACGGCCCCCAATAGACAAATGAGGGTAATATGCACACTTTTTTTAATTTTTTAAGACCAGACAAAAAAGCTCGTAACTATTCAGCGGACATGCTGAGTCGGTCGCCTTTTAGAAAAGGGCGAGGATTGCGTTGTATGGCGAGTTCCCGTGTTTCTTAGTGGTCTCGACGATTGAGTGCAAATCCATGAATGCGTCGGCTCCGAGGTCAGATCGGAAGCAACCGGAGATCTTTAATTTGATTTTAACCTTACGGATTCCACGTTCGGAAGCGTTGTTGTCCGGCGGTATGGCAGGGTCGTGCAGAAAGTTGAATATGTAGTCCCTGCATTTGAGCAGGCCGTTCCTGAACGTGTTGAACTTTTCGTTCAGCTTGGAAAGATTCTCGTCAATAAGTTTGTCCAGGCGTTCAATCCAAGATTGGGGATCGATGGATTCCGCCGGCCGCTGATTGCGTTCGTGGACTGCTTCCTGAAATAGATTTTCCACAGACTTCGACCATTCCTGTTCCTTGTCAAGTTCATTCAGATACTGACATTCGCGGAGCAGATGCGCCAGACACACCTGATGGTTGAGGAAGTGAAGCGCGAAGTATGCGCTGTGTCGGTCTGTGACGGCCGTCATCCTATTGAGCGAGTCGCCGAACCGGGCTTCAAGTTCCTGCCCCTTGCGGCTCTTGCCGTGGAATACCAAAGTGAAATACACTGTCTGCGCTATCCAGGCCCAATCAAGGCGTTTGTTGCAGTAACAGCCTGATTCGTCAAAACCCACAACCGCAGACTGCATTATATATTCCTTGATTTTCTCAATGGCCGGCTCGGCAGCCCGTTTCGCCTCGTTAATCCAGTTTACCATCGAACCCTGACTGATTCCCAAACCGAATACCTC
>ERZ808037.2123-NODE-2123-length-10850-cov-3.523810_pt1 | contig 10850 bp, 9 predicted proteins | sample MGYA00380190_ERZ808037 | MGnify/ENA primary metagenome ERZ808037 (study PRJEB31490, sample SAMN06133399) | mouse gut metagenome | isolation source: J9 | host: mice | place: China: Chengdu | collected 2015-05 ...
TAAAAAAACACTCACCGTATGATACAAAATCGGCAATCCGCCGATCTCTAAGAAAAGTTTGTTCTGACCGGCACCCATACGCTTTCCACTGCCTGCAGCCGGGATCATTACTGTATAATTCACATTAAGTCCTCTGCTTTCTGTAGCCGATTCACCGGCCTTTCGGTTTTGCAAAAATCATTCGTCCCGCAGATGTTTGAAGAACACTTGTTACGACGACATCAATTGCCTGCCCGATATGCGTTCTGCCATCCTCAATGACAATCATCGTGCCATCATCCAAGTACGCTACACCTTGGTTATGTTCTTTACCATCTTTGATGACGACTACATGCATTTCTTCTCCCGGAATAACGACCGGTTTAACTGCGTTTGCCAAATCATTGATGTTCAAGACTGCCACTCCGTGCAAATCAGAGACTTTATTCAAATTAAAGTCATTCGTCACGACAAGACCTTCCATCTTCTTTGCCAGCTTCACAAGTTTTAAATCCACTTCCGCTACATCGTTAAAATCCTCATCCGTGATGAGCACGGTCGGTCCGTCGTCATTTTGCAGACGCTTTAGAATATCCAAACCGCGTCTCCCTTTAGTTCGCTTTAATGTATCGGATGAGTCGGCTATGTGTTGCAGTTCAGTTAACACAAACTGAGGAACGACGAGAATTCCTTGCAGAAATCCAGTAGCCGCAATATCCGCGATACGTCCGTCAATGATGACACTTGTATCAAGTAGCTTATAAACATTCTTCTGAGGCGCCACAGTTTCAGTCGGCTCCTTCTTTTTTATCGTTGTATTGCGCAAATTAGAGAAAGCGTTGATAAACTCTTCCCATTTCTTAAAACCTACCTGGAAACCTAAATACCCTAGAAGTATGGATAGCAAGACGGGCAGCACAGATGAAATAACAGGAATCTCAATCGCATTCAATCCGAAACTGACCAAAAACGCTACGCTTAACCCTACGATTAAACCTATAGTACCGAATAGCAAATGCATGATCGGCGCCTTCAAAAGTCGTTCTTCAATCCATTTAATAAAGTCCACAATCGGTTCTGTTAAAAATAAGCTAAATAAATATAGAATGATTGCTCCTAAAACAGCTTCGACGTATGCGTTTTCTATCGCGGGGCGTGACGTAAAAGCGAACATGGCAAATAAGTACGGTAAAAATAAAACACCGAGAGTTCCTCCGATTAACAGGAAAGAAACCTGGACTACTCTTTTCAACATTCTCTTTCACCTCCTTTTCCTTCCTATTAGTATACAACGAATCACAGTAAGTCGCTTAGGTTAAGCGAGGGGTTTCTTGCCCCCTCACTTCTATTAGGACAATCTAAATGCGGCAAAGGTTTCTTAACGCTTCAACCAGTCTACTTACTTAAAAGCAATTCCAAGCGCCTCCGAGATTGTTTCAACCCCGACTACTTGGATGCCTGACGGTACATCCCATCCCCCCATATTGGATGACGGCATGATAATCCGCTCAAACCCCAGCTTGGCAGCCTCTGTGACACGCTGCTCTATTCTTGATACCCTTCTTACCTCACCCGTTAACCCTACTTCACCAATAAAACAATCTCCCACCCCTACCGCGGTATCCCGATAACTCGACACGATACTTAACAGCACTGCTAAATCGATCGCCGGTTCATCCAACTTTACTCCCCCAGCCACCTTAATATACGCATCTTGAGTTTGTAATAACATGCCTGCACGTTTTTCAAGAACCGCCATCAGCAAAGAAACGCGATTTTGATCAAGGCCCGTCGCCATCCGCTTCGGATAGTTGAAACTAGAAGGTGTAATCAACGCCTGTATTTCTACTAATATCGGACGTGTTCCTTCCATCGAAGCAACAATGGTCGAACCCGCGCCTCCTTGAGATCGTTCACGCAGGAATAATTCGGAAGGATTCAATACTTCCTTCAACCCAGACTGCAGCATTTCAAAAATAGCGATTTCATTGGTCGAACCAAAACGGTTCTTCACACTCCGTAGAATACGGTAGGTATGATGGCGCTCTCCTTCAAAATAAAGGACGGCATCCACCATGTGTTCGAGCAACCTCGGTCCCGCAATCTGCCCTTCCTTGGTAACATGACCGACGATGAAAATCGCGATATTTTGCGTCTTGGCAATCCGCATTAATTCCGCAGTACACTCTCGAACTTGCGACACACTCCCAGGGGCAGAAGTAACTTCGGGATGATGTACTGTCTGAATGGAGTCCACAACAAGAAATTTCGGTTTCACTTCATCGACTGTTTCATGGATCATACCTAGATCTGTTTCTGCGTAAATATACAGCTCATCTGATTTGACACCCAATCTTTCTGCCCGCAACTTTGTCTGTCGTATCGACTCCTCGCCGGATATGTACAGGACGCGTTGTTGCTGGTTGGCAAGCAACGAAGATACTTGCAACAACAATGTCGACTTTCCTATCCCCGGATCCCCGCCAATCAATACAAGTGAGCCGGGCACAATCCCCCCACCGAGCACGCGATTCAGTTCATTCAATTCTGTTTTCACACGCGGCTCTTCCACCATTTCAACCGCACTAATCGGTAAGGCCTTTTGCTTCACTTTTTCACCGTGTTGAAAAGCTGCACGGGGACCTTTTTGCACAATTTCCACTTCTTCATCCATCGTGTTCCATTCACCACAGCCTGGACAGCGTCCCATCCATTTCGGAGACTCGTATCCACAGGAACGACACATGAATTTAGATTTACGCTTAGCCATATTCTCTCTCCCTATACGAAAAGGACAGCTCGCTGCGCTTTTTAAATTTCTAAGCGAGCGAGCTATCCGGATTTTTATTTAGTTAGTTACTTACGGATTCAGTTTGTTTTTCTGTCCGTACCACGAATTTATCGTCGTTCACATCAATCACTACTTTTTCACCCATAAGGACTTTACCTTCTAGTAATTCTTCAGATAAACGATCCTCTACGTGCTTCTGTAGCGCTCGGCGCAATGGTCGAGCTCCATACTCCGGATCATACCCTTCGTCGGTGATCTTATCCTGTGCAGCTTCTGTCAACACAAGCTCAATATCTTGTTCTGCTAATCGCTTCGCAAGATCTTCAGACATTAGGCTGACAATTTGTCGCAAATGTTCTTTCTCCAGTGAATGGAATACAATCATGTCATCCACACGGTTTAAAAACTCCGGTCTGAACGTTTTCTTTAACTCGCTCAGCATTTTTTCTTTCATATCTTCATAATCGGATTCGCCGTCTTGGATATTGAATCCGACATATCGGTTTTTCTTCAACTCAGTAGCCCCAACGTTTGACGTCATAATCATGACCGTATTACGGAAATCTACCGTCCGACCTTTAGAATCTGTTAAGCGTCCGTCTTCTAACACTTGAAGTAAAATATTGAAAACATCCGGGTGTGCTTTTTCAATTTCATCCAGTAAGACAACGGAGTAGGGTTTACGGCGAACTTTTTCTGTCAGTTGGCCGCCTTCCTCGTAGCCTACATAACCTGGAGGTGAACCTACAAGACGAGACGTTGCATGTTTCTCCATATACTCGGACATATCGATACGAATCATAGCATCCTCATCACCGAACATCACTTCTGCCAGCGCACGAGCCAACTCTGTTTTACCAACACCTGTTGGACCTAGGAAGATAAATGAACCGATAGGACGTTTCGGATCTTTCAATCCGGCACGCGCACGGCGGATTGCTCGTGAAATCGCTAAGACTGCTTCATTTTGACCAATCACGCGCTCATGTAGGATTTCTTCCATTTTGAGTAATTTAGCTGATTCGGTTTCCGCAATCTTATCCACTGGGACTCCCGTCCACATCGCTACAACTGCAGCGATATCATCGACAGTTACTTCAGACTCTGTTTTTCCTTGTTTTTCTTTCCATGCTGCTTTTGTTGTTTCTAATTCTTCCTTCATCTTCTGCTCTGTATCACGGTAAGAAGCCGCTTTTTCAAACTCTTGGCTCTGAACAGCTGCATTCTTTTCAGAACGGATCGCTTCTAGCTTCACTTCTAATTCCTTCAAGTTTGGAGGAGTCGTATACGAACGAAGGCGAACTTTAGATCCTGCCTCATCCATCAAATCAATCGCTTTGTCCGGTAAGAAACGATCGGAAATATAGCGATCAGACATTTTCGCAGCTGCTTCTACTGCTTCATCCGTTATCTTCACTCGGTGATGCGCTTCATAGCGATCACGAAGTCCTCTAATGATTTGGATAGTCTCTTCCACCGTTGGTTCATCTACTTGGATCGGCTGGAATCGACGTTCAAGTGCTGCATCTTTTTCAATGTATTTACGATATTCATCTAATGTAGTAGCGCCGATACATTGTAATTCTCCTCGAGCGAGAGAAGGTTTTAAGATATTAGATGCATCGATCGCACCTTCCGCTCCGCCCGCGCCAATCAATGTATGCAATTCATCGATGAACAGAATGATGTTTCCTGCCTGACGAATCTCTTCCATCACTTTTTTCATGCGGTCTTCAAATTCACCACGATATTTCGTGCCCGCAACAACTGTACCCATATCGAGCGTCATAACACGTTTGTCACGTAAGATTTCAGGTACTTCATTGTTGACTACTTGCTGTGCCAACCCTTCTGCGATTGCAGTTTTACCAACACCAGGCTCTCCAATCAAGACTGGATTGTTTTTGGTACGACGAGCCAGCACTTCAATTACACGCGTAATCTCTTTGCTTCGTCCAATAACTGGATCCAAAGTGCCTTCACGTGCAATCTCTGTTAAATCTCTAGCTAAACTATCCAATGTCGGTGTAGCGGCAGAAGCGTTGTTTGAAGTACTGCCAACTGAACTTTCATCATTGCCGAGTAACTGAAGAACTTGCTGGCGAGCTTTGTTTAAGCTGACGCCCGCATTGTTTAGGACGCGAGCCGCTACGCCTTCTCCTTCTCGGATTAATGCTAATAAAATATGTTCTGTACCAATATAGGAATGACCCAGCTTACGGGATTCATCAACCGAAAGCTCGATGACGCGTTTTGCACGCGGTGTATAATGAACGATCGGTCCTACATCTTTCGAGCCCACGCCTACAAGAGCCTCTACTTCCCGTTCAATCGTATCCGCATTGACACTAATGGCGTCCAGCGCTTTCGCTGCAATTCCACCGCCTTCTCGGATCAATCCAAGTAAAATATGCTCTGTACCAATTGATTCGTGTTTTAAGCGTATTGCCTCTTCTTGAGCCAGTTGCAAAACTTTTTGCGCACGTTGTGTAAATCGATTAAACATCATATCCATTCCCCTCTTTTCTTCATAAATAGAACCTATTCTATGTTATGCCAGTTGAATCCTCATTGCTTTAATCCTTCACTCTATACCTATTCATATCATTTCATAAAAAGCCGTAATTTAAACCTCAATACTGACTTTGACTATCTTTGATTAACTATAAATCCAAATTGACGATCTTGCAAAAAGTATGCTCAGGACTTTTCAGAATTGTTTCCTGGAGCTTGCGTACATTCAATTCCTAAGCGATCACGGAATAATTTTGCACGAAATACGTCGCGTTGGTCTGATGTTAATTCTGTACCCGCATATTGCTGAAGGAAACCTGGCTGCATGAAAATCATTAATTCATTTAAAATTGCCATGTCTAAATTTTCTATGATACCTAAATCAATACCCAAACGGACATCGGACAAACATCTGGCTGCTTCTGCGGAAGGTAGTATACGGGCATGAGTAATCGTACCAAGCGAACGGTAAAGCCGATTTTCCAAATGGACCTGTGATTTCGCTAATAATATTTCACGGGACTTTTTCTCGTGTGCAATCAAACGCTTTGATATATTGTCCAGATCCTTCAATATTTCTTCTTCAGACTTGCCAAGTGTTGTTTGATTGGATATCTGATAAATATTTCCAAGGGCTTCACTGCCTTCTCCGTAGCTACCGCGCACCACCATCCCAAGACGTGATATTGCAGGAATAATCCGTTCAATTTGCTTGGTGATGGTGAGAGCCGGTAAATGCATCATGACAGATGCCCGCATACCGGTTCCTGTGTTGGATGGACAACTAGTCAAATAGCCAAACGTCTCATCAAAAGCATAATCCAAGTTTCGTTCTATCTCGCTGTCTACTTGATTCGCCTGCTCATAGGCAGTATCGATTTGAAAGCCAGGATAAATACATTGGATACGTATATGGTCTTCTTCATTCACCATAATACTGATTGTTTCATCTTCTGAAAGCAGGACCGAACCGTATTTATCTGGGTCGATTAACTGTGGGCTTACCAAATGTTTCTCAACTAATATTTGTCTCTCAAGAGGCGATAGGTCTGACATCGACGTGCCCGCAAAATGATGCTCTTCCATAGTAGCCACCGCTTGGTCAACTGCTTCATTGACACGTTTAGCGTCTTCTTCAGAAGCACAAATAGGGAATAGGTAACTTTGCAGGTTGCGTGCTAATCTGATTCTTGTAGATAGGACGATATCCGAATGTTCTCCCTTTGCCACCATCCAGCCTGTCAGCTCTTGTTTGATGAATTTTTCAAATGACATGTTGATCGTCACCTCCATCGGCCAATTGCTGTTTTACTGTATTGGCTTCATCTCGTAATATGGCAGCTTCTTCAAAACGCTCAGCTTCTACCGCTTCCTTCATTTTTGTGCGGATGTCCTCTAATTGTTTTTTCAAAGCAAACCGTTCATTGAAGGAGACTGGTACCTTACCACCATGATTTGTATTGCCGTTATGCAATTTAGCAAACACTCGTGGCAGCTGCTCGCGGAAAGTATCGTAGCACGTCGCACATCCAAATTTCCCAATGTCTAAAAACCTATGAAAAGTCAGTCCGCAACTCGGGCATTTGGGGCCATCAGGCAAAGTCTCATTCGACTTTTGACCTTGTAATAATTCTGAACCTCCAAGCCAATGTGCCAGAAATTGTTGAATGGACAACGGCTCTTGATCAGGGCTGAATGAAAATGTCTGGGAGTAAAACGCACATTTATCACATAAATGCCGCTCTGTCGTGCCATTCATTGTCTCTTGTTTAAAAACCACAGTGGCCGGAAGTTCTTTGCAGTTTTCACAAAGCATTTATCATCACCTCATTCTACTTCTTCATAAATCAATGTGACTAACATGGCGCGGAGTATTCGCGAACGCAATGCATCTCGTTCAGGAAGCATATAGCGCAGTGTGGCTCGACCCACCGCAGCTAACATAAGTTTGGCTTCACGCTCTGTAATCACTTCTTCTTCAATCAAACGAATAATTACATCTTCAGCCATCGTAGAGGATGCTCCCGCTTCCAAACTTCCCAGCGCTTGCTCGAGCAAGTCCTTCCGTGAATTCGTCTGCACCCGATAAATCCGAATGTATCCACCGCCTCCGCGTTTTGACTCTACTGCGTAGCCTCTCTCGACTGTGAAGCGAGTTTTGATTACGTAGTTGATCTGCGAAGGAACACATTGGAATTTCTCGGCGACTTCATTCCGTTTGATTTCAACAGAGGCACTGTCTTCCTTTTCGATAATGGACTTCAAATACCCTTCAATAATGTCAGAAATGTTCCGCATCTCGTCACCTCGTTTCTGCTCGTTCTCTTAGTTGACTTTGACTATCTTTGACTTGATTGTATCGCAGAAAATGCGTGAGATGCAATTGATTTGTTTTAATATGTATGTTTGATTTTTTTGCATGTCTTGCGTTAGGCTGTCTCTCTACATGGAGGATTATTCAAGATCTTTTCATGTTTTTCATTGAACGAAAAAAACCACGCAAGCTGTCTGCGCGGTTAGATCTCTCTTATATAGTCATAGGTTCTTTCTTCAGTGGTTCCAAGTCCACTTCAAAGCCCATATCTTCTAACATTTGTTGGTCTTTGTCGTTTTCCTGACCCGATGTTGTCAAATAGTCACCGATGAAGATAGAGTTTGCAGCATATAAGCCAAGTGGTTGAAGGCTGCGAAGGTTCACTTCGCGTCCACCCGAAATTCGTATTTCTTTTGTTGGATTGATGAAACGAAATAGGCTAAGTACCTTCAAGCAATAGCGCGGATCCAGTTCAGAGGTCCCTTCTAGCGGCGTCCCATCCACGGCGTGCAGGAAGTTGACTGGAATGGAGTCTGCATCGAGTATCCGCAGGCTGTGTGCCATGGAAATGACATCCTCTTTTGTTTCACGCATTCCGACTATTATGCCAGAGCAAGGAGATATTCCCGCTTCCTTTACATGTCCTACTGTGTTTACACGATCATCGTATGTGTGCGATGTAGTGATGCTTTCATGGTGTTCGGCAGAGGTGTTCAAGTTGTGATTGTATCGGTCTACACCTGCTTCTTTCAAGCGTGCGGCTTGTTCTGGCTTCAGAATGCCTAAACATGCACAAACGGTCATTCCTTTATGTTTCTCTTTAATTTGCTTGACGGAATCAATAACGATTTCAAGCTCACTAGCCCGAGGTCCTCGTCCACTTGCCACGATACAATAAGTGCCCGCTTTATTTGCAGCAGCTCGCTCTGCACCTTGTAATATTTCTTCTGATTTCATCATTGCATACTTTTCAACCGGTGCTTTTGACACAATCGACTGGGCACAGTAGCCACAGTTTTCCGGGCACAACCCCGACTTCGTATTGATGATCATATTAAGTTTTACTTTGTTTCCATAGTAATGGGATCGGATCGAGTACGTCGCATGAAGCAGCAACAGCAAATCTTCATCCGGACTATTTAATATTGAAAGCGCTTCCTCATTTGTTAATACGTGACCTTTCAAAACTTGGTCAGCCAGCCTTTGATAGTTCGTCAAAATGTATGCCTCACTTTCAAATGTTTTGAAATTCTAAATGCGAATATTCCCGCCAGTACGGCTAGCACAATATCCTTCGGTAATGGAGGAATCATCCAAAGCCATGCAATTTTGTACGTAAACACCTCTGGCGCCGCAGCCCAAACTTTATAGGCGACATACATCCAGTTCGTACCCAATAAATAGTTGATTGCTGTCGCAACAAGTGATGCAATAATATAAGATGGCAGTGTATTCTTACGCTCCACGATTTTACCTGCTACATAAGCAATCAAGATGAAAGTAACGATAAAACCAAATGTCGGGCTTAAGATTTGGCCAAATCCACCTTGAAACTTAGCAAATACAGGAGCCCCTGCAAGGCCGACCATCATATAGACAGTCATCGACAATGCACCAAGACGGCTACCCAATAACAATCCTGACAAAACAGCGAAAAATGTCTGCAATGTAATAGGTACTCCCCCGACTACTAAAAATGGTATGAAAGAAGTGATATTAGCCCCGATCATCATTAAAGCAGCAAACATTCCACTATATACAATTGACAATGTACTGAATTTACTTTGCGGACGTCCTTCCGAAGCTGTCGTCATCATGACACCTCTTTCTATTTTGAGTTACTATAAAAATAGTAATGGTTGACTCATTAATTGTCAACTAGTTTTTAATTTAAGTTAACTAATAACTTATGGAACATCTTATATGTAAGGAATGACACCCTTTTCTTATCCAATAAGGCAAGAAAGAAACAGACAAGACCCACATCTACCCCTGCTGGCAATTTCTTAGAATGAACAAAATGCTTTCTCTACAAAAAAAGAACTACCCGGGAAGTCAGATGAACATGACTTCTCGGGCAGCTCCTATTTCTTTTTATCGACTTTGTCTTCTTTTTCTTTCCTGAAAAGAAAAAAAGCAAGTACACCACTTAATGCAGCGGCGCCAAAGGTAATCCAAACACGCGAATCCCACGGTACTTCTTCATAATTATTCTCCAACATAATCCAGGCAAGCGTGCCGACAAGTGCCGCTATCGGAATGGAGTATTTAAAAAACTGCATGATTCCTCACCTTTTCAAGTTACTCCTTTAATTTTACCATGTTTCAGTAAATTTCTCTATGCGCACTCCGGTCTTCAAGAACTTCATCAAACATTCACTTGACGATTACCTACAAAGCCGCTATGATATGGTTAGAATTATCGAAATAATTTAATAAGAATCATATCTTATCAAGAGAAGCAGAGGGACTGGCCCAAAGACGCTTCAGCAACCAGCCGATGGGCAAGGTGCTACTTCCAGCAGTATGCCGAAATGGCACACTGAAAGATGAGAGGGAACTGGTCATTGCGATTACAAAGCCTTCTATTTACTTGAAGGCTTTTTTTGATTAGAGAAAACAAAGGGGGATTTGATGATGTCATTACTGGAGAAACTTCAAACAAATGTCCTGACAGCAGATGGGGCAATGGGAACTATTTTGTATTCATATGGGATCGATTATTGCTATGAGGAATTAAATATAGAGAAACCTGAAATTATAGAGAAAATCCACCACGACTATATCGAGGCGGGAGCTGATATTATTCAGACCAATACATACAGTGCCAATGCAGTGAAATTGGCTCGTTATGGATTGGAAAACCGTGTTACGGAATTCAATAAAGCAGCAATCCAAATTGCAAAGCGGGCTGCTGCACCAGGTGGTCAATTTGTGCTTGGTACCATCGGCGGTTTGCGTGGAATTCGCAAAAGTGATGCATCGCTCGATGAAGTAAAGCAAGTAGTCCTTGAACAGGCCAACGCATTATTGACTGGAGATCCAGACGGACTGTTACTCGAAACGTATTATGATTTCGAAGAATTATCATCCGTCGTTTCAACACTTCGTCAAATCACAGATGTTCCGCTAATTGCGCAAGTCTCCATGCACGATCCTGGAGTTTTGCAAAACGGACTTTCATTGAATGACGCGTTGCATCAACTGGAATCACTAGGTGCAAGTATAGTCGGGGTAAACTGCCGCTTAGGG
>ERZ808037.2124-NODE-2124-length-10850-cov-3.387729_pt1 | contig 10850 bp, 7 predicted proteins | sample MGYA00380190_ERZ808037 | MGnify/ENA primary metagenome ERZ808037 (study PRJEB31490, sample SAMN06133399) | mouse gut metagenome | isolation source: J9 | host: mice | place: China: Chengdu | collected 2015-05 ...
GCGGTACCACCCTGTTTGACGTAGAAGCCTCTACCTTTCCTGCCTTTAACGCCGGCCTACGCCATGCTTTTGTCCGCTGCAGACTTCTGATGCATCCGGACTTCGCATGGGGCTCCAAGGCAGGTTCCAGACCCTCCGCATAAGGGCCTCCCAGCCACATGCCTCCACCGCCCACGCAGTGCGGACACGCCACGCCCTCTCTCTGGAATGCTTCTGAATCTGTACTAATCCTCTTCATAGCCACACTATATATACTGCCTACACTGAATACTGCCTAATGCAATCATGCGACGGAACCGGTCAGCGTTATGCAGTCTGGTTTCATGGCAAGTAAAATCGTTATGCAGTATAGATAGGATTATAGTGCAAGAGATAAAGGTTTGTCAAGGATAATTTCAATGCCTTTTCTCCACCTGCAGGCACCTGACGGCATTCAGCACCGCCAGCACCATGACGCCCACGTCGGCGAAGATGGCGATCCACATATTGGCTTTTCCTATGGCCCCCAGCACCAGGCAGGCGGCCTTGATGGCCAGCGCGAACACGATGTTTTCGTAGACGATGCGCAGGCACTTTCTGGAGATCCGTATGGCCAGCGCCAGCTTCATGGGATTGTCGTCCATGAGCACGATGTCCGCCGCCTCAATGGCAGCGTCGGAGCCCAGAGCCCCCATGGCCACGCCGATGTCCGCCCGGGAGAGCACCGGCGCGTCATTGATGCCGTCCCCCACAAAAGCCAGGTTGTCTTTGGCTCCCTTCTCCGCCAGCAGGTCTTCCACTGCCGCCACCTTGTCCGCGGGAAGCAGCTCGCTGTGCACCTCGTCCAGCCCAAGCTGCGCCGCCACCTGCTCTGCCGTCATCTTCCCGTCGCCGGTGAGCATCACTGTCTTCTTCACTCCCGCCGCTTTCAGGGCCAGGATGGCTTCCCGGGACTGCTCCTTGACCACATCGGCTATCAGGATATAGCCCGCGTACTTACCGTCCACCGCCATGTGGACGATGGTTCCCACCTGGTCTCCCTTCTCGTAGGAAAGGCCCAGGCTCTCCATCAGCCTGGCGTTGCCGGCCGCTACTTTCGTGCCCTCCACCACCGCCGTCACGCCGTGGCCGCTTATCTCCTCCACAGCGGCGACTTTGTTCTTGTGGATTTCCTTGCCGTAGGCCTCTCTCAGGCTCTTGCTGATGGGATGGCTGGAATAGCTCTCCGCGTAGGCCGCCAGCTCCAGCAGACGCGCACGGGCTGCCTGGTCCGCTCCCGTGGAGATTCCGGTTTTCTCGCTTTCATCCACCTGTGCCGCTTCCGCAGTACTGTCCCGCGGCATGGATTCCACGGCGCAATCCTGCGGCTCTGATTTCATTATGCTGTCCCGCGGCATGGATTCCCTGGCGCTGTTCGCTGGCACTGATTTTTCCATGCTTTCCGGACTCTCTGCAGACGCAGCCTCCGCGAATCCCGTTTTTGCAGACGCTCTCTCCACAGATACTGTCTTTGCAGATGCCATCTTTGCGGACACTGTCTCCACGAACTCCGCAGCCGGGCGCACCTCCGTCACCTGGAAGACCCCTTTGGTCAGGGTGCCGGTCTTGTCGAAGACCACGTATTTGGTCCGGGCCAGCGCTTCCAGGTAGTTGGAGCCCTTCACCAGGATGCCGCAGGAGGAAGCGCCGCCAATGCCGCCGAAGAAGCTCAGCGGAATCGAGATCACCAGCGCACAGGGGCAGCTGATGACCAGGAAAGTCAGCGCCCGGATGATCCAGGTGCTCCAGCCCGCCGGGTTCCCACAGATCTGGTTCACCACAGAGGGGATCACCGCCAGCGCCAGCGCGCTGTAGCAGACCGCCGGAGTGTAGTACCTGGCGAATCTGGTGATGAAATTCTCTGTCCTTGCCTTCTTCATGCTGGAATTCTCCACCAGATCCAGAATCTTCGACACCGTGGACTCTCCGAATTCCCTGGTGGTCTGAATCTTCAAAAGTCCGGAAAGGTTCACGCAGCCGCTGATGATCTCCTCCCCGGCGCTTACCTCCCGGGGCACACTCTCCCCGGTGAGGGCGCTGGTGTTCAGGGTGGAATTCCCCTCCAGCACGATCCCGTCTATGGGCACCTTTTCGCCGGGCTGCACGAGGATAGTGCTGCCCACCTCCACTTCGTCGGGATCCACCTGCTCTAAGTTGCCCTCTTCATCCTGGATATTGGCATAGTCCGGTCGGATGTCCATGAGGGCGCTGATGTTCCGACGGCTCTTCCCCACCGCCACTGCCTGGAACAGCTCGCCAATCTGGTAGAAAAGCATGACGGCCACGCCCTCGGCGAACTCCCCCTCCAGGCCCTGGGACTCATTATAGATGCCTAACAGCATGGCCCCCACCGTGGCCACTGCCATCAGGAAATTTTCATCGAATACCTCCCCGTGGCTGATGCCCAGGGCCGCCTTGCGTAAAATATCGTAGCCGATGACCAGGTAGGGCACCAGGTACAGGGCGAACCTCAGATACCCTTTCACCGGTACGAAGTGCAGCGCCACCATGAGCACTGCCGCTATGATGATTCTATATAATACCTTTTTCTGCTTCTTTGTCATATCACTTTCCCGTCCCTCCCTTTGAAATCTGCTCCATCCCTGTCAGCCTTTCCGATGGCGCTCCTCTCTGCGCAGATGCGAAGCCCTCCGTCTCTGTCGCCGCCGCATCAACAGGGGCAGAACCGCCGCGCCGACGCAATTCAAGCGGCTCGCCGGCATAATCCAAACGTTTCATCGATAAAGTAGAAAAAGCCGCATCAACAGGGGCAAAATGCCTCCATAGCAGGGATGAAAAAAGCCGCCGCATTCAGGAAATACAGGAATCCGCCACAGGAACAGGCAAATGCCCTGCGGCAGCGCTCGTTCCTGCATCGGAATCACCTGACGCGGCAGCATTTATGCGAGACATCCTTTCCTCAGTCTAAGAAGATCTCGCAGTCGTCCTCCACTTTCTTACAGGCTTTCCGCACCGACTGCATGACTGCCTTTTCGTCCGCGCCCTCCGCGAACTCCACTTTCATCTTCTGGGTCATGAAGCTGACTGTCGCCTCCTGGATGCCGTCCACCTTCTTCGCCGCTTCCTCCATCTTCAGAGCGCAGTTTGCGCAGTCTACCTCAATCTTATACGTCTTCTTCATGCTACCCTTTCCTCCTCATTCATTTCTTTATTTTGTAATATGATATGCTTTTCATATGAACCATTGTTCATATGTTTATATTACCATATTTCCCTGAAATGTCAAGACGGAAAATCAAGATAGATAAATTTTTTTCGACAAAAAAAGCTACGGCAATAGGGAAATCCCCATCTCCATAGCTTTCACACAATTACCGGTTCTTATTCTGTTTCTCTTCGCCCTGTCCTTTTGCCAGTTCCCATTTCCGGCGCTGTTTTGCAGATTTCATCCGGCGAGCTTTTGGGGCAGCCGCGCCGCCTACTTCACCGGTATCTGCTTCATCCTGTCCATGTCCTCCAGCAGCTGGTTGCCCCGGATGTCGATGATGGGTCCGCCTGTCCCGTCGATGTATTCTTTCGTGATGGTGACCCTGCCGATGTTGTCGTCCTTGGGTATCTCATACATGATATCCAGCATGAAATCTTCTATGATGGACCGCAGGGCTCTGGCTCCGGTGTCCCGCTCCATGGCCTTGTCCGCAATGGCCTCCAGGGCTTCCGGCGTGAACTCCAGCTTCACCTCGTCCAGCTCCAGCAGCTTCTGATACTGCTTCAGGATGGCGTTCCGGGGCTCTTCCAGAATCTTCACCATCATGTCCCTGGTCAGGCCATCCAAAGTAAAGATGACGGGCAGGCGGCCGATGAACTCCGGAATCATGCCGAACTTGCGGATGTCCTCCACCGTCACCTTGGACAGGAGGTTCTTGTCCTTGTCATACTTGTCCTTCAGATCGGAATTGAAGCCCATGGAGGCGCTCTTGTTCAGGCGCTCCTTGATGATCTCCTCCAGATCCGGGAAAGCGCCGCCGCAGATGAACAGGATGTTCCTGGTGTTCACCGTGGCCAGTGGCACCATGGCGTTCTTGCTGTTGGCCCCCACGGGCACCTCCACCTCCGCCCCCTCCAGGAGCTTCAGCATCCCCTGCTGGACGCTCTCGCCGCTGACATCGCGGGTGTTGGTGTTCCTTTTCTTGGCTATCTTGTCGATCTCGTCTACAAAGATGATGCCCCGTTCCGCCTTCTCCACGTCATTGTCCGCGGCTGCCAGCAGCTTGGACACCACGGATTCGATGTCGTCGCCGATATAGCCCGCCTCCGTCAGGGAGGTGGCGTCCGCGATGGCCAGGGGCACATCCAGGAGCCTGGCCAGGGTCTTCACCAGGTAGGTCTTGCCGCAGCCGGTGGGGCCTATCATCAGCATGTTGGACTTCTCTATCTCGATATTGTCCATGGTGCCGGTAGCGACACGCTTGTAGTGGTTGTACACGGCCACGGAGAGAACCTTCTTGGCATGGTCCTGCCCTACCACGTATTCGTCCAGGCTGGCCTTGATCTTGTGGGGGGCGGGGATGTTCCGGATGTCCAGCGCGGGCGCCGCGTCCCCTTCCTTCTTCTTTTTCTTCAGCTTCTGCTTGTTGGGGATGCCCCCGTCCCCCCTCAGGTCCGCCAGGTTCACGAAGCTGATGTTGGGAAAGCCTCCCTGCTTCGCCATCTGGTCCAGGTCTTTCTGGAGCTGGGGATTGTTTAACATTCCCTGGTAGTCGAACTGGCTGACCGTCTCCATGGTCTTGTGCATGCAGTCGTTGCAGATACAGATATTGTTGGGCAGCTTGAACATCTTGCCCGCCTTGCTCTCCGGGCGGCGGCAGATGAAGCAGACGTCCTCATAGGCGCTGTTGTCGTCCTTGCCCGCGTTCTTGGTGGCGGAAGCGTCCTTGTGCCCTTCCGTCAGATTCCTCTCCCAATCGGCCTCGCTCCCCTCTGTCTGCCCTTCTGCTTTGCCCTCTTCTTTCCTGTCTTCTTTCTTTTCCTCTTCCTCATATATATCTGACATGATTCCACTTCCTCATTTCCGTAAAATTGTACAGTCCACATCTCCCTTTAGTATACTGGAAAACCCGTATCTGCACAAGTGAACTTTTTCTAAAGAGAGTTTCCCGTTTCAGGCACCTGGCTCAGATACAGAACGCCGCGTAAAGCGGAACCGTCTTTTTTCCGTCCTCAAAGCTGAAATTCTTTGCAGAGAGCTTGATTGCGTAGTCAGGCCTGTAGGTTTCCATATAGACCTTTAAGCTCTTGGCTTTGGCATTGTCAGCGGACTTGACCTCAATAGGTATCAGCCTACCCTCCCGCTGTATGATGAAATCGACTTCTGCCCCTCGCTGAGATTCCCAATAATAGGTATGATATCCATTTATGGCAAGCTGCACATGAACATAATTTTCCGTCATCCCGCCCTTAAAGTCGTTCAGTTCCTCCGTCATATAAAGAATATCTCCCGCCTCCAAGTCCTTCTTGGCGCAAAGCAGCCCCATATCGGACACATAAATTTTAAATGCATCTATATCCCGATAATTTTCTAACGGCTTTTTAATCTGCTCCACCCGGTACACTCGTGATACGATACCCGACAGACAGAGCCATTCGATGGCATTTTCAAACTCAGAAGCCCGCCCGCCTTTCTTGATCAGTTTATATTGAAAACGGGTATTCTTCCTGGAAAGCTGCACAGTGATATTGTCATAGGCAAGCCTGGTCTTTTTGATTTCATTCAGATTATTGTACTTGCTCATATCGTTCAGATAGCTTGCCAGAATCGTGTCCTGTATATGGCGTACAAGGATGTAGTCTTTCGTCCCGGCAAACTGCATCACACACTCCGGCATACCGCCCACAACAAGATATTGGCGGTAAAGCAGCATCGCCGCATCATGCAAGGCGGAAGGCATCGGCGTATCGGTCTGAAAGCTCTCCCTGATCTGCTCCACCAGCGCTTCTTCGCCCATTGCAAGCATGAACTCCTCCATATCCATAGGGTAGAGCGTCCTCATATCCACTTTCCCCACAGGGAACGAGAATTTTGTCCTGTTGGCCGCAACCCCCAGCAGACTGCCTGCCACGATGATATGGTAGTCAGGAGCATCCTCACAAAAGTATTTCAGAGAAGTCAGCGCCCGCTCACAGAGCTGTACCTCATCAAATACAATCAACGTCTTTTCCCTTACAATCGTCTGTCCCGAAATATGGGACAGAATGGGAATCAGATAATCAGGGCTGATGTTCTCTCCAAAGGTATCGTTCAACCTGGGATTGGTTTCAAAGTTGAAGTATGCCACATTCTCATAGTGGGTACGCCCGAACTCCAGGACAGAGTAGGTCTTGCCCACCTGTCTTGCCCCTTGCAGGACAAGAGGTTTGCGGTGTCCGCTTTCTTTCCACGCTTCCAGGAAACCCATGATCTTTCTATACATAAGCAGCCCTCCTTACATATGCTGGTCATAGCGTAGCATATATTCCCGTGAAATGCAATGTATTTTTTTAAAATCGCGCACTGAACAACACGAATATGGTTTTGCCATTATCACAAAGTCGAAGCGGGCACGAAAAACAGGCACGAAAAATCCCGGGAAGGTCTCCCCGCCCGGGGTTTTGATTTCTTATCAGGAGCTTTGGGCGCTCTCTGTCATCTTGTCATTCCTAGGGTCTTATTCCTGTGGACGGCTCCCCAGAGTGACCTCCAGCTCCACGTCCTCGTACCGCCCGTCGGCAAAGCGCTCCACTGTGACTTTCACGGTCTCGCCGGCCTTGTAGTACTCTACCACCTGCTTCAGCTCGCTGCGGGTGGAGACTCTCTGGCCGTCGAACTTGATGATGACGTCGCCGTGCTGGATGCCGGCCTTCTCCGCTGCGGTCCCTTCCTGCACATTGATCACGAACACGCCCTTGGGGATGCCCAGCATGGCGGCGATTTCATCCGTCACGTCCTGCATCTCGATGCCCATATAGCCCGCTTCCTCCTCAGATGCCTTTTCCGTCCTGGTCTGGCGCTCCAGGAGATCCGCGATGATAGGGCTGGCAGAGCTGATGGGGATGGCGTAGCCCATGCCCTCCACCTGGGAGCTGGCTATCTTGTTGGAGTTGATGCCTATGACCTCTCCGTTGATGTTCAGCAGCGCGCCGCCGGAGTTGCCGGGGTTGATGGCCGTGTCGGTCTGGATGAAAGTGCCTACCGAACCGTCTTCCATGGTCATCTCACGATTCAGGGCGCTGATGATGCCGCTGGTGACGGACTGTCCGTATCCTAAAGCATTGCCGATGGCGATGACAGGCGTGCCCAGCTTCAGGTCATTGCTGTCCCCCATGGTGGCGATGGTGATGGCGTCCTTCGTCTCCTGGGACAGATCCTTCAGGGACACTGCGATGACCGCCAGATCCATCTCTGCGTCCGTGCCCTTGATGCGGGCCTGGGCCACAGAGCCGTCGATGAAGGTGACCTCCAGAGTGTCCATGCCCGACACCACATGGTTGTTGGACACGATCAGAAGCTCACTGTCATTCTCCGCCACGATGATGCCGGAGCCGCTGGACGCGCCCTGCTGGCTGTACTGCTGCCCCCAGAAGGTGGTTCCGGTCTGGGTGTAGTTGTTCACGATGGACACCATGGCCGGCATCACATCCTCCACCACATCGGAGATGTCCGTATTCACATAAGTGATGTTGTTCACGTTCTTCATCCAGGTGTCTGCCAGCCCTTCCGGCAGGCCCGTCTGGGTATCCTCACCGGCCTCCCCGGATTCCTGGATCTGCGCCTCCGGCTTGGAAATCTGCTCCAGGCCGAACTGTACTACATAGAACCCGGCCCCCGCGAACAGGCCGAACAGCAGCCCCAGGCCTACGCTCATCATCACCTTCTTGAAACCGCCCTTTTTCTTTTTCTCCTTTTTGCCGCCGGCGCCTGCAGCCGGTTCATTGGTCCTGTTATAATTGACATCCGTCTGATAAGTGGTGTAGTTCCCATTGTCAGAATTTGAATAAATATCGTTCTCGTACATAATGCTTACCTCCTCCTGAAAGAATCCTCCTGTGAACCTTTCTTGCTTCATCTTTATGTACTACAGTATATCTGGCAATTGTGATGGAATTGTGTTTTCTAAATGAAAGGATTGTGAAAAAAAGTCTTCCAGTACTCCCGGTTCATGGTAATCTTCAGAATCAGCGGACGGGGCAGCATCCTGTAATGCTTCCCCAGAAGGTATCCTGTATATTTGAAAGCGCACTGGAGGCAGAAGCCCGGGAATCGGTACAGCCTCTTCTTCCTTTTCAGGTAGCTCCAGGCACTGCCCACCAGCTTTTTCCCCTCGGACTCCGAGGAGGCCGCCCCGAACACTTCCGGGTGCTGGGCCTGGGACACGCCCAGGTCGAAGTTGCGGCGAAGCTGCTGCAGATTCGTATAATTGTGGGAATGGACCACCTTCGCCTCCGCCGCGTAGGCGATCCCGTAGCCCGCCCGGATCGCCGCAGCCGCGTAGATCATGTCCTCATTGAAAATGGCTCGCCGGACGAAGCCGCCCAATTCATCGTAGATATCTCTCCGATAGGCCGCGCACACATTGGAGCAGAAAAAGGTCTTGATGCCCAGGCTCTCCAGATCCGCCGCCGTCTTCACCCGGGAAGTCCCGGGATAGTTGAAATAGCGGGAAACCCTCTCGAACTCCGAGGAATCCGGCCCCGGCAGCTGCCTGGCGTAGGCCGCCGCCACTTTGCCTTTTAAGCTTTCCGTCAGCTTTTCCACCAGAAAGGAGTCCACCGGCATGGCGTCCTGGGTCATGGCCACGAAGACATCCGCCTCCGAATGCTCCACGGCCTCATGCCTGGTCCCCCCGTGGTCGAACTCCCGCTTTTCCAGATGGCGCACCTGTACATTGGGGTACTTCCGGGCGAAGCCGATCTCTCCCATCCCCTCCGTTCTGTCCAGCAATTCGTCAAAATATGCCTTCTCTGTATTCATGAGGAGAATCCTGTGGATGGGCACGGATTGTCCTTCCAGCTTGTCCAGCAGGGCGAAAAGCTCTGCCCCCGGTCTATAGACGGGAATGATGATATCGATATTCAAACCGCTCCTCGCCCCTTTCCAAGAAATCTCTATCTCTGAAGATACTTGGATGTGTCGGACTCTATCTTCTGGCTGTACTCCCTCACGCTCTGAGTGACCTCGTAATCCATGTCATCGAACAGAAACTGGTGCAGCCAGACCACATTGTCCTCCAGGCTGGTGGGGATGACGCAGGCGCCCTTGGCCCCCATGTTGGCGTTCCCCCGGTAATCGGGCTGCGGGAATCCGTCCTCCGCCACTATGCTGTACTTGGCGATGGCCCCGATCAGCTCCAGGATGTCCTTGGAGTCCAGGCTGGTATAGATGTCATCGATGCTGTCGTTGAACACCCTGGTCAACGTGGCGATGTCCGTCTGCTTGGCCTGGTCTTCGATGGCCTGTATCACTTCCCTCTGGCGGGCCGCCCTCTGGAAGTCGCTGCCCTTGGTCTGACGGATACGGCAGTAAGCGGTGGCCTGCACGCCGTTGAGCAACTGATACCCCGGCTGGGTGACGGGAGTGTACTCGCATTTCAGCACGTTAGACACGCCTACCTGGTAATTGTTGATGTGCTTCAGTTCCTCGCTGTCCACCTCGATATAGACTCCTCCCAGCCCGTCGATCACTTCGCTTAAGCCCTTATAGCCCACTGTGACGAAATCCGTGATGTTCATGTCCAGGTTCATGTTCAGCATCTTCACCGCCTGCTCCGCCCCGCCGGAAAAGTATGCCTGTGTCGCTTTCCAGTAATCATCGTTTCCCAGGTTCAGGTATGTATCGCGGTACACGCTGACCAGCCTGATGTCCCCTGTATCCATGTTCACGCTTGCGATCATGATGCTGTCGCTGTGGCTCCCCTTGTACATCTGCGCCTCGTTCTCCGCGTCCAGCCCGAACAGCGCGATGTTGCGGTAGCCCTGCATGGTGCCGCCCTCTTCCTTGAGCTGCTTGACTTCCTCATGGATCTCCAGCACCTGGGGATCCAGGTCCGCCATCTTAGGCCCCTCGCTGGACTTATGCATCACCAGATATAATGCCACCAGCATTACCAGGATGATGACGATTTCAATGCCAAAGAGAATCAGCTTGGATCTGCTTCTGCTCCTTCTTCTCGATCTGCCTGCTCCTGCCGCCATATAAGCCCCTCCTCATATCTCCTTGTTCTATGTTTTGTTAACTTATTATAAGGGATATAGTTTAGGATTTTATGAAGCGAATTCTTAAGTTTTCTTAAGATACTTCATAAATAGGAATCAAATAGGAATCTTTCCACAGAAAGCACGGCAGGGCTGTCGCGCCCTGCCGTCTCCGGTGCTTCGTCAACGCACATGGCGAAGCGTAAGTTATTCTGGAATCCGCTTTCAGTTCTTACAGCCGCAGTCCGGCTTGTCGTCGCAGTCCTCGCATCTGTCGAAGGCCGGATTGAAGGCGTAGAAGTTCCTGCTGTCCAGCTTATCCTGCACCATGCGCAGGGCTTCGCCGAAGCGCTGGAAATGCACTATCTCACGCATGCGCAGGAACTTGATGGGCTCGCAGACATCCGGCTCCTTCACCAGCCGCAGGATATTGTCATAGGTGGTGCGTGCCTTCTGCTCCGCCGCCAAATCCTCCATCAAATCCGTTATGGGATCCCCGGTCACCTGGAACCGTGCCGCGGTGAAAGGGAAGCCGGAGGCCGCCTGGGGCCATACGCCTACGGTATGATCAACATAATAATTCGCAAAACGGCACTTCTCAATCTCCTCCATGGAAAGGTTGCGGGGGAGGTGGTGGACGATGG
>ERZ808037.2125-NODE-2125-length-10845-cov-11.785940_pt1 | contig 10845 bp, 10 predicted proteins | sample MGYA00380190_ERZ808037 | MGnify/ENA primary metagenome ERZ808037 (study PRJEB31490, sample SAMN06133399) | mouse gut metagenome | isolation source: J9 | host: mice | place: China: Chengdu | collected 2015-05 ...
TACGCCCACAAATGGGCCTATACCCGCAACCCGGCCTTCTATGATTTCAGCGAGATCGGCGGGGACTGCACCAACTTCGCGTCCCAATGCCTGTACGCCGGCGGCGGGATTATGAACTTCACGCCGGACTTCGGCTGGTACTATATCGACGCCACCGACCGTTCTCCGTCCTGGACGGGGGTACAGTTTTTCTGGGACTTCATGACCCGGCCCCAGCCCACCGACGGGCCGGTGGGCATCCAGGTGCACATGAATTTCCTGCGTCCGGGTGATTTTATCCAGCTCCGGTTTGAGAACAGCGGGGAGGTATTCGCCCACACGCCGGTGGTAGTTTCCGTAGGGGCCGTGCCCAGGCCGGACAATATCCTCATCGCCGCCCACTCCAACGACGCCGACTACCGGCCGCTGGACAGCTATCAAAACGTGGTGGAGTGGCGGTTTCTCCACATCGTCGGGATTCTCAAGGTGACCAACGGGCCGAATTCCGGCCTGGAGCGGATGAATGACAGCGCGGAGGGGTAACCCCTCCGCGCTGTTTTATAGTTCAAAATCAGGAATTGCTCCACTATTCACATATCCTGCAATCTTCAGTGCCTCATTCCTTCTGCTTCGGAGGCCGGCCCCGCCGGGGCTTGGCCTTGATCTGTCCCAGCGGGTTGGATTCGGCCGCATTCTGGAGCGCGCCGCTGTCCACATGGGTGTAGATCTGGGTGGTATTCAGGTGCTCATGGCCCAGCACCTCCTGGAGCGTCCGCACATCCACGCCGTTTTGTAGCATCAGGGTGGCGGCGGTGTGGCGGAGCTTGTGGGCGGAGTATTTGCTGCTGTCCAGCCCCGCGGCGGTAAACCGGGTTTTCAGCATTTTATGGATTCCGGCCTTGGTGACACGGGTATGCCGCCGGGTGATAAACAGGGCATAAGGATCCGCCGCTCCCGACTGGGCACGTACCGCCAGCCAGTCCTCAATGGCCGCCTGACAGGCGGCGTTGAGGTAGACAATCCGCTCCTTGTTGCCCTTGCCCAGCACCCGCAGCCGGTCGCCTCGCACGTCGGCCAGATTGAGCCCCACCAGCTCCGAGATCCGCAGGCCGCAGTTCAGAAACAGCGTGATGATGCAGAAATCCCGCTCTGCGTTATCCCCGTCGATGGATTCCAGAAGCTGGATGCTCTCCTCCAGCGTCAGATAACGGGGCAAGGTCTGCCGGATCTTGGGCGAATCCAGCTCCTGAATGGGGCTCTCGTCCAGGAGCTTGGCTTTTGTCACCAAATACTTGTAAAAAGACCGGATTGTGGCAACTTTCCTGGCCCGGGAGGACACCTCAAGCCCATACCGGGAGTTGGGATCGTTGGCGTTTTTGACCCGGTCGCGGCTCAGGAAGCTGAGGAAGGCGTAGATATCCGTCAGGGTCACGGAGCGGATCAACGCCAGATCCACATCACTAATGGAAATCTGCTCCAAGGGCGTCGCCCGGGGAACGCGGCCTTTTTCTATTTTAATGTAGCGGAAAAAAGTGCGGAGATCCAGGAAGTATTCGTCCACAGTTTTCTTGGAATGGCCCTGGATCGTCTCATGGTAGGTCAGGAAATCCCGAAGGATGGGTGGCGCCTCAATGCGGTAGTCAATCATGATCTCGGAGCGGCATTCATAACTTGGGGACAGTTGGGCAGACTACAGTGGCAGGCAGCCGGAGCTGCGGCAGGCTCCGGCCGAACTCTTAAGTCAAACGGGAAAACCAGACGTTTCCCCGATTTCCCCTCCCCTCAAGTCAACAAAATTTTTATTTTGTTGACTTGAGTATGCCGATCCACACCTCCTCTCGGTTCAGCCTGTCAAAGCTCGTATTTCTATCTTCACGGATATGGGGTGATCTCTGTGAGTCTGATCCCATGCACACAGAACTGCAAATACCAGGACGAGGGCCTGTGCACCCTGGCACAGGCCCAGCCCGCCGGCCAGGCCGTCCCCAACGAGGCCTGCCTGAACTTCACGCCCCGCCTGTCAAACCAGCACGGCGATGGCCTCACGGATATTGGCCACCCGGATCAGCTCTAAGCCGTCGGGCGGCAGCAGCTTGCCGCTGCTCCTGGCAGGCACCAGGCATTTGGTGAAGCCCAGCCGCCGCACCTCGCTGAGCCGCTGGTTCAGCGTGTTCACGGAGCGCAGCTCCCCGGTGAGGCCCACCTCCCCGATGGCCGCCAGGTCAAAGGGCACGGGCTTGTCCCGGAAGCTGGAGGCCAGCGCCACGATCAGGGCCAGATCCGCCGCGGGCTCGTCCAGAGTCAGGCCGCCGATGACGTTCACGTAAAAGTCGCAGTTGGACAGCATCAGCCCGCCCCGCTTCTCCAGCACCGCCAGCATCATCATGGCCCGGTTATAGTCGAACCCGTTGCTGGACCGCCGGGAGTTGCCGTAGGCCGAGGGCGACAGCAGCGCCTGCACCTCCGCCAGCACAGGCCGCACCCCCTCCATCACGCAGGTGACGCAGGAGCCGGGCATATTCTCCGGCCGGCCGGACAGCATGGCCTCCGACGGGTTGGGCACCTCCACCAACCCCTTGTCCACCATCTCAAACACGCCGATCTCATTGGTGGCCCCGAAGCGATTCTTTGCCGCCCGGAGAATCCGGTAGGAGTTGTGCTCCTCCCCCTCAAAGTGGAGCACGCAGTCCACCATATGCTCCAGCACCTTGGGCCCCGCCAGCGAGCCCTCCTTATTGATGTGGCCCACCACGAACACGGTGACCCCCATCCCCTTGGCCAGGTGCATCAGCGCCATGGTGCACTCCTTCACCTGGGCCACGCTTCCCGGCGAGGAGCTGGAATCCCCATTGTAGATCGTCTGGATGGAGTCCACGATGAGCACGTCCGGCTTCTGCTCCTGAACCGCGGCTACAATGTCGTCCAGGTTGGTCTCCGAATAGAGGTACAGCCCCTCGTCCCGGATTCCCAGCCGCTGGGCCCGCAGCTTGATCTGGCGCTCCGATTCCTCCCCCGATACATATAATACATTGGCAAACCGGCACAAATTGTCACAGATCTGAAGCATCAGCGTGGATTTTCCGATCCCCGGCGCACCACCCACCAGCACCAGGGAGCCCTTCACCGCGCCGCCCCCCAGCACCCGATCCAGCTCACTCATGCCGGTGTTGAAGCGCAGTTCATCCACCGCCTCCACCTCGGCGATGGGCCGTGGCCTGCGTAAGCCGCCGCCCCGAGGCGACAGCCCCGAGGCCTTCTTTTTTGCCTCCGCCGCGGGCTGCTCCACAATGGTGTTCCAGGCCCCGCAGGCGGGACATCTCCCCTGCCATTTCAGCGACTCATTTCCGCATTCCGTACAGTAAAACAGGCTTTTCACCTTTGCCATGGTCATTCTCCTCCCCAAACGGTGGGTATCATTTGTAATTCCCGCACATACGATCCGGCCAGCGCCAGAGCGATCTTTCGCTGGTATGCGTCGGTTATCAGCAGGGACGCCTCCTCCCCGTTGCTGAGAAAGCCGCATTCTACCAGAATGGCGGGACAGCTGATGTGCTCGAACAGATAGATCCCGTCCGGCATGGGCTTTGCCCGGCGGTCATTATTCCGATCCAGCACCTGCCGCAGTACCTCCTGGGTGCGTTCACCCCACTGTCGGCTCAGATCCCCGCTATTATAAAAGGACTGTGCCCCACTGTACCGCGTATCTGTAAAGTGGTTTTGGTGTACACTAATTACCATGGCATTTGAGAATCCGGAGATAAACGCCACCCGGTTTTTCAGATCCGACACCTTCTTCTCCCGGATGGTGCGGGCCCCCTCGCTGTGCATGGAGCGATCCTCGCTCCGGGTCAGCTCTGTCCTCACGCCCAGAAAGGCCATCAGCGCCTCCGTTTTCAGCACAATATCCAGGTTGATGCCGCTCTCCGTGGTTCCGCTGGCGGCGCTGGCTCCGCCGTCCTCCCCGCCGTGCCCCGGATCCAGAATCAATACCCGTTCTGTATCCGGCGGGGCGGAGACCGCAGATACCACCCGATCCCGCCCTATCCAGGCGGCTCCTCCCAGCACACAGAGGCATAAAAACAACAGCAGCAGATCCCGTTTCACAAGCCAGTCCCCCCTTCCCTCCAGCATATGAGGGCGGGGAACGCTTCATACCGGATCAGAGGTAAGAAAACACCTCATGGTGGCGGGCGGACACCGTGACCGCCACCTGGGGGAACCGCTGAACCAGCCAGTCCCGCAGCACCGGGCACACCACGTCCTCCGTGGGAAAATGTCCAGCATCGATCAGATTCAGGCCTTGAGCTTTGGCATCCAGAAAGTGGTTATACTTTACATCTGATGTCACAAAGGTATCGCAGCCCTTGGCCAGCGCGTCCTCCATCATGCCGGCGCAGGCACCGCCCCCCACCGCGATCTTGTGGGCGGGCCTGCCCCCATCCACCAGCCGCAGGCCGTTGGCCCCCAGCAGGCGCTTTACGCCCATGGCGAAATCATACAGGGGCTGTTCCGTCACATAGCCCACCCGGCCGATTCCATAGGGCCTCCCCTGTCCGTCCACGCCGCTCTGCTTCAGCAACTCAAGGCCGGTGAGCCCCAGGCGCAGGGCCAGGGCGTCGTTCACGCCCCCTTCCACCGCGTCCAGGTTGGTGTGGGCGCAGATGGTGGCAATGCCCTGCTCCGCCAGGGCCAGCAGAATCCGCCCGGTTACCGTCTGATCCGTCACAGAGTTCGCCCCGCCAAAGATGACCGGGTGATGGGCCACAATCAGCTGCGCCCCCAGCTCGGCGGCCTCCTCCACCACCTGCTCCGTGATGTCCAGGGACACCAGGATCTTGCTCACCCGCGCCCCTTCCCGGCCTACCAGGAATCCGGCGTTGTCAAAGCCCTCCTGCAATTCAAAGGGCACCTTTTCCTGCAAAAACGCCAGCACTTCCCCCACAGTTGTCATGGTGTTCAGCTCCTTTTCCATCCCTTCCAGGCCGGACAGCACTATGTTCAGCTTCTCAATGGCGGCTTGATCCGGCGTGCGGGCGGCCCGATGGCCTGACAGGGATTTTTCCACCTTGCCGCGGATCATCGCCAGGTACTCCCGCCGCAGGGGATCGCCGCTCTGCCGCCCCGCCCACTGCTCCGCCGGAGTGAGGGCGGGCATCTCCCCACCTGTCACCTTCAATATACTGTATAGTCGTTTCCCTTCACAGGCTATGTGCTCACTCTGAATTTGATAGCCATTCCCTTGCAGCCAGCTTCGCAGCTCCGCGAATCCGGTCATGGGCTGGAGCAACAGGAGCGTCCCGTCCTTCGTCCAGGGCGCGGCCTCCAAAATGGACGCGATGGTCTCCCCGCCCATCCCGGCGATGGCCACCGTGTCCGCCTCCTCCGGGTGGACGGCGGACAGGCCGTCACACAGGCGGAAGTCCAGCTGCTCCTCCACTTGAAAGCGTCTTGCCGTCTGCCTGGCCCGCTCCAGAGGCCCCGGCCGCAGATCGGTGGCAATGGCGTGCTCAACGCGCCCCGCCAGCAGCAGCCACACAGGGAGGTATCCGTGGTCGGTGCCGATGTCCGCCAGACGGGCCCCCTGGGGCACCTGCTCCGCGATGGCCCGCAGCCTGGGGGTCAGCTCCATGGAATCCCCCTCCCTTCCGTTCAAAATAAAGGAAAAGAGCGGAAAATCCGCTCTTTTCAGGGTGTCAATCAGGCGACGGTGGCGTTCAGCTTCTCCAGCAGCGCCTCCACATCCACGCCATGCACCATGCAGGCCTGCTCCACAGTCTCCCCACGGGAGGAGGGGCAGCCCAGGCAGTGCATCCCGATGGACAGGAAAATGGGGGCGGTGTCGGGCGCGATGTCCAGAATATCGCCGATGATGGTATCCTTCGTAATCTTGGCCATTCCAGGATAACCTCCTTGCAGTTTTTGTCGAACAACCTATAGTATACCCAAAGCCGCGGCGGTTTGCAAGTGTTTCCCGCAAATTTCAGCTCAGCTTTTCAAGAACGCCTCCAGCCGATCCATCCCCTTTTTGATGTTCTCCATAGAGGCGGAGTAAGACCAGCGCACGAAATTGGGCGCGCCGAAGCCGCTTCCCGGCACGGTGGCCACCAACCCATGCCTCAAAAACGCCGCGCAGAACTGATCGGAGGTTTGAATGAGCTCCCCATGGATGGTTTTTCCGATGAGCCGCTCCATGTTCATCATCACATAGAACGCCCCCTCCGGCCTGACGCAGCTTACGCCGTCCATCCGGTTCATCCGCTCCACAATATAGTTCCGGCGCTGCTCAAAGGCCTGGCGCATCTCCTCCACACAGTCCTGGGGGCCGCTGAGGGCGGCCACCGCCGCCGCCTGGGAGATGGCGCAGGGAGAGCCGGTGGAATGGCTCACATAATTGCCCATCACCTTGGCAATTTTCTCATTGGACAGCAGATAGCCAATCCGCCAGCCGGTCATGGCATAGGATTTGGACACGCCGTTGACCAAAATAACCCGATCCTTCCCGTCGCCTCCCAGGGCGGCGGCTGAGACAAAGGGTTTTCCGTCATACATCAGCCCATAATAGACCTCGTCGGAGATCACATAGAGGTCGTGCTCCGCGCACACCCGGGCGATGGCCTCCAGCTCCTCCCGGTGATACACCATGCCGGTGGGATTGCCGGGATTGTTCAGGATCAGGGCCTTGGTTCTGGGGGTGATGGAGGCGGCCAACTGCTCCGCCGTTATTTTGAATCCGTCCTTCTCCTCTGCCGAGACCACCACCGGTCGGCCGCCCACCATCTTGATCAGCTCCAGGTAGCTCACCCAGTAAGGCGCGGGCAGGATGACCTCGTCGCCGGGGTTGACCAGAGCCCGCAGGGCCAGATAGACACAGTGCTTGGCCCCGGTGGACACCACCACCTGAGAGGGCTTGTACTCCACCCCGCAGTCCTCACGCATCCTCTGACAGACGGCCTCCTTCAGCGCCAGCGTGCCGGAGGCCGGGGTATACCGGGTCAGATTGTCGGCGATGGCCCGGCCTGCCGCCGCTTTGATGTGATCCGGGGTATTGAAATCAGGCTCGCCGGCGCCGAAGCCGATCACATCCACGCCGTCCGCCTTCATCTGTTTGGCCAGCGCGTCAATGGCCATGGTGCTGGAAACCTGTACCGCAGACGCAATTTGGGCAAGTTCCTTCAACGTAATCCCTCCAAAGAAACGGTTCTGTGGGGCTCATCGCCGGACGTTCTTTCGGTACAGCAGATACAGCCCCTTCACCAGCAAATCGTGATCATACCGGATCTCCCGGCGACAGTGGCGGTAGATCTCCGAGGTCTGGCTCCCGGTGGCCACCACCGTGGCGGCCGGGGCCCCGGCCGCCTCCTCCAGGGCCTGGATCACCCGGTCAAAGGCGCCGCTGTAGCCATACAGCACCCCTGCCCGCATGGAATCCACCGTGTTCCGGCCCAGGGGCGTATCCACCTGGGCCATGGAGATCTGGGGAAGCTGGGCCCCGTGCCGGGACAAGGCGCCCAGGGCGATATCCATGCCGGGCATGATGGCGCAGCCCTCAAACGCCCGGTCGTTCAAATAGGAAAAAGTGACGGCGGTTCGGGAGTTGATCACAATGGCCGGGGTTGGGTAGAGGGCGGCAGCGGCCACGGCAGCGGCCACAATGTCGCTGCCCAGCTGATCATGGATCTCCGCCTTGATGTTCAGCCCGGTTTTCAACCCCGGCCCCACCACCAGCGGAGAACGGCCGGTCAGCCGCCGCAGGGTACGCAGATAGGCGGCGGTGATATTGGGCACAACACTGGACAAGATGGAGCCCTTGACATTGGAAAGCTCTGCCCGGTACAGTTGAAACACGCCCATCAGATCAATGGCGCAGCGGTCATCGGTCATTTTGAGATCGGTGCCCAGCTCGGACTGGAACGACAGCGTGCCATCCTCCTGAAACAGCGCGATGGTGGTGCCCAGATTTCCAATATCAATGGCTAGAATCATCTATCTTCTTCCCTTCCTTTTTTGACTCATATTGTACCATGAGCCGCTCCGCTTTGCAAGACAGGCAGACCGGAGCCGGAGCACACCGCCCCGGCTCCGCTGCTCAAATATGCTCCCGAATGATCTCGCCCATCCGCCGGGTGCCAATCACGGCTTCCCCTGGCTTGGCAATGTCGGCGGTGCGCCAGCCCTCCTCCAGCGCCTTGTCCACAGCGGACTCGACCGCGTCCGCCTCCTGCGCCAGATGGAAGGAGTAGCGGAACATCATGGCGGCGGACAGAATGGTGGCGATGGGGTTGGCCTTATCCTGTCCCGCGATATCCGGGGCGGAGCCATGGATGGGCTCATACAGCGCCGGGGCCCCATCCCCCATGGAGGCGGAGGGCAGCAGGCCGATGGATCCGGTGATCATGGACGCCTCGTCGGACAGGATATCGCCGAACATATTCTCCGTCACAACCACATCGAACTGGCCCGGATCCCGCACCAGCTGCATGGCACAGTTGTCCACCAGCACGTCCTCATAGGTCACATCGGCGTATTCTTCCGCCAGCCGGTGCATCACTGAGCGCCACAGCCGGCTGGTTTCCAGCACGTTGGCCTTGTCCACGCTGGACACCTTTTTCCGGCGCAGGCGGGCCATCTCGAAGGCCCGGCGGCCGATGCGCTCGATCTCTTTCTCGGAATAGGCCATCAGATCGGTGGCCTCCACACCCCGATCCTCAGTCTGGTACCTGTCCCGCTTTCCAAAGTAGATGCCCCCGGTGAGCTCCCGCACCATCAGCAGATCAATGCCCCGCTCTGCCGTCTCCCGCTTCAGCGGGCAGGCGTCCATCAGCGCCGGCCGCAGGGCCGCGGGACGCAGATTGGCGTAAAGCCCCAAATCTTTACGGATAGCCAGCAGAGCTGTCTCCGGCCGCTGCTCCGCCGGCTTGTCGCTGCCCCACTTGGGGCCGCCCACCGCGCCCAGAAGCACCGCGTCGCAGGACTTGCACAGCTCTGCCGTCCCCTCGGGATAGCTCACCCCCACCGCGTCGGTGGCGCAGCCTCCCAGCAGCACATCCACGTACTCGAAGGTGTGGCCGAACTTCTCCCCCACCCTGTCGATGACCTTCACCGTCTCATTTACGATCTCCGGGCCGATGCCGTCGCCCCGGATCAGAGCTATTTTATAGTTCATTTCGCCACCCCCCGGGCCTTCAGCGACTTCAGCAGCCCGCCGTGTTCAATGATGCCATTGACAAACTCCGGGAAGGGCGCGGCCTGGAATTTTGCCCCGGTGCTCTCATTGACGATCACCCCGGTGCCAAAGTCCACCGACACCTGCTCCCCCGGGGAGATGCCGTCCACCGCCTCCGGACACTCCAAAATGGGGAAGCCGATATTGATGGCGTTGCGGTAGAAGATCCGGGCAAAGCTCTTGGCGATGACGCACTTCACCCCGCAGGCCTTGATGGCCAGGGGCGCGTGCTCCCGGGAGGAGCCGCAGCCAAAATTGCTGCCGCCGATGATAATATCCCCTGCCTCAACCGAGGAGGCAAAACCCGCGTCGATGTCCTCCATGCAATGGGAGGCCAGGGATTTCTCGTCCGGGGCGTTGAGATACCGGGCGGGGATGATCACATCGGTGTCCACATTGTCGCCATATTTGTAAATCTTCATCACTTTACACTCCTCTCAAAGGCTGGCTGGATCGGTCAGGACGCCGGTGACAGCGCTGGCCGCCGCCACCGCGGGGCTGGCCAGAATGATCATGGAGCTGGTGGGCCCCATGCGGCCCACAAAGTTCCGGTTGGTAGTGGATACCGCCCACTCGTTGTCGCTGAGCACCCCCATGTGACCGCCCAGGCACGGCCCGCAGGTGGGGGTGGAGACTACCGCGCCCGCCTGAATGAAGTCGGCCACCAATCCCTCGGCCATGGCGTCCAGGTAGATCTGCTGGGTGGCCGGGATGACAATGCAGCGCACCCCGTCGGCCACCTTCCGGCCCCGGAGGACAGCCGCGGCCTCCCGCAGATCCTTCAGCCGCCCATTGGTGCAGGAGCCGATGACCACCTGCTGGATGGGCTTCCCCGCCGCCTCGTCCACGGTCTTGGTGTTGGAGGGCAGGTGGGGGAAAGCTACCGTGGGCCGCAAGGCGGACAGGTCGATGGTGAGCTCCCTGGTATATTGGGCGTCCGGATCTGCCTCAAAGGCAGTGAATTCCCGGTCAACCCGGCCCTTTAAGTAGTCCAGCGTCTTATCGTCCACCGGGAAAATCCCGTTTTTCGCCCCGGCCTCAATGGCCATGTTGCAGATGGTGAACCGGTCGTCCATCTCCAGGGAGGCCACCCCCTCCCCGGTAAATTCCAGGGACTGGTACAGCGCCCCATCTACCCCGATCATGCCGATGAGGTGCAAAATTACGTCCTTGCCGCTGACATACCGGCCCAGCTTCCCCACCAGATTCACCTTGATAGCCGAGGGCACCTTGAACCAGGCCAACCCGGTGGCCATGCCCGCCGCCATGTCGGTAGAGCCCACGCCGGTGGAGAAGGCCCCCAGCGCGCCGTAGGTACAGGTGTGGGAGTCCGCGCCGATGATCACCTCGCCGGGGGCGGTGAGCCCCTGCTCCGGCAGAAGGGCGTGCTCAATCCCCATCCTGCCCACGTCATAGAAGTGGGTGATGGCGTGCTTTTTTGCGAACTCACGGCAGGCGGCGCACAGCTGGGCGGACTTGATGTCCTTGCAGGGGGTGGAGTGATCCAGCACAATGGCGATCTTGTCCCGGTCAAACACGCTGGACAGCCCCGCCTTTTCAAACTCCGTGATGGCCACCGGGGTGGTGATGTCGTTGCCCAGCACCAGATCCAGCTTCCCCTCGATGAGCTGGCCGGCCTCCAC
>ERZ808037.2126-NODE-2126-length-10845-cov-3.940007_pt1 | contig 10845 bp, 7 predicted proteins | sample MGYA00380190_ERZ808037 | MGnify/ENA primary metagenome ERZ808037 (study PRJEB31490, sample SAMN06133399) | mouse gut metagenome | isolation source: J9 | host: mice | place: China: Chengdu | collected 2015-05 ...
ATTCCAAAAGCCATCCTGCAATCGCCGTACCCAAGCCGCCGCCAAGCTTTACGCCGAGAGAAGTACAGGAATACATAGTACCGTCCACTCTTTTACCCTTTGTCAGAAAAGTGTATTCGGAACAGGATGCAATGACCGCATTCATATCCCCTTGCCAGGGGCCTTGGCCCAGCGCTGCCAGCGCCGTAAATGCAAGCATCAAAGGGATGCTTCCCATATAGCCTGCTACAGCCACAAGAGCCCTGCCGATGACCGCAATCATATAGCCTCTTAAGTTCAGCTTATACATACCCTTCCATCTGCCCACAAGAGTGGGGGTAAATATCAGCGCAATAATCAACGGAATATTAGTGGCCCATGAAAACACACCGTATAAATTCTCGTTCTTAAGCACATATGTCATATAATAGATACCTGCGTTTATCATTGCCCCGTATAGCTGCTGTAAAATATAAACCCCGCAGATCATGATATAAAATTTATTTGTAACCAGAAGCTTTAAGGCTTCACTTAATCCATATTTCTCCTCCTTTTCTTCCTTCTCCGCGGTCTCGTTGAGCTCCTCTTCCGAAAGCTCTTTTACGGATAACGCCGAAACCGTATTGATAACCAGACCGATTACCGCATAGATTACGGCCACCGTTCTCCAGGCCGCCGCCCCACCACCGCATTTAGCCACAAGACCAATGGTTACGGACTGAATCAACAGGCTTGTGGAAAAGGCAAAGATAAACCGGTAAGACCCCATCTGAACCCGTTCTTTGCTGTTCTTTGTCACAAGGGATGTGAGAGCCGAATAAGCAATATTATTTGCCGTATAAAATACCCCGTTCAGCAAAGTATATGCAATGAAAAACCAAGCATACTGTGCCGTCTGCCCCCAATTCACGGGAATGGCAAAAATTGCCGCCAATGTTGCCGCACAGCCCACATAGCCGTACAGCATCCACGGCCTCGCCTTACCCAGTTTACTGTGTGTCTTGTCAATCATGGTGCCGAAAAAAATGTCGGTAAAGCCGTCAAACAATTTCGACACCGCAATCAACGTACCCACAATGCCTGCGGAAAGGCCGATTGTATTGGTCAGATAAATCATGACAAAGGATGACAGAAAGGCATACACTACATTGCCTGCAATATCCCCGGAACCGTAACCCACTTTGTTATACCATTTCAAATATGTTTTTTCCTGCATAAAAATACCTCCTCCTAAATGTTCTATTGAAAATCCCCATACAAAACAATTGATTCCCCCACCACTAACCCCCAGAAAAGCCATGTTCCAGACATACCGACACGGTCGGCACAAACAATCAATGAATCGGTGCAAATCCGGAAGAATCGCGAAAGCGATTCTTCAAGGAATGACTTAGTTTCTCTTAGGTTGGGTATAAAGAGGGGGGTGTAAACACCCCTCTTTCCAACCTTAGAGAAACTTCATTCCTTTCACACTTCCAAACATGCCGCCATCGGCGGCACAAACAATTTATGAATTGGTGCAAGTCTGGAAGAATCGCGCCAGCGATTCTTCCGTGTGAAGAAGCTCTGCTCCGCAGAGCGTGAAATCACTTAGCGAGGTCTTTTCGAGCTTAGTGATTTCCTTCACACTTATACAGGATATGCCCCATTCTTAGTATCAGCCTGAGTCATATCGACTTTATCCTGCTGTGCCTGACGATATTTGAAGAAATCGGTTGCAACCTGAGGGAACAATGCATAGGAAAGTACGTCCTCGTCCTGCTGCTTCCACTCCTTCATCTCGCCTTCCAGCTTATCCATCTCGCTGGGCAGTGTATCCGCAAAGCGGCCTGTAAGTCTGGTCTCGCCGGGAATAACCTTGTCGATGATCTCTTGGTTCATAGGCTTAACGGTCTGACCGTACTCGCCGCGGAGAACCGCCTTGGTCTCCTTGGTAGCCATCTTGTATCTTTCACCCATCAATACGTTAAATACAGCCTGTGTGCCGACGATCTGTGAGGAAGGAGTAACCAGAGGGGGTTCACCCAGATCTTTACGAACCTGAGGGATCTCCTTCAGCACATCATAATATCTGTCTTCCGCATTCTGCTCTTTCAGCTGGCTCACCATATTGGAAAGCATACCGCCGGGTACCTGATATAACAAGGTCTTAATATCAACACCCATAACTCTGGGATTTAACAGGCCGTTCTTTAAGCACTCATCTCTGTAAGGACGGAAGTAATCCGCGATCTCGGCCAGCAGATTCTGGTCAAATCCGGTATCGTAAGGAGTTCCCTTGAAAGTCTCCACCATAACCTCGGTAGCGGGCTGGGAAGTACCCATTGCAAAAGGACTCATGGCAGTGTCAATCACATCCACGCCTGCTTCCACCGCCTTTAAGTATGTCATGCCTGCAACACCGGAAGTATAATGGGTATGCAGCTGAATGGGAAGCTTGGTATTCTCCTTCATGGCTTTGATCAGCTCGCTTGCCTTGTAGGGAACCAGCAGACCTGCCATATCCTTGATACAGATAGAGTCCGCACCCATCTCCTCGATCTTCTTCGCCGTATCAGCCCAATACTCCAGTGTATACGCATCGCCCAGAGTGTAGGACAAAGCTACCTGTGCATGGCCTCTTCCTTCCTGCTTCTTCATTCTGTTGGTAGCGTTTACCGCCTCCTGAAGATTGGGAAGGTAGTTCAAGCAGTCAAAAATACGGATGATATCAATACCGTTCGAAATGGATTTCTGCACAAAAGCATCTACCACGTCATCCGCATAAGGTCTGTAGCCGAGAATATTCTGCCCACGGAACAGCATCTGCAGTTTGGTGTTCTTAAAGCCGTCGCGCAGCTTACGGAGTCTGTCCCAGGGATCTTCCTTCAGGAAACGAAGAGACGCATCAAATGTTGCACCGCCCCAGCACTCTACGGAATGATATCCGACTTTGTCCATCTTATCCACAATGGGAAGCATAAACTCGGTAGGCATTCTGGTAGCGATCAGAGACTGGTGCGCGTCACGTAATATGGTTTCCGTAATTTTAATCGGTTTCTTTTCAATTTCTGACATTTACGAATTTCCTCCATGTTATTATTTTCAATACCATTCACACGGTCAGCCTGCATAACATGCATCTATGCCTTTTAAAAATCTATGTCGGCAGACTGACAGAACATATGAAGGGAATAAAGTGTTTCTCATATCATCCATGCCGGACACCCCGGCATCGGCCAAAATACGGACGGCTTAGAATACTCCGAAGATGGCCATAAATGTTCCTGCGGCCACGGCGGTTCCGATAACGCCTGCTACATTGGGCCCCATAGCATGCATCAACAGGAAATTGGTAGGATCTGCTTCCGCACCTACCTTCTGGGATACGCGGGCTGCCATGGGAACGGCGGATACACCGGCGGAACCGATCAAAGGATTTACCTTGCCTCCGCTGAGCTTACACATCAGCTTGCCGAACAATACTCCGGCGGCCGTGCCGAACATAAATGCAACAAGACCCAGACCTACGATTTTCAAGGTATCCAGATTCAGGAATGCCTCCGCACTGGTGGTTGCGCCTACGGAAGTTCCCAGCAGGATAACGACAATATACATCATCGCATTGGAAGCGGTCTCTGTGAGCTGTCTTACCACACCGGACTCCCTGAACAGATTACCCAGCATCAGCATACCAACCAACGGAGCCGTGGTAGGAAGAATCAGGCAGACTACAATGGTAATAATAATAGGGAAGAGAATTCTCTCCAGCTTGGATACGGGACGAAGCTGTCCCATCTTGATCTTTCTCTCCTTCTCGCTGGTGAACAGTTTCATGATAGGGGGCTGGATAATGGGCACCAGCGACATGTAGGAATACGCCGCCACTGCAATAGGCCCCATAATTCCTGTCTGTCCCAGCTTTCCCGCAAGGAAAATGGAAGTAGGGCCGTCAGCGCCGCCGATAATGGAAATTGCCGCTGCCGCCTTGTCATTAAATCCAAGGAAAATAGCCCCGAAATAAGCGGCAAAAATACCGAACTGTGCCGCCGCACCCAGCAGAAAGCTCTTGGGATTGGCAATCAGGGGACCGAAATCCGTAGAAGCACCTACACCCATGAAAATCAGGGAAGGCAGAAGTGCCCATTCGTCCAGTATATAGAAATAATACAGCAGACCGCCCACTCCGTTGGGGGCGTCCTCCGCATGAAGCATGATGTCAGGATAGATATTCACCAACAGCATGCCGAAGGCTATGGGAGTCAGGAGCAAGGGCTCGAACTCATGCCGGATAGCCAGATAAAGGAAAAAGCATGCAACCGCGATCATCAGATAATTGCCCCAGGTCAGATTGAAAAAGGCAGTCTGATGAACCAGGTTGTTCAGCGTTGAAGCTATATAATCCATTTGTTGACCTCCTGTTGTTCTTGACGATAAAAAGTCTGCCGAAGCGCTTTCCACCGTATGTCGCTACCGTGAAACGCCTGTATGCGTCAATTCAGGGTAGCCAGTACGGCACCTGCCTCAACGGCATCGCCCACCGCCACGTCAACGCTTGCGACAGTTCCGTCTTCGGGAGCCACAACAGGGATTTCCATCTTCATCGCCTCGATGATGACCACTGCGTCACCTCTCTTGACCGCGTCGCCCACTTTCTTCTCCAGCTTGAACACTTTTCCTGCCGCGCCCGCCTCTATCTTGATGCTGCCAGCGCCGCCTGCGGGAGCTGCCTTGGGTGCCGCCGCAGGGGCTGCCTTCGGAGCCGCCTTGGGAGCTGCGGGAGCTTTCGCTGCCACGGGTGCGCCGGAAGCGCCTTCTTCCACTACTACATCATATACATTTCCGTTCACGGTGATTGTATAATTCTTCATTTCTATTTCCTCCTAAAATACGATTGCCCTGCAATCTTGATTTGATTTTGCTCGAAAATTCCCTAAAATCATGTTTTCCTATGGAAATGCCCTCTATCAACGGCGCTTCCTGACAGAGCGCACTACGAAGCCGTCTGTAGTGACAGCTCCCTCGCTGGCTGCGATTGCCGCCGCGATCACGGCTACCAGCTCACAGTCATCCGTCTCCTCTTCCTCAACAGATTCCTGCTCCACAATCTGCGTCACCGCGTTGTCGATGCCTGTGGCCTCTTCCCTGGGGGCTTTCTTCTTGGCCCTGCTCTCCTGAATCTTCGGAATCACCCGGAAAGCGGAGATAATGAAGCTGATCAGAATCAATACCACGAACACGGTGCCCATGCCGATCAGGGTATTCAGTCCTGCGTTCGCCATCAGCTCGCCTACCGTGGCGCTGGGATTCATGGCTGCGGACTCCAGCGTCAGGAACATGTCATTGGAAAAGATGACCTCCGCCGTTCCGTTCTTTTTCTCGCCGGTGACGTTCACTTCCACGATGATCTGGCTGCCATCTATCTCCACCGTGCTTCCGTTGGTCCCTGTAATCTTGCCCATGGAATCCTTTGCGGAGCGGAAAGACTCTGCAGCGGATACGAACGCGTTCCCATCCACATAGATACCGTATTGATTGTTCAGCATATATGCCACTTCTTCTCCGGTATACTCGTCGAAGGAACCGGCATCCTCGTCCGTCATATACTGGGCGAAAAGATACTGTACCATCTCATCCGCCAGCTGCTGGGCGTTGGTGACTTTCTGCTGCTCATATTCCGTCAGCGCTTCCTCGCCTCCGCAGGCCGTCAGTCCGAAGATGCAGGCAATCATACACAGTATGGTCACAAATTTCTTCATCTTTCTATCACCCTTTCTATACTGTTCCGTGCTTCTTGTCCGGACGGTCCTCGCTCTTGGTGAAAAGCATTTCGAAAGCACCGATGACATACTTTCTGGTATCAGCCGCCTCTACGATGCTGTCTACATATCCTCTCCTTGCCGCGCTTCCCGCACTGCAGTTGAGCGCATCATACTCTGCCGCTTTCTCGCCTATCACATCCGCGCCCTGTCCGTCGTACATGATCTTCGCGGCCAGCTTGCCCTCCATGGCGCCGATCTGGGCATCCGGCCACGCAAAAGTAATGTCGGCGCCTATGGCTTTGGAGTTCATGGCGATGGCTGCGGTGCCCAAGGCCTTGCCCACAATGACGTTCACCTTGGGGACGGTGGCATTAGCAAAAGCATAGGTCAGCCTTGCGGCAGCCCTTGCGATTCCTTTTTCGGAGCACACGGTGGCCTTGTATCCCTTCACGTTAGTCAATGTCAGTACCGGAATCTCGAAGGCATCGCAGAAATTCACGAAGTCCGCCGCCTTGTCGCAGCCCTGCTTAGACAGGGTGGGCTCCAGCTTCTCGGCTACATTTCCCTCCTCGTCGCAGATCTCGCTGCGGTTGGCCACAGCGCCTACCGTCACGCCGTCCAGCTTCAGGAAGCCGACGACCATATCCTTTGCATAGCCGGATTTCACTTCGAAGAAATCATTGTTGTCAGCCAGGATGGACAATGCCACGGAGGTGTCTCCCGCGCAGCCGGCCAGCTCCCCGTTCACGCGGTTCAGGTCGTCCGTGCACTCCACGGTATCGCTGCCCTCTCCGTTGTTGGAAGGCAGGAACCCAATCAGATCCCTGATCTTCGCAAGGATCGTGGCTTCATCCGCCACCACGTCCACGATGCCGCTCTCCTGGGACTGGAAAGCCGCGGAAGAAGAATCGCACTTGCTGATGACATTGCCGTCCAGCGCGTTGGGCGCGTTGACGAAAAGCTTCGCGTCCTTCTCTTCCATGAAAGTAAAGTCTGTCAGGGTGGGGAACAGGGCAAGTCCGCCTCCGCAAGTCCCTAAGATAGCAGTGATCTGGGGGATGACGCCGGATGCAAACGTCTGCTTCTGATAGATGGCCCCAAACGCGTTCAACGCGTCCGCTGCCTCCTGCAGCCGCAGTCCCGCGGAATCAATCAGGCCGATTACGGGGGAACCCGTCTTCATCGCCAGGTCATAGAGATTGGTGATTTTCTTTGCATGCATCTCGCCGATGGTGCCGTTCATCACGGAAGCGTCCTGACTGTATACATACACAGGCTTGCCACCAATCACTCCATAGCCGGTAATGCAACCGTCAGAAGGAGTTTCGTTGGGTTTCATATTGAAATCAGTGGCTCTTGCGGTCACGAGGGCGCCGATTTCAACGAAACTGTTGTCATCGAGCAAAGCTGTTATCCTTTGGCTCGCTTTTGAAGTAGTACTCATGCTCTCAGTCCTCCATTTATAATGAAATAAATACTAACGACTCAACCGGGGCCGCACAGGAAAGCGCAAAGACCCCCATGATTATTGTCCCAAACAGTATACCATAAAAAACGCGGCTCGCAAAGGACGAATTGCATTTTTTTAGCATTTTTTTCAACATTTTAGTTCAGCTATGGGTGGCGATGACCAAAGTGCGCCCTTTTTGGGTTTTCCGGAGATAATTTTCCGCAAGGGAGCGGGTCTCCGGATCCATTCCGGTGAAAGGTTCGTCCAACAGGACGCAGTCGGAACAGGCTTCCATGGCCCGCACCAGGGCCACCCTCCGCCGCATCCCTCCGCTGAGCTGCCTGCAGGGCTTGTGGAGGGCTTCCTCTCCCAGCAGCTGGCGGAGCGCTTCCCTGGCTCTCCCGGCGTCTCCGGTGACGAGCTCCACGTTCTTCACGGCGCTGTAGTCCTCGCACAGCCTGTCCTCCTGGAAGACCATGCTGCAGACCGGCATGGGGCTGACCTGGCCCTCCTCCGGGCGAATCAGCCCCGCCAGGATATGGAGCAGCGTGGTCTTGCCGCTGCCTGAGGGGCTGGTGAGATAATAAGTCTCCCCTTTCTCATAGACGGCATTGAAATCTTTCAGAACAGGCTGGCCGCCATAGCTTTTCGCAATCCCTGTCAGTCTGAGGGCTGCGCTCTTGCCCTGGCCGCCCGTGCTTCTTCGGATTTCCGGATTCTCCCACACTTTACCAGCATTTTCATCCCTGTCTTCTATTTTGGCTTCAATGTCTTCTTCCTCTATGGCCTTTCCGGTTTCTTTCCTTTCTGCCGCTTTGCCGAAAGACCATTTCCGCTGCCCATCCCCGGTCATTCCGCCTCTGCTTCCACCGCAGCTTTCCGCCTCTTGCAGCCTGGATTTCCCACAGGCAGGCTCCCAGGCGAAGAACAGCTCCAGAAGCCACAGGACCAGCTTTTCAAACAACACGCTGAGCAGGATCACCACGGCTGTCCAGGCCAGGACTCCCGCCGTGTCCAGATAGACCTTGGACAGATAGATGCGCCCTCCGATGGAAAAGTCAGGCATGCCGATTACCTCCGCCGCCACACCCGACTTCCAGCACATCCCCAGGGAGATTTTCATGCCGCTGTACAAAAAGGGCCGCAGCGTGGGACGATAGATGTAGAAAAAGCGGTTCCAGAGGGGAAAACAGAACACCTTGGACATTTCAAGCATCTGGGAATCGACGCTTTTCAGGCCCTCCAGGGTATTGACGTAGAGATTGGGCAGCACCACCAGGAAACAGACCGCCACCGCCAAGACGGAAGACCCCCACCAGACCAGCAGAAGCACCACGAAAGAGGCCACCGGTACCGCTTTCAGGAGCGACATCACAGGGGCCAGTATTTCCTCCAGCAAAGGGAAGCGCCTGCTGCCCGCGGCCAGGAGCACCGCCGCCAAAAAGCCTGCCGTAAACCCGAAAGCGATGCGCAGAAAGCTCTTTGCCACCGTCAGGAAGAAGCTTCCCTCTCCCAGCAGGGACAATAGCCTCTGCGCTGTCTCCAGAGGCCCGGCCAGCAATATCCCGTTGTCCACCGCCATGGCCAGCAGCTGCCAGCAGATGACCCAAGCCATTATGATGGCCCATTTCCTCCACCTTTTTATGACAGGCTTACTTCCGATAGACTTACTTCCGACAAGCTTACTATCGATAGACTTATTTCCGATAGGCTTACTTCCGATAGACTTATTTTCAACAGGCTTATTTTCAACAGGCTTCTTTCCAACAGGCTTCTTTCCAACAGGCTTCTTAATAATAGAAATCCTCCTCCGGCACACTGCCGCCTGTCAGCTCCGCGTTGAAGCCGTACAGCACTTCCAGATAAGCGGACAAGGCCTCTTTCATCTCTTTCCCGGTGATGCAGACAAGATTGCATTTCGGAATCGCCTCCAGAGCCACGGACTCCTTAGCCACGATGCCCGACTCCACGGCCAGCGCGGCCCCTGTCCCGGGATCCTCCAGGATTCCCCTGACGCTGTCACCATGCTCCTCCAGGAAATCCCTGACCACGTCCTCATTCTCCTCCAGGAAATCCCTGCGCACCACAGTGACGCCGGTCACCAGAGCGCTGCCGCTTTCTCCCTGCGCCTTTTCCCACTCTTCTTTCATGTCAAGGGCCACCTGCAGATTCTCGTTCTGCAGAAGGGCAGCCGTGACAAAGGGCTGGGGAAGCAGTCCTATCCCCCTGGAGTCCTCCGCCAGCTGAGCGGCTACTTCCGTGGCTTCCGATTTGTATTCCAATGTGTAGTCGTTTTCTCCCAGGCCATTCCTCTCCAGGATATATTTCAGGGCCGCCTCCGGGGTAGTGCCTTTCCCGGTAAGGCAGATGGTTCGGCCTCTCAGATCCTCCACAGACTTTATTCCCTCGTCCCCCGTGACCAGGTACAGCACGCTCAGGGTGTTGATATCTACCACCGCGACGCCGCCCTCTGTCTTCTGATAGAGCACCGCCGCCGCGTTGGCGGGAAGCAGCGCTATGTCCAGCTCCCCCTTTGCCATCAGGGCCAGCAGCTCGTCTGCCCCCACCGCCATATGGAATGCATAGGCGTAATCCGTCTGATTCTGCTGCGCCTTTTCCATCAGGAACAGGATCCCCATGGAAGTAGGGCCTTTCAGAGACCCCACCCGGACGCTCTCCGGCTCTTTCCCGCCGCACCCAGCAAGCAGCGCGGTGATAAGCAAAAGAATACAGGCCAGTCTTCCCAGGGAATGTTTTCTATTCTGTCTTCTCTCCATAACTCTCCTTACAATTCTCAAAAGCTTCTTTAGTTTACATAATCCACATAATCTTTTGACCAAAAGCTGTCATTCTTATAAAAGCCTCCGACTATGCCAGGCCTGTGCGAGAGATCAATCCTGACGCATCTGCAGAACCCTTCCATGCAGCCCCTTTCTTCCAGAACAGGCACTGACAATACATGAACATTTTTATTATATTTCTTCCGGCAGTAAGATATCGTGGTTCACCGTCTTATAGAACAATCTGCGGAACTCCCCCGGCTCCTTGGTCTGCCCCAGGATCCACATGACCTTGGTCACCGTGGCCTCCAGCGTCATGTCGAAGGTCTCCATCAGATGGAACTCTTCTTTGATGACCTTTCCCACCTGGTAGACTTCCATGTCGCTGCCCTCATGGGTCACCTGGGTGGCCATCATCACCAGCTTGCCCGCGTCCGACCAGCGGCGGATCTCCGGATAGAAAGGCATGCTGCCATACTCCGGAAGACCACCTACGCCGAAAGCCTCTATGATGACGCCATCGTAGTAAGGAAACAGCAGATTCAAAACCCTGCCGTCCATGCCGGGCATCAATTTCAGCAGCAGAATCTTCTCGTCCAGCTCATGGTAGAAAGTCACCGGGCCCGCAATCCTGTCCTTGTCGTCAATATAGAACACGATCCTGCCGTCCCGGATCACCGCCACGCTGGGATAATTGATGCTGGAAAAAGCCGCGTAGCTCTTGGAGCGCTCCTTCTTGGCCCGGGTTCCGGCTATCACGCTGCCGCCGAACACGATGTTCACCCCGTGGGCCCTGTCCTCCGCCGCAAAATGCAGACTGTCCAGCAGATTCGTCCTGGCGTCCGTCACCGGCAGGTCGATTGGCTTCTGGGCTCCCGTGACGATGATGGGCTTT
>ERZ808037.2127-NODE-2127-length-10841-cov-3.515700_pt1 | contig 10841 bp, 8 predicted proteins | sample MGYA00380190_ERZ808037 | MGnify/ENA primary metagenome ERZ808037 (study PRJEB31490, sample SAMN06133399) | mouse gut metagenome | isolation source: J9 | host: mice | place: China: Chengdu | collected 2015-05 ...
TGGGGGTGCATGGACCGCACCCCGCCGCCCCGGCCCTCGTTCACCGGCACGGCCACCAGGCCGGGCAGCCAGTCCTGGGCAAACGCGCACAGCTCCCGGTCGCCGGACAGGAAGGCCACCGGCACGCCGAAGTACAGGGCGGTGTAGGCGTTGATGAGGAATTCGCTGGCCGGGACGCCGTTAAGCGTCACCTGGTCGCAGGCGGTGGTCATGGTGTGGGACAGGGGGTTGCCGCCGCAGCAGCCCCAGGCGTGGTAGCCCGTGAAGAGCACCCCGCCGAAGGCCCCCCGCTCCAGCCCCGCCATCATGCACAGGGGATCGCCCGTCCACCCCCGGAGCACCCGGGCCTGCCGGGGCAGCCGGGCCGCGTCCAGGTTGCGGGCGGAGTCGTGGGCGTCCTTCACCAGAATGTCCTCCGCCCCGGCGGCGACGGCCCCCTCGCAGGCGGCGGCCACCTCGGCGGTCATCTGGGCGGCGAAGGGCCTGTAGTCGTCCATGGTGGCCCGCTCGGTCTCCGCCCAGTCAGCAATGCCGCAGGTGCCCTCGATGTCGGCGCTCAGATAGAGTCTCATTTCAACCCCTCCCGGCGGCGCACAAGCTCCTCCACCTGGGCCAGTTGCTCCACGGTGTTGACCCCCAGCATCTCCTCGGCGGTGCAGGTGGGGCAGGCCCCCACCCTGCCGCCCCTGGAGAGGATGTAGGCCGGGGCGTCGGTGAGGTAGTACTCCCCCTGGGCGTTGTTGGGCCTGAGCTGGTCGATGGCCTCCCACAGGGGGCCGCTCTCAAAGACGTAGACCCCCACGTTCAGCTCCCGGATGGCCTTCTCCTCGGGGGTACAGTCCTTGTCCTCCACGATGTGGGAGAAGGAGCCGTCGCTTTTCCGCACGATGCGGCCGTAGGGCAGCTCCTCGTCGGACACGGCGGAGAGCAGCGTGCAGTCGTTGCCCTCCCGTTTGTGGGTCTCGATGAGGGACTCGTAGGTGGCCCGGCGCATGAGGGGCATGTCGCCGTAGCACACCAGCACGCTGCCGTCAAAGCCCGCCAGCGCCTCCCGGGCGCACTGCACCGCGTGGCCGGTGCCCTGCTGGGGCTCCTGCACGGCGTGGGGGTACTCCGGGTAGGCCGCCAGCACCTTTTCCCGCTCGTAACCCACCACCAGCACCACGTCCTCCTTCTTCAAAAAGGACAGCTCCTCCAGCACATAGCCCAGCAGGGGGCGGCCCGCCGCCTGCCGCAGCACCTTGGGCAGATCCACCCCCTCGGTGCGCAGGCGGGTGCCCTTGCCCGCCGCCAGAACCACCGCCTTGATTCCATTCTTCACGGTATTCAACCTCGTTTCTCTCAAGCATTTCTCAGCTTCATTTGATCGCTAGTATAACACATGGACCCTCTGTTTTGCAATTATCCCACCGTATTTCATACAATTTTGCCCTTGACTTTTCCCATCGGGGAACTATAATAAAAGCGCTTTAGCAGAGGCGCGCCGTTTCCCACGCGCGCCGCTTTGGGGGAATTGGAGCAGCAGCGCATCAGGGGGCCCGGGCCCCCTGTGCATGCCGGCCGGCATGCTGCCGCAGCTCCCGCCGGTTCCGTGCAGGACTGAGAGGCGGCACGGAGCCAAACAGTCTGAGGAGGAATCACTGATGGTTACATTTTTTGTCTGCCTGGTGCTCCTCATCGTCGGCTTCTTCACCTACAGCAAGCTCGTCGAGAAGATCTTCCGCATCGACGACCGTCCCACCCCTGCTGTGGCTCACCCCGACGGTGTGGACTACGTACCCATGAAAACCTGGCGCATCTTCCTGGTACAGCTTCTGAACATCGCCGGCCTGGGCCCCATCTACGGCGCCCTGTCCGGCGCCTGCTGGGGCCCGGTGGTGTATTTGTGGATCGTCTTCGGCACCATCCTGGGCGGCGGCGTCCACGACTTCCTGTCCGGCATGATGAGCGAGCGCAACGACGGCAAGTCCATCTCCGAGGTCGTGGGTCTCTACATGGGCAAGGTCATCACCTTTATCATGCGGGTGTTCTCCGTGGTACTGCTGGTGATGGTGGGCGTCAACTTCTCCGTGGGCCCCGCCGGCCTGCTGGCCAAGCTGACCCCCGACATGCTGGGCACCATGTTCTGGCTGGTGGTCATCATGGTCTACTACCTGATCGCCACCTTCCTGCCCATCGATAAAATCATCGGCAAGCTCTACCCCGTGTTCGGCATCTGCCTCATCATCATGGCCCTGGGCATCGGCGGGGCCATCGTGCTCACCCGCGGCTCCGACATGCCGGAGCTGACCGCCGCGGCCTTCACCGTGGTGCACCCCGACAGCCTGCCCAAGTGGTCCATGATGTTCGTCACCGTAGCCTGCGGCGCCATCTCCGGCTTCCACGCCACCCAGTCCCCCATGATGGCCCGCTGCATCACCAGCGAGAAGCAGGGCCGCACCATCTTCTACGGCGCCATGGTGGCCGAGGGCGTCATCGCCCTGATCTGGGCCGCCGCAGGCGTCACCTTCTACACCAACCACGGCTCCCTGCTGGACGGCATGACCGGCCTGACCAACGCCATCGCCGCCGGCGGCGCGGGCGACGTGGTGTACCAGATCTCCACCACCCTGCTCGGCCCCGTGGGCGGCGTGCTGGCCATGATCGGCGTCATCGCCTGCCCCATCACCTCCGGCGACACCGCCTACCGCTCCGCCCGCCTGACCATCGCCGACTGGTTCCACATCGACCAGGCCAAGGTGGGCCCCCGCGCCGCCCTGTCAGTGCCCCTGCTGGCCGTGGGCGCGGTAATCGCCCTGGCCCTCCCCTGGGACGTGCTGTGGCGCTACTTCTCTTGGGCCAACCAGACCCTGGCCATGATCGTGCTGTGGACCGGCGCCGTGTTCCTGCACAAGTTCGGCTATCCGCCCAAGGCGTGCTTCATCGCGGCCCTGCCCGCCACCTTCATGTCCGCGGTGTCCGTGACCTACTTCTTCCAGGCCCCCGAGTGCCTGGGCCTGTCCACCGCCATCGCCTATCCGGTGGGCATCGTGGCCGCCGCCCTGTTCCTGGGCATCTTCATCTGGCGGACCCTCATCGTCGGCAAGGACGACGTGGCCCCGCTGCACGCGGCCAAGAACTGAATTTTACCCGCCGGACGCGGGACGGAAGTATCCGTCCCGCGTCTTTTTTGCTCCGCCCTTGCCGGGCAAAAAAGGCCCTGTGCGCATGAAGTTTTACACCCCCCTGCAACAATTTGCGGTTCCAAAGCGTATATAGGGTGAAAGGGGGAACCGAGATGGACGGCCCCAACCGGTTGGAGGAACTTGTCAACACCTACGAAACCACGCTGTACCGCGCGGCCCTGGCCATTCTGGGCGACGCCCACGAGGCGGAGGACGCGGTGCAGGACGCCTTTCTGCGCTGTCTGGAAAAGGCCCCGGACTTTGAGAGCCCGGCCCACGCCCGGGCCTGGCTGCTACGGGTGACGGTAAACGGCTGCAAGAGCCGCCTGCGCGCCCCCTGGTGGCGGCGCACCGCCCCTCTGCTGGACGCCTATCCCGCCGCCGCGCCGGAGGAGGGGACGCTGCTGGAGGCTATGCAGGCCCTGCCCGCCCGGGACCGGGCGGTGCTCCACCTCTATTACTATGAGGGCTACCAGACCGCGGAGATCGCCGCCCTCACCGGCCTGCGGGAGGGCTCGGTGCGCTCCCGCCTCACCCGCGCCCGGACCAGACTGCGCCAAGTGCTGAAAGGAGAAGACGAATGAAGCACTATCGCTCTTATATGGACCGTATCACCGCGCCCGCCGGACTCCGGCAAAGGGTGCTGGAGGCGGCGGAGCAAGGGGCGCGCCCCCGCAGGCCCGCCCGGCGGCTGACCCTCCGGCTGGCGGCGCTGTCCGCCTGCTGTGTGCTGGCTGTGGCGGGCGGGCGGCTGCTCTGGCTGGGCGGCTCCGCCCCCATCCCCAACCCCACTGCCGGCATGGCCGCCACCCCCGCCCCGGCTGCATCTTCTCCCGCTTGGGAGCACACCCTCACTGTGGGTCCCGGGCCCTTTGCCGAAGGGGAGGCCCACAACTTCTTCGACATACCCGCCCTAAATTTCCCCGACTGCACTGATTTCTCTCCCCGGTTGACGGACCGGGATTGGGGTGTGAGTTCCTTTGAGGAGAAGCTGACCGCCCAGGAGATCATCACCGCTCTGGGGGGGACGGGGGAGGTTCCCTGGTCCCTGCTGTGGGAGGGCTATGGACTGGACGGCCAAGTTTTTTACAACGAGAAGGGAGATGTATTGCAGGTGGTGATCACCGGTGTGCGCGGGGACGACCGCCTGCGGCTCGCCCTCTCCCCCGGCCGGCTCCCCCCCCGCAGTGTGGTGTATCAGGAGGCCGCTACCCAGGCGGTCAACGGCATTCCCGTCACCACGGCCTCCTTCCGCGGCCAGTCTGACGGCCGGACGCTGACTACCTGCGCCGCCGACTTCCTGGCGGGCGGCACCGGCGTCTCCTTTGAATACCTCTCCCCCGATGCCGGACAGTCCACCTGGCTGACCGAGGTGCTGGCGTGGTACGGCACCGGTGCCGACAGCGGCTTCACCACAGAGCATCTGAACGCCAGAATTCATCCCATAACAGGGCACGAGCCTCCGGCGGAAGGGGAGGCCGGCGGCGGGGTGGTGGTTCCCGTTCCCATCCCCTCCCCCACACCTTGGCAGGTCTATCCCCTGGAGTAAATTCAAAATGTTTGTCGCTTTTTCCAATCTTTTTTGATTTCACAGGACGAGATGCGGTGATCTTTTCCCTTGACGCCGGGCGGCGGGCACGCCTATAATAAACCGCAAGAACCAGTTGTTGCGGATTACCCCCGCTGCAATGATAGAGGCGCGGAATCGCAAGAGTATCCGGCATACCCTGCAATGGGGCAGAGCACCCCGCCGGAGAAAGGGCCCTTCCGCCGAAGGGCCGGTCCCCTGCCTGGAGGACCGGTTGCCTGGGCCGTTGGGATAACATCTCACGGACTGCCACATATCATCTGTGTGGAGCGCTATCATTGAGGCCAAGGGCTTTCGTCGCTGTGCTTCCCTCTGCCCGCATGCCCTGGAGCCGGTACAGCCGCTCCCCGGTACCGCCGCGCCCGAGGGAGGCCGGTTTTCGACGCTCTTTGTCGCCATGAACGCTTCCACCAGGAAGGTTCATGGCGCTTTTTTTGTTAAAAAAGCGCCGAAAAACTAGACTGGAGGAAACAAACATGAATCGAAACACCCTCGCCGCCCTGTCCCTCACCGCCTCTCTCTCCCTCACTCTGGCCGCCTGCGGCTCCGGCGGCGGAACCGCTCAGAGCCCCGCCCCGGCCGCATCCACGCCCCCCGCCGCATCCGGCGCACCGTCCGGCGGCGTGGAGGACGGCGTGCTCACGGTGGGCATGGAGTGCGCCTATGCCCCCTACAACTGGACCCAGATGGACGACTCCAACGGCGCGGTGCCCGTCTCCAACGTGCCGGGGGCCTATGCCAACGGCTATGATGTGATGATCGCCCAGCGCATCTGTGACGCCAACGGCTGGGAGCTGGAGGTGGTTTCCACCGCCTGGGATTCCCTCATCCCCGCCCTCCAGAGCGGCACCATCGACGTGGCCATCGCGGGCCAGTCCATGACCGCCGACCGTATGGCCCAGGTGGACATGGCGGGCCCCTACTACTACGCCGACATCGTCTGCCTCACCACCGCGGGCAGTGCCTACGCCGCCGCCCAGGGCATCGCCGACCTGGCGGGCGGCCGCTGCACCGCCCAGTCGGGCACCATCTGGTACGACACCTGTCTGCCCCAGATCCCCGATGCCCAGATCCAGACCGCCGCGGAGACCGCCCCCGCCATGGTCATGCAGCTCCAGACCGGCGCGGTGGACTTCGTCTGCACCGACCTGCCCACCGCCACCGCCGCCGCAGCAAACGACTCTGACCTCATCGTGCTCAACTTCGCCGGCACCGACGGCGACTTCCAGTTTGCCTCCGAGGAGGAGCGGGCCGAAAACGTGAACATCGGCATGTCCGTGGCCAAGGGCAGCACCGAACTGCTGGACGCCATAAACGCCGTACTGGACGGGATGACCGCCGACGACTTCAACACCCTGATGGACCAGGCCATAGCCGTCCAGCCCGAGGTGTAAGCCATGGAACGCGTTCTCGCACTCGGACAGGACATGGCGCTCCTGTGGATCAGGTACGCCCCCCTCTACCTGAGCGGCGTGGTGAACACCCTGCTTCTGGCCGTGGCGGCCACCGTCCTCGGCTGCCTGATCGGCCTGGCCTGCGGCCTGCTCAACACCATCCCCATCCATCCACAGGACCGCCTGCCCCGGCGAGTCCTGCTGCGGCTGCTCCGGGCCGTGATCCGTATCTATGTGGAGGTCTTTCGGGGCACCCCCATGGTGCTCCAGGCTGTGTTCCTCTACTACGGCCTGCCCTACTTCACCAACAACGCCATGCGCTTTGACAACGTATGGGCCGCCGCCCTTCTGGTGGTCTCCATCAATACCGGCGCCTACATGTCCGAGTCGGTCCGCGGCGGCATCCTCTCCGTTGACCCCGGCCAGACCGAGGGGGCCAAGGCTATCGGCATGAGCCACGTACAGACCATGGTGAACGTCATCCTCCCCCAGGCCCTGCGCAATATCATGCCCCAGATCGGCAACAACTTCATCATCAACGTCAAGGACACCTCGGTGATGTTTATCATCGGCTTCACCGAGTTCTTCGCCGCCCACCGCTACATCACCGGCGTCAACCCCATGTACTTCCCCTCCGCGGCCATCGAGATGCTGGGCTACCTTTGCATGACGCTGGCGGCCTCCGCCCTGCTGCGGCTGGCGGAGCGGCGGATGGACGGGGAGAGCAGCTACGAGCTGGTCCAGGCCGACGCCCTGACCATGACCGCCGGCACCTACCGCCGCCGGCCCCGCCCCCAGGACGAAGGGGGGGCGCTGACATGACCTTGGAACCCATTCTGGAGGTGTGCCACCTCTCCAAGTCCTTTGGGACGCACCAGGTCCTCCGGGATGTGAACTTCACTGTCCACCCCGGCGATGTCACCAGCATTCTGGGCTCCTCCGGCTCCGGCAAGACCACCCTGCTGCGGTGCATCAACCTGCTGGAGCGCCCCAATCAGGGGGAGGTCCGCTTCCACGGCCGGCCCATCACCGGCCGGGGGACGGACGCCTCCGCTTACCGGACCCGGGTGGGGATGGTCTTTCAGTCTTTCAACCTCTTTTCCAATATGAACGTGCTGGAGAACTGCATGGCGGGACCGGTAAAGGTACTCCGCCGGAGTCGGGAGGAGGCGCGGGCCAGGGCCCTGCGCTACCTGGAGCAGGTGGGCATGGCCCCCTACATCAATGCCAGGCCCAGGCAGCTCTCCGGCGGCCAGAAGCAGCGGGTGGCCATTGCCCGCGCCCTGGCCATGGAGCCGGAGGTGCTCCTCTTCGACGAGCCCACCTCCGCCCTGGACCCCGAGATGGTGGGAGAGGTGCTGGCCGTCATGCGGGCGCTGGCCGCCAGCGGCATGACCATGCTGGTGGTCACCCACGAGATGGCCTTTGCCCGCGACGTGAGCAGCCAGGTGGTTTTCATGGCTGACGGCCGGATTTGTGAGTCAGGCGCCCCCGACGCCTTCTTCTCGTCCCCCAGCCAGCCCAGAACCCGGGAATTTCTGGCCCGGTTTATGGCCCAGTAACCGCCCCGCACAGGGCCTCCCGGCGCTGGCGGCGCTCCAGGTAGAGGAACATCGCCAGACACAGGACAATCTGCACCGTGCTGGAGGCGGGGGTGCCCAGCCCAATCTGGAACAGGGTGGCCCCGGGGATGCGGCTGACCAGATAGGCGATGGGGATGCGCACGCCGAAGGCGCCGATGACCCCCTGGATCATGACAAAGAGGGTCTTCTCACAGCCGTTGTAGTACCCCATGAAGCAGAACAGGAAGGGGGTTAGCATGCAGTCGATGGCGTAGGCCTTGAGATAGCTGTGGGACGCGGCGGCCACCGCCGCGTCCTTGGCAAACAGCAGGGACAGGGTGTCGCCGTGGAAAAAGGCCAGCCAGGCCATCACCAGTCCGGCGGCGAAAGCGGTCAGGATACCGTAGCCCAGCGCCCGCTTGGCCCGACGGGGCTGGCCGGCCCCCATGTTCTGGGCTACAAAGGCGGACATGGAGTGCATATAGGCCGAGGGCACCAGCATGAGGAACACGCACACCTTTTCCGCCACGCCCACGCCGGCGGAGGCCGTGACGCCGAAGGTGTTCACGATGGTCTGGATCACCAGGAAGGAGGTGCCCACCAGCAGCTCCTGCAGGGCCACCGGCAGGCCCAGCCTCAGCTCCAGCGCGATGATGCGCCCGTCAAAGCGGACGCTCCGCCGGGAGAAGTGGAAGGGCAGCCGATCCTTCCTGCGGCGGATAACCGCCAGGGAGACCACCACGCTGACCGCCTGGGCGGCCACCGTGGCCAGGGCGGCGCCGGCCGCGCCCAGGTGAAAGCCCTCCACCAGCAGCAGGTCGCCCCCGATGTTGATCACACAGGCCAGCATCACCGTGAACAGCGGCGTCCGGGCGTCACCGATGCCCCGGAACACCGCCCCCAGCACGTTGTAGGCCACGATGAACAGGCTGCCGCCGCCGCAGATGCGGATGTACTCCACCGTTTCGGCAAAGGCCTCCTCTGGCGCGTGCAAAAGGCGGGCAAGGGTCTCGGCTCCGGCCAGCAGTACCACCATCAGCAGCACCCCGAACACCGCGAACAGGCAGATGCCGCCGCCGATGGCCCTTCCGGCCTCGTCCGGCTCACCCCGCCCGATGCGCTCGCCCACCAGAATGGTGATGCCCATGGACAGGCCGGTGATCACCATGGTCACGGTGGACATGAGCATGCTTCCGGTGGCGACGCCGGAGACATCGGCGGTGGCAGCGAACTGCCCCACCACCAGCAGGTCCACGCCGCCGTACAGCGCCTGCAGAAACAGCGTGAAAAAGACCGGAACGGCAAAGCGGATGAGGGTGTGCAGGATGTTCCCCTCCGTCAGTCGGTTCGTTCGTTTCATGTGATTCTATCCTCCGTTTTCTCCCAATGAGCTTCGCTCCTCCGGCATAGGGCTTCATGCACACAGAACACACCACAAAACGATGCAAGGGCCTGGGCGCATGAAGTTTTTGCGCATGTAGGCCGTCCCGGCCCACGCGCTGTCATCCCATGGCCGTGCCGCTGTAAGCGGGTACATGGCCAGGTCTGCTATGCGTTTGCACAGCAAAAAAGCCGGACAAGGTGCGGACTTCTCAGTCCGTGCCTTATCCGGCTCCTCATTTCCGCTGAATGAGTTGCCCTCCGAGCAAGCATCCCTATTATAGCAAATCATCCCCCATTGTCAAGGGGATGTTAAAAACGGCGGCCCCGCGCTGCGGGGCCGCCGTTTTACTCGGTCAGGTATCGTCCTCGATCAGGCCGTAGCCGCCGTCGTTGCGCTTGTAGACCACGGCAAATGCTCCGCCGTCATCCGCGTTCTTGAAGGCAAAGAAGGTGTGGTCCACCAGGTTCATCTGGAGCACCGCCTCCTCCACCGTCATGTGCTTGATGGGGAAGCGCTTGGTGCGGACAATCCGGAATTCCTCCTCTTCCTCCTCAGGGGCAAAGGAGGAAACCTCTTCGGCATCCACGGTTCGGACGAATGCATCCTGGCGCAGTCGCTTCTCCAAGCGGGCCTTATTTTTGCGAAGCTGGCGCTCTAGCGAGGAGACCGCCGCGTCGATGGTAGCAAACATATCGGAGGTACTCTCAGACACGCGGATGATCGTGCTGCCGGAGCGCACGGTGAGCTCCACGTTGTTCCGGTCCTTCTCCACGCTGAAGACGATGGCGGCCTCCGCGTCCGCCTTAAAATAACGGTCTAATTTACCCACCTTTTTCTCCGCATAGGCGTGGACCTTGTTGGGCAGGTTGACCTTTTTGTCTGTGAACACGAACTTCATAGTTTTCAGCTCCTTCCACCCTTCGGAGAGGGTTATGGTCCGGAGACCGGGAGGCCCGGCCTCCTTGCTTTGATTATACCACGAAGTTTCCCAATTGTCACAGCTTATTTTATGAATTTTTTGGTTCTATGCCCAATCAGCCGTGATGTCCGCAGCCGTGGTCATGGCCGCCGCAGGTGTGACCGCCCTCGTGATGGTGTCCGCAGGTATGCCCCTCACCGTGGTCGTGGTGGCTGCATACGGTGTCGGGATCGTAGGCCAGGCTGCCAGCCAGCAGGGCCTCCACCTGGGCGTCCGCACTGCCGGACGCACCGGGGTAGAGCTGAATCCCCGCCTCAGCCAGGGCGCTGCGGGCGCCGCCGCCGATGCCGCCGCAGATCAGCGTGTCCACGCCGTGCGTTTTGAGAAACACCGCCAGCGCCCCGTGGCCGCTGCCGTTTGTGTCCATGACCTCGCTGGAAGTGATCTTGCCGTTCTCCACCGTGTACAGCTTGAATTGCTGCGTGTGGCCGAAATGCTGGAATACCAGCCCGTTTTCATAGGTGACAGCGATCTTCATATTTGCATCCTCCGATATGGTTTGATACCGTGCGCAGAAGGCCGAGCCGCCCGCGCTCTGTGCGCACCGCTTGCCGCGGCAGCCTTGGGCGCTTCGGCGGGCTGAGCCAGCACGCCCTGCAATTCCAGAATGATACGCTGGGCCGTCTTCTTGCCCACGCCGGGGATGCGCGAAACAGCCGTTACGTCACCCGCAACGATGGCGTTCGAAAGTTGCTCGGGCGAAAACGAAGACAATGCCGCAAGGGGCAGGCAGCTGCTGGTACTATTTGCGCTATATCGATCCTGATAAT
>ERZ808037.2130-NODE-2130-length-10829-cov-4.955822_pt1 | contig 10829 bp, 12 predicted proteins | sample MGYA00380190_ERZ808037 | MGnify/ENA primary metagenome ERZ808037 (study PRJEB31490, sample SAMN06133399) | mouse gut metagenome | isolation source: J9 | host: mice | place: China: Chengdu | collected 2015-05 ...
CTACAATGCGGCCTTTGTGATCAATGATAGCAGTCACACCAGTATTCGTAGCACGCATAAACCAGCGCCCATTCTCTAACGCGCGCATCTGCACCATTTGCAAATGTTGCAACGGACCTGCTGAGGTGCCAAACCAAGCATCGTTTGAGATGGTTAATAAAAAGTCCGTACCAATCGCGTTTTTCCGAGTGGTATCAGGATATGCCACTTCATAACAAACTGCTGACCCCAAGCTATGCCCGCGCACCTGTAGTGGTGATTGCTGCTCACTCCCACGGCTATAGCTCATGATGTCTTGACTACCTGCCAAATCAGGTAAGATATCTAATACCCCTTCGAACGGAATATACTCGCCAAAAGGCACTAGACGTTGTTTTTTATACAGACCCTCTGCCTCTGCTCCTAGGGCAATGACACTGTTATAAAACGGGGGGTACTTATCGGTACTGGGATCAAAAGCCGCTTCATCTTTATAAGGAATACCAGTCACCCAAGTAGTATTCGTTTCATTCGCTATTTTTACCATTTCATTGATAAATCCCCACGCTTCAGTCTGAAACATTGGAATCGATGACTCAGGCCACAGCACGATGTCACGCCCCCACTCTGTACTGGTCAACGTGGCGTAAATATTGAGCGTTTCTACTTAAAACTCTGTCAGCCACTTGAGATCTTGCGGGATATTACCTTGTATCAAAGATACTGATAAGTTGGGTGTGCCTTTGGGCTTGGTCCATTGTGGATTCAATAGCCACAACGACGTGCTAATCACCAATAGGGCTATCGAAACAATCATATAGCCACCGCGGCGACGTAGCAGCTCTACAATACTTGCCGCTAGCAATACCGCGACGAAAGAGACAGCAAACACGCCAGCTATCGGTGCGAGCGATGACAACCAATACTGTTCAGTAAACGCATAACCGACGAATAACCAAGGAAAGCCTGTAAATAGCCAGGTTTTCATCCATTCTTGTAGTATCCATAACGCTGCAAATGACAATGGCTGACGACCGAGCATACGATTGAATATCAAGGCTAAAAAACCATGAAACAATCCCATTCCCAATTCCACCTTAAGCCGGTCTTGACCACTATGTTTGCTCTTGGTGCGGTTTCATTAATACTGCTTGGTTATAACAGTCCTCAGGTGGTGTTATACACCCTCATCGCGATTGCTGGCGCCACTACGATCGGCTCACAGATATTGCTCTATACCTTTGTGGCTCAGTACTACCCTACCGCGGTTCGTACGACAGCGATGGGCTGGGCATCAGGTATCGGGCGCATTGGCGCGATTGTTGGACCCATTTTGACGGGGGCGTTACTGACGCTTGAGCTCAGTCATCAAACCAACTTTTTGTTTATCGCCATACCAGGCGTTATTGCTGCCATTGCCATTTTCTTAGTGAACCTCAGTGCTGCGGTTGACAGTAAAAAAACTCAGCCACCACAGATGGCTTTAGACACCCCAATCTCGACTTAAAACTCACTTAAGCGTGATATGCGGTTACACACGACTATTTAACACTTATCAATTTTTAGCGTATTCACGATGTGAGTGCGCTATTTCTTTATTGTCAATAATAGGGACAGGTCAACCGAAAAAGGCTACAGGGGGAGAAGTTGTCGTATTAAGACGGAAAAACCACCACCGCATCTCCCTCTTGCCATGGTTGAAATTTGGTCATGACTTGCAGAAATAACGGGTGCGCAAGCCAGTTCTGTAGCCACTGTTGCAGCTTGGGATATGGCAAGCTATAAAAAGTATCACGATCTACATGGGCGAATTGGCGAACAAAAGGCATGATACCAATATCAGCAATAGTCACACGGCTCCCCAGTAAGTAGGGATTTTTGGTCAGTAATTCCTCCAAAACCTGTAAAAACGCTTCTCCCCGCTGTCGATACTCTGTCTGCGTCATCTCTAAATGACGATCGGCGTATTTGTAGCGATCTAGCCAGTGTTTAAACTCACTATCGTTTTGCTCAATTAAAGCATGGGCCTGAGATAAAACGTTTTCATCAAGCAGCCCTTGTGGGTCTTGCTGCTCCAATGCACACACCATTATCTCTAGACTCTCTTCAATCACCGTCCCATCCGCAAGCTGTAAAATCGGTACGGTACCTTTCGGGCTAATCGCTAGCATCTGTTCCGATTTGTTTTTGAGCATGATCTCCCGCAGCGCCACTGGCAATTCGGCAAATAAAAGGCCAAGACGAGCCCGCATGGCGTAGGGACAACGACGAAAAGAGTACAGACGGTGAAGCGGTGAAGTCATAGTTATTCCTGTAGTTGGATGAGCTCAAGGGGTCAGAGCTCCTGTTTTCAGTAGTTACCAAATATTAGTCTTAATCAAGTTATCACAGCTCGCTTTTAAAGCGTTTACGCACCTGACGCAAGTATAAAGCCGGTGCCACTCGCCACAGTAAACTGCCAAAGCGCGAAATAGGTTCAGGCAGTAACCAGCGTTTGTGCTGCTGCAACCCTTGATCGACCAAGTCCGCCATCCATTCAGCGCTGCACATATTACCTACCATCGAGCGTGGGTGCCGGGCGATGCCACCATCATGCCCCAGCGCATGATTCTCAATAGGCGTATCCAGAAAGCTTGGGTACACCATAAGGATATGAATACCCTCAGATTCTAGCTCCAAGCGTAGCACTTCAAAGAATTGTGTCAATGCCCCCTTAGCGGCGCAGTATGCTGCACGCCCCGGCACTGGCATCCAACCTGCCATCGAGCCAATACAGACAATCTGACCGCTGGATTCACGTAGCAGGGGTAGCGCAGCCATGGTCAACTCTACTGCCCCCTGCCAATCTACTGCCATGATTTTGCGGAACACCGCAGGATCAGTCTGATGCGCTGGTGAGCGGTGAGTAATTCCAGCATTATTAACCAGTAGATCAAGCCGACCAAAGCGTTCACGCACTTGCTCAATAAGAAAAGCAATGTCATCGAGTTGAGTGATATCTGTGGTGATCGCCATGACTCTGTCAGAGTCTCCCAACTCAGTAGCACGTGCGCTTAAAGCTGGCCCGTCTATATCGGCCAGCACCAAACAATGTCCAGCTGCGTACCAGTGACGAGACATCGCCCAGCCCAGACCCGAGGCCGCACCAGTGATTAGAGTGACAGATGTTAATGACATTGATGACATTCTCTGTGTCAGGGTTTACGCAGACCATTACGTTCGATGAAGTACTCAAACGTTTCGGCAGACGTCTTCGCTAAAGGATAACCAAACTCTTCTTTTAACCGCTGATTGCTGAGAACAGGACGATACCGCAAAAAATTAACTTGCTCTGGCCCCGTTGGTTTGCCACGCCATTTTGCAACCTGCAACCCAGATTTGACCAGCCATACTGGCAGCGTAAGTAGCGGTTTGTTGAGTCGATTAGCAATATCCTTCATCGTCAGCGCTCCATCACCAGCCATATTATAGATACCAACTTTGTCCTCGCGTATCCCCATCTCCATGGCCCCAATCACGTCTTGATCCCAAATAAAAACAAAAGGCGAATCGCTACCTTTAAGCGCAAGAACACGCGGCGCCATAAACAAACTGGTAATCTGGTTACGAGTATCGGCTCCCAATACGGTACCCGGCCGAAAAATGAGTTGCTGTAGTTGCGGATGCTGCTGGCGGAAGTCGGCCAGCATTTCCTCGACCTGTCTTTTATGGTCGGAGTAGGCAAACTCAGTGTTACCGCGTAATGCATCTTGTTCGTCTATCCATTCAGGATTATCGGCGTGATAACCGTAAGCCGCTCCAGAACTGGTCAGCGTTAAGTGCTGTACACCTGCCTTAATGCAGCAGTCGAGCACGTTACGCGTGCCATTGACATCGATATCATAGTCACGAGCGCGATCTTTCGATGCTTGCAGGATGGAGGCTAGGTGCACAACATGGGTAATGTTCTCTTTTTTTAGTAATGCAGTCAGACTCTGATCGCGTACATCCAGTACTGCAACTGAGAAATCCAAATCGTCGCGGCGGCGGATATCTGTACCGACTACATGATAATGAGCAGCCAGTCGATTACCCAGTTGATGGCCTATATAGCCAGCTGCGCCAGTGATTAGTATACGTTTATTCATAGGGAATCCGTGCCCATATTTGTGAAAGTGTGAGGCCTGACACTAAGTGCCAGACGCCCCAGAATGCCGTGATCAGCATCATGCCGCCCGCCTCTGGGAAAAAGGTAAATAAAATGACCAAACCCAATCCTGAGTTTTGGATGCCCACCTCCAAGGTCACAGCGCGTCGATCAGCGATTGGTAACTTGAGCATTCGGCCTATCCCGTAACCCAACGAGAGTGCCAGCAGGTTGTGCGCCACTACCAACCAAAAAAAGCTGTGAAAGCGCTCTATAAAAAGGGCGACATTACTTGAAAAAGCAATCGCGACAAAGCTCATTAACACCAGCAGCGAGATGATGCGCAGCGGTTTTTGAATGCGCACTACTAAATCCGGTAGTTTGCGCCCCGTCACCATACCGAGCACTAAAGGCACGGCCAGAACCAGCAAAACCAATATCAAAATACTGCTAGGCTCGATCGTGATTTGCGTCAAGTATTCGCGTGTATGCGGATTAAGCCAACCGTAAAAGGCAAAATTCAATGGTGTTAATACGGTCGCAGCGAGACTCGATACAGCTGTCATGCTGACTGACACCGCAACATTGCCGCGTGCCAGCCAAGTCATGATATTAGAGAAACTACCGCCAGGACAGGACGCCACCAAAATCATCCCTAGCGCCAGCTCTGGGTCGATGTTTAATGCCCAAGTAAGCAGACACGTCATCAAGGGCAACAACAAAAACTGAGCAAATAAACCGGCAATTGGTGCGATTGGCGACAAAATGACGCGCTTAAAGTCTTCGAGACACAGGCTCAGTGACACACCAAACATCATTAACGCCAAGATCAGATTAAGCAAAACCAGACTACTTGGTGAAAATACCACCGCCGCCATCATACTTCTGACGCCCGTATAGGTTGTTCTATTTTGAGCTCAGCTATGTGCTTGGACAGAGTATCTAAGTACTCATCTTTATTCACATAATACGCCATGCGTGCAAGCTTGATATAATTATAGCCACCATCGAGATTTGTGCCAGCACGCTGACGTTTCACCTCATTGAACTGTCTGGCGGCTTCTGTGTTTTGCTCGCGCTGCTGAATATAAAGCGCCACCAGCCGCGCTTGTTGATTGCGGCCCTCCCAGCCCAAACCTGCGGCTTCAACCATACCCATCATAAATAAATTGTCATGGGTAGGATGAAACACATTCATATAGAGCTGCGGGGCATCTTGATTGATCGGCCAGTTGAGATGCTGTCGGTCAATGAATGGATAGTCAAGTAGGTAACCGGTCGCCATGAGAATCAAGTCATAATCATGACTTTCACCATCACTAAACGTCACAGTATGACCATCTATGTGACGAATATCCCGACGCGCCTTAATATCGCCATGTCCCAAATGGTGTAACACCAGTGAGTTGACCACTGGATGGGACTCATACATACGATAGTTTGGATTCGGTAATCCGTAATCAGAGGGTTTGCCAATGATCATCCGGATCATGGCAGCGTCCATGCGCTGTTTCACCGGACGTGGCAGCTTTAGCTTGCCGCCGAGCGTGTCACTTGGCTGACCTTTAATAAATTTGGGCAAAAAGTAATAGCCTCGGCGCAAACTGATGTCCACGGACTTGGCATGATGTACTGCATCAACGGCAATATCCGCCCCAGAGTTACCACAGCCAACGATCAGCACGCGTTTGTCTGTGAAAATGGAGGGGCTACGGTATTCGGATGAGTGCATCAACTTGCCTGCAAACTCACCCGGCAAGCTTGGCATATTAGGGGTGTGCAAAGTGCCGTTAGCGATCAAGACACCATCGAATAAGCGTGATTGCGTTTGGCCATCACATTCACTAATCAGACGCCAACAATCACCTTCAGGCTCCACGCTAATCACTCGCGTGGCGAACTCGTAGTGTGACTTGAGATTGAAAGTGTCTGCAAAATCGCGGAAGTACTGACGTAGCTGCGTATGATGAGGGTAAGAAGCGGCTGAGTCATTCATAGGGAATTCGGCGAATTCGGTCATGCGCTTGGATGAAATTAAATGGGCGCTTTCATACATAGTGCTGTGTGGATTGTCGATATCCCACAATCCGCCCACATCTGTGTGCAACTCAAAACCTGTGAAAGCAATATTCAGTTTTTGTAAGTTTCGGGCTGCAGCCAACCCCATTGGACCTGCTCCAATCACTGCATACATGAGAATCACCTTAAAAATCCATTTCATTATATTAATCAGCCAGTTCCATCTGACTGCCCTACTGGCGGGCATTACCAGCGTCTTGCTTACCCTTAACACAGAAATAGCATACATTTAACCATTCGCCCGAGCAAACGAATAAAGCGACTCAGTAGATCTCTTACGCTGTTTGCGTGTTGCCCCTCTTCACACCCTGTATTATCACCTTTGGTGTCACAGCTGTAAAATAACGTCCCGTCAAGCCTAAACACATTGACATCCACACCGATTAACGTAATAATAATTTAGATGTTAATGGTTATCAATAACCTACATCGCTTATCGATCCTCACAGCTTATTCGTTCCTGTGTTTCTGTCTCTCTAGTCAGTTATAGATGTCTTGTTGATTAACATCAAGTCTCTGATTTTTTTATCTACCCTCTCCGCTACTTCGTATTTTTAGATATCAGTTAATTGACTGCTATTTGATTTTTAGCTTGGAATCATATTTATGGCTCAACCACTTGCCCAGCATGATATCAATAAAACACCGTTAGCCATTACCGATAAAGACCAATTCGTCAGTCACATCAATGAAGAGCATCAAGATGAACTTGCCATGTTTATCAACGCTTTTACCAAAAAATCAATGCGCGAGTACGAGGTAGCGACGATAAAAGAGATCTATAGTGATGGCATATTGCTAGAGGTCGTAACCCCTACTACTGACAACAACACAGCCGGCACACTCCATAGTCAGCCGCTTAACCTGCTTACGCAATTCTTGAAGCTCGCGCTGTTCATCCGTTAAAGCGTTGCCGACTTTAGGCGCTTGGCCACTCATTTCTTGACGGTACTGACTCAGCCATTTCTGCAGGGTAGATTTGCCAATACCCAGTGAGCTTGCCACATCAGGTATGGTGCGGTTGTGATCAGTGACTAAGCTAATCGCTTCTAATTTAAATTCTCGGGTATATTGGTTGCGTTTGTTGGTCATACTATTTTCCTTCTTTGGGTTAGTATAGCCTCTTAGCAGTTGTCCAATTTAATTATGCCACTACACTTTTGATATAGAAAGATTTGCGAACTTACCAAACAGAACAAGGCTATCTAAGTCAAAAATTTTAGATAGATGTATTCACTTTCATCAGTTATTTTGCAGCTTGAAACAAGATGATATAAATAACCCTGTTTCTATTCAGACGATCACAAATAGACTTGAGAAGTTGCTTTCAAAAAAAAGTGTGCTCAAGAGTAGTTTTACTGAACAAATTGAAAATAGTAAAACAGAAATACTGCCCGATTACGTGAGACTAATATCTGAGAGCACTCAACAGCAGTTAGATAGTGATAGAGGGTTAAGACATAATATTCAGAACATGATTAAAAACAACTATTCAATAGAGACAAGGAAAGTTGTCGTAGTCGATATTCGCTAGAAGCCATTGCTAGCTTTTAATATCTATTTTAAGTTATATTTTCTGTCTCTATTAATCTCACTGCTTCCTGTTATTATATTTCTAGTCATAAGAGGACGCTATATTAACAATAGATAACAATAATATTTTAGATCGGATTCTTCACTACATTAATTAGTGGTGGTGTATCAAAAAGTATGCTGGAGTAATAAAAGAAGGGTGACAGCCGAAGCAAGATGATATATTTGAGGTTATGAAGACACAAATACAGATCAATTGCCCCGACTGTCACAGTCCCAGTTTTTCGATATACGGCAAAAAAAGCTATGGCAAGCAGAACTATCAATGTAAGGACTGCAAACGCCAGTTTATTGGCGATCATGCCCTAACTTATAACGGCTGTCACTCTAGAATAGAAGATAAAATACGGCTAATGACAGTGAGAGGCTGTGGCGTCAGAGACATTGCTATTATAGCCTCAGTTAGCATTGGTAAAGTGCTTAGCACCATAGGCTCATCTGTTTATAAGATTGCGCCTAAGAAGCGCTATTATGAACGCTTAGAGGTTGATGAGTTCTGGACTTACGTATATCGCAAGAAGCGTAAAGTTTGGCTTATTTATGCTTATGACCGTGCTACTAATGAGATTGTCGCTTATGTCTGGGGCAAACGTGACCTGAAAACAGCTAAGAAGCTAAGAGCCCGTCTTAAACAACTGAAAGTCAGCTATGGCTCTATTAGCATGGATAACTGGGATAGCTTTATAACCGCATTCAAGCCTGACAAGAAACAAATCGGCAAGCAGCATACGGTAGGCATAGAAGGTAATAACTGTCGCCTTAGGCACCGATTGCGACGAGCCGTTCGAAAGACCTGCTGCTTCTCAAAGAAGTTTGATAACCACTTTAAGGTGTTTGATTTGGTATTCTTCTATGTCAATTATGGCTATGTCTGATGCCAGCATACTTTTTAGAACACCACCTAATTAGTTACTGAGCATATGCGTTATTTTTTTGTTGGTATAACCGTTGGTATAAGTAGAAATATTTCTAAATAAATACATTTAAATCAAAAATTTAAGATTTAAATGTGATTGATACTGGGCCCACCATATTTTAATTCAAGGCTTACCGTCATATTCGGTAGGCCTTTTTTTATGGGCGTTTAAAATATGCCTAAGTATCGAACTCACCATTTTTTATACTCTTAGGTAGGTTGCTGAAAACTGTGGGTTGAAGTAGATTATATTAAATAAGCTATAGCACACTATAATCAATACAAAAGCAGCCTTATTGCTAAGAGAACACTATGCTAAAAATATCTGAAAATAATTTTTATACAGGTGATAAGTCACCACTCTTTACTGCGAGTCTAGCTAAGACAATAAGAGAGTTTCACTCTCAAATTGATGGTTACCAACCTACACCTCTAGTTTCACTCCCACGATTAGCAGAGAAGCTCGGTGTCAAATCTATTTTAGTAAAGGATGAATCTCATCGCTTTGGACTTAACGCCTTCAAAGTCTTGGGTGGCTCTTATGCTTTAGGAAGCTTATTGGCTGAGTACATCGATACTGATATATCAGAGATTGATTTAAAAACAGTGTCCTCTAAGCTCGACAAACCATTAACTTTTACAACTGCAACAGCTGGAAACCATGGTACGGGCGTAGCATGGGCAGCAAGAGAAATGGGTCAAAAAGCTGTCGTATATATGCCCAGAGGATCATCTAATATCAGTGTTGATCGGATTCGTGGTCTTGGTGCTGAGTGTATTGTGACTGACGTCAACTATGATGATACGGTCCGTCTAGCAAATCAGACAGCCGAAGAAAATGACTGGGTCCTTGTTCAAGATACAGCATGGGATGGATATACAAAAATTCCCACTTGGATTGCTCAAGGCTATATGACCATGGCTGATGAAGCTATCGAACAATCATGGGACGACTACAACGAAAAGCCAACTCATGTCATGCTTCAAGCTGGAGTGGGTTCAATGGCTGGTGGTGTGCTCGGCTATCTCATCGACAAACTTGGTCCTGGCAACTTCAATACCATCATTACTGAGCCAGAAGCCGTTGATTGTATTTATCGCTCAGGAACGAGTGCACAAGGTGATATCGTAAATGTTACCGGCGATCTAAACAGCATTATGGCAGGTTTAGCATGTGGTGAACCTAACCCAGTAACTTGGCAAGTTTTGAGAGATTGTAGCAACTACTTTGCTTCAGTGGATGACGGTGTTACAGCGACGGGCATGAGAGTACTGGGCAACCCTCTACAAAACGACCCTAAAGTAGTAAGTGGCGAGTCAGGAGCGGTCACACTCGGATTGCTTTATAAGCTCTGTAGCGATGTCTCAAACAAAGCGCTTGTAGAAGAATTAAGATTAAATGAAGATTCCGTAATTTTAGTATTTAGCTCTGAAGGCGATACTAATGCAGATAGATATAGAGATATTGTTTGGGACGCTAAGTACTAATTAGGCTATACCAGCTCTTTAATAACTATTCTATACCTCATATATTAAAAGCCACCTTCTGGCAATTAGGTGGCTTTTGTATTTGAAGACATCAATCGTAGATTAACCTTCAGGGTTATCCGCCAAAGTATTAAGTATGCCGCACGATTCGGCTCGTGACCCCGTTGTACATTTCTTACGTAGCTCTGTTAAATGCTGCCTTAGTTGATTTAGCTGTGCAATCTGCTGCTCAACCGCAAGGATATGCTTATCTAATAAGTTATTTACCTCACTGCATTCCTTATTTGGCGCATCCCAATATCCAAGCAGGGTTCTTACTTCCTCTAATGTCATATCAAGTGTGCGGCAACGAAGTATAAAGTTCAGCCTTTCCACATGACTGTCATTATATAAACGGTAGTTGGACTGACTTCGAAATGGCTCTGGTAAAAGCCCCTCTTTTTCATAATAACGAATCGTCTCTACCGTCGCACCTGTCTTTTCTGCAAGAACACCAATTCTTATTGGTTCAGGTTTTATTGACTCAGCACTTACCATGACCACTCTCCTCATTTATAACTAACAACAATGGCCTTGACCCTATAGCCACTTCAGGGTTCATAATATCATTAATTATAGGGGAGTATTGTATGCAATATCATGTTGATG
>ERZ808037.2132-NODE-2132-length-10824-cov-3.493719_pt1 | contig 10824 bp, 8 predicted proteins | sample MGYA00380190_ERZ808037 | MGnify/ENA primary metagenome ERZ808037 (study PRJEB31490, sample SAMN06133399) | mouse gut metagenome | isolation source: J9 | host: mice | place: China: Chengdu | collected 2015-05 ...
TCCCCAGAGGCTGCCGCATTTTATATATAAATGATTCCAAGCAACTGTCCGAAAAAAAGAGAGAGGAGCTTTATGACATCATCATGGAGCAGGCCGTCTCCTGCGGGCTGGGATATGCCTCACCGGAGCGGATCGACGAGATCAACATCCTACAGGCCACCTATGAGGCCATGCGGGAGGCGATCGGCCGACTGGCCTGTAAGCCGGATATCCTGCTGAACGACGCAGTGACCATTCCCAGGGTGTCCATTCCCCAGGTGCCCATTGTCAAGGGGGACGCCAAGAGCATCTCCATCGGCGCGGCCTGCATCATCGCCAAGGTCACCAGGGACAGGATGATGCGGGATTATGATAAGATTTTTCCGGAATACGGATTTGCGGGAAATAAGGGCTACGGCAGCGCGGAGCATATGGAGGCGCTGCGGAAATACGGCCCTGCGCCCATACACAGAAGGAGCTTCATCAGGAACATTGTCTGAGCATGTTGTCTGATGGGGAGATTTCAGGGATATGAGATTCCAGAGATAAGAAAGGAGAGCGCGGATGAAGCTGTCACAACTGTTTTCGGGAGAGGTACGGACGGACAATACGGCGCATGCCCCCCAGCCCACCCCGGCCCAGGCGGAGCTGATGAACCGCCAGATCCGTTCTCTGGTGCCGGGACAGACCATCAGCGGCGAAATCATAGCCAGGAACGGCAACGAGGTGCAGATCCGCCTTTCCGAAGACATGGTGCTCAACGCCAGGGTGGACCGTAACTTGAATATAGAAATCGGAAAGAACATGACCTTTGAGGTCAAAAACAACGGAAGCTCCCTTACCCTGAGCCCCCTGTTCACCAATGTGTCCACGGATGTGAACGTCCTGAAAGCCCTGGACATGGCCGGGCTTCCCGTGAACCGGACATCGGTGGACATGACGGAACAGCTGATGGCGGCGGGGCTGCCTGTCAACAAAGGCACACTGCAGCAGATTTTCCGGGAGATTAACAGTTTCCCCCAGGGGACAGTCTCCGACATCATCAATCTCCACAAGCTGCAGATGCCTGTGAACGAGACCAATGTGAACCAGATGGCATCCTACAGGAACATGAACCACCAGCTGGTAGGCGGTATGGAGACCATACTGGGAGAGCTGCCGGAAGTGTTCGACTCCATGATGGAACAGGGGGACATGCCCGGCGCGGTGCGGCTGTACCAGGAGGTGCTGCAGCTGGTGAGGGGGGAAATCGATAGTCTGCCCTCGGGGGAGGCACCTATCCCAGGGACAACGCCAGGCACCGGAGGAGAGACTTCCACCCAAGGCCAGGTCATCGTGCTATCGGATATTTCCCAGGGGACGGCAGAGGCGGAGATATTGCAGACGGCGGGACTGCCGGGCGGCCTGGAAGCGGCTGAGGAGGCCGGTCTGAACTATGGAGCGGAATCTCCAAGGGGCTTTGGCCTGTTGGCGGAGGGCGGCCTTGCCCAGGGGACAGAGACAGCCGGAGTGGCGCAGAACCTGTCCGGGCTCCAGGCACCGGAAAATGGCCAGGGCGCGGAAGCCCTGACGAACGGCCTGCGGGCGGAGGTTGCCAGGGAAGTCCTGGGACTGTTGGACAATCTGAATCTGCCCTCTCAGGAAGCATCAGAAATGAGCGCCAGGATAATGCAGTTCGCCCAGGGGCAGACAGGGGCGGCACAGCTATTCGCGGATATCAGCAAACTGGCGCAGATGGCCAGGACTTCTTCCGGTGCCATGCATGCCCTGGGGAAGCTGCTTTCCGGCGGGAACTTCAGGGCGCTTCTCACAGGGACGCTTCGAAACAGCTGGACGCTGGATCCCCGGGAGGTGGCAGAGCCCGGCAGGGTGGAGGAGCTGTACAACCGGCTGAACCGACAGATCAAAGGACTGGCACAGGCGCTGGAGAACGCCGGACAGACGGAAAGCACTGCCTTCCGGGCGGTCTCCTCTATGTCCCAGAACGTGGATTTCCTACAGCAGCTGAACCAGATGTACGCCTATGTACAGCTGCCCTTACGACTGCAGCAGAGGAACGCCCACGGCGACCTGTACGTCTACAGCAACAAAAAGAACCTGGCCAGCAAGGACGGAAACGTCAGCGCCCTGCTGCACCTGGACATGGATCACCTGGGGCCGGTAGACGTCTATGTGGCCATGCAGAATACGAAAGTGAACACGAAGTTCTATCTCCGGGACGATGAGATGATTGATTTCATGGCGTCCCATATGGATATCCTGACAGAAAGGCTGAAAAAGCGTGGCTACGACTGTACTTATGCCATGGCCGTAAGAGAGGAAGCGAAAGAAGAGACTACAAAAGGTGGTCTGGAGCCTATCCTACGGCAGGAAAAGGGTGTAGTGATGTCCAGATATGCTTTCGATGTGCGCACCTGAAGCAGGCTTTACGGTGGGAGAACGGCTGCAGGGAAAGTCTACACGGAGCAACAGTCCGGCGCTCTGTCTGAACCGTGGCGTAGTGGGGAAGGAAACAGCATATGGATGGGAACAGAAAGAAAGAGGAAAAATTAAAACAGGCAATCGCGCTGGAATATGATCCATCCGATGAAGCGCCCAGGGTCATAGCCAGCGGTCGGGGCATCCTGGCGGAGAAAATCATAGAAAAGGCGAAAGAAAGCGATGTGCCGATTCACCGGGACGACAAGCTGGCAGACACATTGTCGAAGCTGGACATCGGTGACATGATACCGCCGGAACTGTATGAGGTCGTGGCGGAGATACTGGTGTTCGTGGATTCCATGGACAAAATCAGGGCGAAAATCAAGAGGTGACCGGTTTGAACAAGCGCAAAATCGGTACGGAAGAGGAGAATATGGCGGCAGAGTACCTGAGAAAACAGGGCATGAGGATTCTGGAGACCAATTTCCGCAGCAGACAGGGAGAGATTGACCTGATCGGGTATCACAACGGGTATCTGGTATTTGTAGAGGTAAAGTACCGCCGCACGGAACAGTTCGGCAGCCCGCAGGAAGCGGTGGATTTCCGGAAACAACGTAAAATCTGCAGGGTGGCGGATTACTATAGATACCGGCACCGGCTGGGGGAAGGCTGTCCTGTCAGATATGATGTGGTCGCCTTTCAGGGGACGCAAATCAGCTGGATACAAAATGCGTTTTACCATGTGTATTCTCACAAATCGGTTTAGAGCGTGTTTGAAAAGCATTTTCATTCCATAAGACAGATTTTCTGCGGCAAGGCGGACGGAAATTCAGGCAGCCGGGATAGACAGGGTAGATTGGAGGACTGGCATGTATAAAATTCTGCGTACAGGAAGCAGTGAAAGCGTTATAAAACAAAACAGTGTCAGACTAAAAGAAGGCGGTCAGGAGCTGGAGTATCTTACCTTTCCTGCTTTTGAGGAGAGCGGCATGGTGAAGCATCTTATCACTACCCGTTTGGGCGGAGTCAGTGAGGGAGAGCTTGCAACCATGAATCTCAGCTTTACCCGGGGGGACCGTGAGGAGAATGTATCGGAAAATTTCCGAAGGATTGCAGACGTGCTGGGCTGCACCCCGGAGGATATGGTTGCTTCCCACCAGACACATACGGTAAATATTCGTCATGTTACCGCGGCTGACCGGGGAAAAGGTATTGTAAAGCCCAGAGATTACGAAAATATTGACGGGCTGATTACGAAGGAAAAGGAAACGGCATTGGCCACATTTTATGCGGATTGCGTTCCCTTGCTTTTTTTGGATCCGGTTCATCAGGCCATCGGACTGGCTCATTCCGGCTGGAAAGGGACCGTGGGCCGCATGGGAAAGCATATGGTGGAGGCTATGGAAGAGGCTTTTGGCAGTAAGCCTTCGGAGCTTCTCGCCGCAGTAGGCCCCTCTATTTGCCAAGAATGCTATGAGGTGGGAGAAGATGTGGCGGAGAAGTTTTGGCAGATGTTCGGCGGAAAGGAAAGCTGCGGCTCTGTAGTCGCTCAGGGAAAGGCAGAGGGAAAATACCAGCTGGATCTGTGGCTGGCTAATCGAATGATTTTGGAGGAAGCAGGCATTCCGGGAGACCGGATATCCGTTACGGATGTCTGCACCTGCCATAACAGCGAATATCTGTTTTCTCACAGAGCCAGCAACGGCCATAGAGGAAACTTGGGCGTTTTCCTGATGCTGGCGCAGCGGTAAAATTTCTGTCAGCCGGAACGTGGTGAAGAGGTTTTTAACCCTTAAGGAAATCTTCATAAAAATACCATTGAACTATTAAGGAAAATTTGTTTTACTATTTTAAGAAATAGATAGAAACAGGAAGTGGGAAAAACTATGGCAAATATTTTGGTTTGTGACGACGATAGGGAGATTGTGGATGCCATTGAGATTTATTTAAGTCAGGATGGTTATCGGATTTTTAAGGCATACGACGGAGAGCAGGCTATTGAGCTGATGAAAAAGGAAGATATCCAGCTCCTCATTATGGATATTATGATGCCCAAGCTGGACGGCATCCGTGCCACTCTGAAAATCCGGGAATACAGCAGTATCCCCATTATTATTTTGTCCGCAAAATCCGAGGATACGGACAAGATTTTAGGGCTGAATATCGGTGCGGATGATTATATTACGAAACCTTTTAATCCGCTGGAGCTGGCCGCCAGAGTGAAATCCAACCTGCGCCGTTACACTTCTCTGGGCAGCCTGAATATGGACAACAAGGCCATTTATCAGGTGGGTGGTCTGGTGATTAATGATGAAACCAAGCAGGTGACAGTGGATGACGAGCCGGTAAAGATGACGCCTATCGAATATAATATTCTGCTCCTTCTGGTAAAAAATCAGGGAAGAGTGTTCTCCATCGACCAAATTTATGAGAGTATATGGAATGAGAATGCCATCGGGGCCGATAATACGGTGGCGGTTCATATCAGGCACATCCGGGAAAAGATAGAGATTAATCCCAAGGAACCCAGATATTTGAAGGTAGTCTGGGGGGTGGGATATAAAATAGACAAGCAATAGAATCGGGGGAATATGAGGAAAGTAACATTAAAGAGAATCGGTATCGGGCTGCTGCAGCATATCTTGGCAGCGGTCATTTTTATAGCTGTGGCAGGCCTTCTGCTGAATTCCTATGTGGAAGTGGAATCCATTAACGGAACACAGGTTTATCAGGTTTTCCCCTTTGAATCCGATCAGGAATTTGAAGAGTCGGAAGTCTTTCATAACTTGTTTCGCAATGCCGTATCCGACATTACCCAGTTGGTGATGATCAAAGGCCAATTGGAGACGGCAGGTGTATTTGATCCTGCCAAAAAAGTGGATGTGACGGCGTATGCCGCGAAAATGGGAGAGGACAATGAATGTCCCGTCACCGCTGTCTATGAATTGGATGACATGATAAAATGGGGCAAATACGGCGTAGAAAAATCAAACCGCATTTTGAGCATGTCGGAGTTTGTAAATTACTTCGGAGACGTAATTTTCATAGAGAATTTTAAATTGGACGAATTTGGCCAGCTTCGTTTTGCCGGTTTCAATAAAGTGGGCGATGAAGAAAAGAAACAGGAAGAGGATATTGCTGCGGCAAATGAAGTAAAAGAGGATAATATGGTGGGATCCTCCGAGAATGCGGAACAGCAGAAACTGCTGCAGCAAGCCTTTGACAAGTACTCAAATGACGAGCTGGAAGATATGGTTTTTTCCTATATTATGACGCGGGGACTTGACAATATTACCATGTCCAGAGAAGATGACGGGAGTTATTCCATATATCTGCAGCTGCTCAACTGCCGCTATGAGACTGTGGGCGGGGAGAAACAGCTGCTTGCCCTTGCGGATAACTGGATTGATTATATGAAGCTGCAGAACAATGTGGAGATGTCCATAGAGCAGCTTACTTTGAATTATCAGCGTTATCAGGTATGTAACGAAGCTTACATGGAGGGAAAGAGCAATATTAAATATATGATCCGCATGATGACGGACGACGGCATATGTACGTATACAAATGTATCCGAATTAGCGGAAATGGAAGACAATGACGTGACGGAATTTTTCTCCGAATACAGGAGATATTTGATCTATTACCCTGACGATTTGGAATTTATGGGGAACACGGTTTTAAGCGAAGAGGAGATTGACGAATATATCAGTGTCTATGATTATGCTTACCCCGATACCACTCATATCTGGCTGGGAATAGATACCGGCTACGGCGTCCATGAGGATGTGTTCTATAATGCAAGTGCGGTATATAACCGGATCGTCCCTAATGTGGGGAGAATCATAGCCGGAATGATCGGGCTTGCGGTGATCTGGCTGGGTATCGGCATATATCTGACGGTTACGGCGGGTGTATCGGTCAACGAAGAGGGAGAGAGGATGGAATCTCTGAATCGTTTTGACCGCCTGTGGACGGAAGTAAGTATGCTTCTGGCTGCGGCATTTGTATATGGAGGATACAGGGGCTATCGGATCCTTCTGGGAATGAGCGGCACGGCTGGAGTGATTCCTTCGGAAATATGGGGAATTCAGCTGACCAGACTGTATCGTTACGGAGTGTTTGCCGTGTACGGTGTCTATGTCAGTGTTGCCTTTAATCTGATTTGGTATAGTTTGGTGCGGAGGGTAAGATGCGGCAATCTGTGGACCGACAGTTTACTGTATCGTCTTTGCATGGGAATCCGCAATACGGTTTTGTTCGTATTCCGCCACAGAAATTCGGTGATCAGCACCATGATTCCTTATAATTTATTCTTGTTTTCCAATCTGATCGGGGGAATTGCCATATACAATTTCCGCGGGGAGAGGCTGATTGCCGTACTGATTCTGGTCGGTATTATTGTTTTTGACGGAATTGTGGGAGTGCTTTTGTTTAAGCGCAGCGCTGAGCAGGTGGAGATCGTAGAGGGGATTAACCGGATTCGTGACGGAGAGGTGGATTTTAAGCTGGCTACGAAAAATCTTCATGGGGCCAGCAGAGAGATGGCTGACGCGGTAAACAATATCGGTGAAGGCATTCGGAAGGCCGTTAAGACCAGCATGAAGGACGAGCAGATGAAGACGGATCTGATAACAAATGTTTCCCACGACATCAAGACGCCTCTGACCTCCATTATCAATTATGTGGATCTGCTGAAAAGATTGAAAATAGAACAGGAACCGGCCAAGAGCTACATCGGTATCTTGGACAATAAGGCACAGCGATTAAAGCAGTTGACAGATGATCTGGTGGAGGCCTCTAAGATTTCGTCGGGTAATATCGTGCTGAATCTGGAAAAGCTGAACCTGACGGAACTGATTAACCAGAGTCTGGGTGAATTTTCCGAGAAGCTGGAGGAACAAAGGCTTCAAGTGGTCTTTGACAATGACAGCGCTCCCGCCTTCATTTATGCCGACAGCCGCAGAATGTGGCGTGTGGTGGAGAATCTGTTTAATAATATCTGTAAATACGCCATGGAAGGTACTCGTGTTTATGTGGACTTGATGGCGGAAAACGGCAGAATAACCGTATCCGTGAAGAATATTTCCGAGCAGCAGATGAACATCCGGCCGGAGGAATTGACCGAACGTTTTATCCGCGGGGATACCTCCAGATCTACGGAAGGAAGCGGTTTGGGATTATCCATTGCACAGAGTCTGGTCAAGGTTCAGGGGGGGACTTTCCAGATACATTTAGACGGGGATTTATTTAAAGTAGTGATAGAGTTTCCGGAATATACGGAAGCGGAAGAGGCCGGAGAAGATTTCGAGTGAGGGGCGGCCGGAATCGGACAAACACGTCTGGAGTGATAAGGAAATTGTGTGCATCGAGAAATATAGCGATGAATTTGCCGATGAGATAGATATGCCGATGAAATAGAGAATGAATATGGCAGGAAAACTGTAAAAAGGAAGGGTTTCCGATATTTCGGATGTCCTTCCTTTTCATAGTGGACTATAACTGCATCCTCATTCTGTTATTGTACGCGCATACAATGTCCTGAATCTTTTCCGTGGTAGCCAATGTGTTTGTAAGGGATACGTCATGGTTCATAAAGTCGATGAGGGAAGCGGTAAATTTGCTCATGTCGGCTTCGATAAAGTAGGGCCGGTGGTACAGCTCGGGGGGCAGGTAGGTCAGGTCGGTAGTGACGACCTTATCAAAATATCCCTGTTCGTAAGCCTTGTCAAAGGCCTGCAGTCCGTCGGTAAAGAGACCGAAGGTGCAACAGATGAAGACTCTGCGCGCATTCATACTCTTTAGTTGTTTTGCCGTATCCAGCATACTTCCGCCGGAGGAGATCATATCGTCGATTATAATGATATCCTTGCCGTCAATATTGTCTCCCAGAAATTCGTGTGCAACAATAGGATTTCTGCCGTTTATTACAGTGGAATAATCCCGCCGCTTATAGAACATTCCGGTATCCACGCCCAAAACGGTGGCAAAATAAATGGCCCGGTCCAATGCGCCCTCGTCGGGACTGATGACAAGAAGATGCTCCTTGTCCACAATCAGATCGTCCTCGGAGTTCAGTAAAGCCTTGATAAACTGATAGGGAGGCGTGAAATTATCAAAACCGTTCAGAGGAATGGAGTTCTGCACTCTGGGGTCATGGGCATCAAAGGTGATAAAATTGCTGATTCCCATATCCCGCAGCTCTTCCAATGCGTATGCACAATCCAAGGATTCCCTGCCGTTTCTCTTATGCTGCCTGCCTTCATAGAGGAAGGGCATGATTACATTGATGCGGCGGGCCTTGCCGTTACATGCGGAAATGACGCGTTTTAAGTCTTGATAATGGTCATCCGGAGACATGTGATTTGTATATCCATTCATCTCGTATGTGATGCTGTGATTGCAGACATCCACTAACAAAAACAGATCTTTGCCGCGGATGGATTCTCCGAAAACGGCCTTTGCCTCTCCGGTTCCGAAGCGCGGAGTGGAAAGGCTGACCAGATAATTATTTTCGATATATCCGTGAAAAGCGGGATCTTTTTTTACCCTTTCATTGTGAATACTCTTACGAAATTCAACCATGTAGCTGTTGATTCTTTGTCCCATCTGCACTGCCGAAGGCAGAGCTACAATTTTCAAAGGAGCAACAGGCATAGCGTTTTCCAGTTCACGTAAATTAGGCATAATAACCCTCCGAATGTAAAGTATATTAATGTAAAGTTTTAGGTTTATGGCTGAACTGCTACATTTATTTTATAACATTATGCTAGTGACACGTCAAGAAATTTATGGTTAAATTATAGAGATACCAAATATCTGATGCTATTGTTCACTCCGTGACCGGTAACAGATACACAGAAACCGCAAAACAGCGTTTGCGCATGTTTTGGGTGCAAAATAGTTTACTGCAGTTTCGCAGTTTTAAGTTTAGAGTGTTTGGCCTTGTTCCCGTATGGGAGGGGCCGGAGGGAAAGGCATGGGCGTAAAAATGCAAAAGGGACATATCATTCAGGCGGTTCTTCCGGGAAGCATCGCGGAGGAACTGGAGCTGGAACCGGGGGATAAAATTATAGCTGTGAATAACACGGAAATTGAAGATATATTCGATTACCAATATTTGATACAGGATACTTATATTGAAGTGCTGGCGGAAAAAACCGACGGGGAGCAGTGGCTGCTGGAAGTGGATAAGGAGGCCGACGAGGATCTTGGGATTACTTTCGAAAACGGTCTGATGGATGATTACCGCCATTGCCATAATAAGTGCGTATTCTGTTTTATTGACCAGATGCCTCCGGGAATGCGGGAAACCCTGTATTTTAAGGACGATGATTCCAGACTATCCTTCCTTCAGGGAAATTATGTGACCCTCACCAATATGTCGGATCATGATATCGACAGAATCTGCCGATACCATCTTTCCCCCATCAATATTTCGTTTCATACCATGAATCCGGAGCTGCGCTGTAAGATGCTGAACAACCGCTTTGCGGGAGAGGCATTGAAAAAGGTGGACAGGCTCATGGAGGCGGGAATCCGCATGAACGGTCAGATTGTCCTGTGCAAGGGACTCAATGACGGGGAGGAGCTGGAGTATAGCATTGGGGCCATGATGAAATATATCCCTCATCTGGAGAGTGTGTCCGTGGTGCCTGTAGGATTGTCGAAATATCGTGACGGATTGTATCCCTTGGAATCATTTTCGAAAGAAGATGCAAAGGAAGTCATTGCATTGATTGAAAGATATCAAAAGGAATGCTATGATAAATACGGCACCCACTTTGTACATGCCAGCGACGAGTGGTACATTCTGGCGGATATGGCAATGCCGGAGGAAGAAAGGTACGACGGTTATCTACAGTTGGAAAACGGTGTGGGTATGCTGAGGCTCCTTATAAATGAATTTACGGATGCCATGAACCGGCGCAGGGAAGCGGAAGGATTTCCCGACACCGCTCCCCGGGGGGAGATGTCCGTGGCTACGGGGCTGCTTGCTCATCCTTATATAAAAAAGATGGCGGAGCAAATGGAAGAGGCGTATCCCAATATGAAAGTCCATGTGTATCCCATTGTGAATTACTTTTTCGGAGAGAAAATTACGGTGTCGGGACTGATCACCGGGCAGGATCTTGTAGCACAGTTAAAGGGGAAGCCTCTGGGAGACAGATTGCTTTTGCCGGAAAATATTCTCAGGAGCGGCGAGGATGTGTTTTTGGATGACCTGAATGTAGGGGATGTGGAAAAGGCTTTACAAGTGCGGATTAATATTGTAAAATCAAGCGGATATGATTTCGTGGATACAATATTGGATACGGAAGGGAATCCCTGACACTTTCAAATTAGATTAGCACGTGCGCTGAAGCGTACAGGGAGGTATAGGAATGGCAGAGAAAAAAGGCAAGCCCATTGTGGCGGTGGTGG
>ERZ808037.2134-NODE-2134-length-10812-cov-14.018724_pt1 | contig 10812 bp, 7 predicted proteins | sample MGYA00380190_ERZ808037 | MGnify/ENA primary metagenome ERZ808037 (study PRJEB31490, sample SAMN06133399) | mouse gut metagenome | isolation source: J9 | host: mice | place: China: Chengdu | collected 2015-05 ...
TACTACAACGCCATCTACTCCAAGGGGAACCCGGTGCCCACGGCGCTGTACTGGGAGCTGGCCTCCATGGTGGAGGAGTACGGCGGTTTTGTGCTGCCCAATTTCTTCCGCCGGCTGGTAAAGGCGGATCTGGAGCGGAACACCAGGCAGAGCCGCCGGTTTGTGGACACCTTTACCCTGATGCTGCTGCTCTTCGCCGCGGTGGACGGAAAGGTGAGCGAGGCGGAGGCGGGCTTTGTCAACGCCTGCGCGGACTCCCTGTCCGCCTTCTGCGATCAGGCGGGGGTGACGGGGGGCAAGTCCGGACTGGACGTGAACGAGTTTGTGGCCCGCCGCACCGACGGCAGGCCCGTGCCCACGGGGAAGCCGGAGGACGAGGCGGTGTCCCCCGCCCCGGCTCAGGCAGAGGCGGCCAAGGAGGAGGAGGTTCCGGCCCAGCCCGAGCCCACCCTGGAGGAGCTGCTGGCGGAGCTGGACGGCCTGTGCGGGCTGGACAAGGTGAAGGAGGACGTGAAGGGCCTCATCAACCTGGTAAAGGTGCGGAAGCTCCGGGCGGAGGCGGGACTGCCGGTGCCCCCCATGTCGCTGCATCTGGTGTTTATGGGCAACCCGGGGACGGGCAAGACCACGGTGGCCCGGCTGCTGGCCAAAATCTACCACGCCATCGGCGTGCTGTTCAAGGGGCAGCTGGTGGAGGTGGATCGATCCGGGCTGGTGGCGGGCTTTGTGGGCCAGACCGCCCTCAAGACCCAGGAGGTCATCGACAAGGCCCTGGGCGGGGTTCTGTTCATCGACGAGGCCTACGCCCTGGCCAACCAGGACAACGCCAACGACTTCGGCCGGGAGGCCATCGAGGTGCTGCTGAAGGGAATGGAGGATCACCGGGACGATCTGATCGTCATCGTGGCGGGGTACACCGATCTCATGGGGGACTTCATCCACGCCAACCCGGGGCTGGAGAGCCGGTTCAACAAGTATTTCTATTTTGAGGATTATGACGGCGGGCAGCTGGCGGAGATCTTCCGTTCGGTGTGCAGCAAGAACGGGTACACCCTGGACGAGGAGACAGACAAGGCCGCCGCGGAGGCCTTCCAGGTGATGTATGACCGCCGGGACGAGAATTTCGGCAACGCCCGGGACGTGCGGAACATCTTTGAGGCGGCGGTGGCCCGCCAGGCCAACCGGGTGGCGGCCATGGAGGCGCCGGGGAAAGCGGATCTGATGGCGCTGACGGTGGCGGATCTGGATCTGGAGGATGGGGAGGAACATCCCGAAAACGAAAAAGAGGGGGAATGACCCCTTGCGCTTTGGGGAGGAATGTAGTATAATACCTCCTGCGCGCCGGTGTGATGGAATTGGTAGACGTGACGGACTCAAAATCCGTTGGGCTAATCCCCCGTGTGGGTTCGAGTCCCACCACCGGCACCAGCTCAGAAATTCCCGCCACCGTTCCGTTTCCGCCTTGCGGCGAAAACTGCACTCTGGCGGGAATTTCTTCGCTTCCACCCGCGACCCGCTGCGCTGGGCTCGCGGGTGGGGAGGCCGCCCTGCGGGCGGCGGGGATCCGGGCTGCGCCCGGATCTTTTTTGTCAACTTATTGCAAACCCACCATAATCCGAACCGTTTCCGATAGGAGATGGGTTCGGATTCTTGGTTTTCTTTGACCGATACGAAAGCCGCCCCCTCTCACCTCCGGCATCAAACCCGGCGGATGGGAGGGGGCGGCTTTCCATACGTTGGAGCAGTTCAGATCTCGTACCAGCGGATCTCGTCGGCCTCCAGATCCAGCTGGAAGCTGGATCCGTCTCCGCGGTAAACAGTGGTGGACTGGGGCTCGTAGGTGTTGTTCACCACGCAGAATTTGCCGTTTTTCACATAGGCGTGGACGTCCACGTTATAGTTGGAGGACAGCCACCGCTTCAGCTCCTCCTCCCCGTGGGCAGACCACAGCACCGCCCGGTGGAGCAGCCGGCTGTTTTCAAACGAGTAGGGCAGGCCGGAGAGGTACACCGCCCGGCCGGAGCCAAACTCATTTACCGCCATCTGCACCTCTTTCTCCCGCTGAATCAGCACCTGGGCCCCGGGCAGGGCGTAGATGTTCTTCTTGCCCTCGCCGAAGTCCACCGGCCCGGTGCAGTCCGCCAGGATGAAGTGCTCCGGGTGCTCCTCCCAGTTGTACTTGTCATAGTTGAGGGTGAAGCCGGTCTCCTTCTCCACCCCCAGCACTCCGGCCAGCTGGAGATAGCGGCCCTGGTACTGGTGGCCGGAGGGCTCCCCCACCCCGATGAAGCCGCCGCCCTTCCAGACGAACCGCTTCACCGCGGCGGAGACGGCCGGATCCTCCCAGACGGCCCCGCCGGTGTGGGCGGTGTCCCCGTCCCCCACGTTGAGGAGCACATCCACCCCGTCCAGCACGTGGGGATCGGCCTTCACGTCGTCAAAGCTGAGGAAGCGCACGTCGTAGGGTGCGCCGGACAGGGCCTCGATGACCCCGGCGTAGGAGTAGTTCTGCTTCTGATACAGGGCGTGGTGCACCATGTGGCAGCCCCAGGAGCGGGCCCGGCCCCAGCAGTTGAGGACGGCCACCGTCTTGACACAGTAGGGGCTGGCCCCCTTGATGTTGTCGTACAGCTCCCGGAACTCGTGGCACACGCGCTCCACATAGTCCACGAACTCAGGGAACTGGCAGGCCAGCTTGAGATAGCCGCCGTAGCCGATGCGGTCGATGGGCTTGCGGAGGATGGCCCGGCGGGCGGTGACCCAGTTCGCCTTGGCCTCCCCGACGGGGTCGCCCCCCTCATGGAAGGTATCGGGAAAGAAGTAGGGCAGGAAGCGGCCCTCGGTGTACTTCACCCCTGGGATGTCGGAGATAAGGCGCAGGGTGGAGCCGTTGCCCACGCTGCCCACCACCGCGTCCAGGCCGATGGTTTTGAACTCGTCCAGGTAGGGCTCGGTGCCGATCCAGTGATCCCCCAGGAACATCATGGCCTCCTTGCCCAGCTCGTGGGTGATGTCCACCATCTCCTTCGCCAGGGCGGCCACCTCCCGGCGCTGGAAGGCCATGAAATCCTTGAATTCCTTGGAGGGCGCCCGGTACTGGTTGTTGTAATACCCCTGGTCGATGATGTACTCAGGGCGGAAGGGATAGCCCGCCTCTTTCTCAAACCGCTCCAGAATATAGGGGGAGACGGAGGCGGAATAGCCATACCAGTCCACGTATTTCTCCCGCTTCAGCTCGTCAAACACCAGGGTGAACTGATGGAAGAAGGTGGTGTACCGGATGACGTTCACATAGGGGTGATCCGCGATAAAGCTCCGGAGCCGCTCCATGGTAAATTTGCGGGTTTTGGGCTGGCGCACGTCGAAGGTGATCTGGTGCTCAAAGTCCTTCCAGTCGTTGGTGACGGCGTTGTACATATGCACCGGATCCCAGATCAGGTAGGCCAGAAAGCTCACCGTGTAGTCGTGGAATTCCTCCGGAGCAGAGATTGTCACGCAGCCCGTCCCCTGGTCGTACCGCCAGTCCTCCGGGGCCAGGGGCAGGCCGGTGGTGCGATCCACCACCTCCCACCACCGCTTGATATCGTCCCGGGTGTTCACCTCCATCAGCTCCCCGCTGATCCCCTCCATCAGGGGGATGGACAGGGGGCCGCCGGCGGCGGTGTGGAAGCCGGTCATGATGTAGCACTGCTGCACCTCGTCCGGGTTGGCCCGGGCCCAGTCGTTGTCCTTCCGGGTGGTGTAGTAGGTGGAGTAGACCTTGGCGTCCACCCCTTTCAGCTCCTCCGGGTAGTCGGTGCCGTCGCAGTCCCGGATGGCGTCCGCCCCCCAGCGCCCCAGCAGCTCCAGGGTCTCGGGCACCACGTCCACGTCGGTGGGGATGGTCACCCGGCCTGTCTTGTGTGTGTTGGTCATGGCTTCTCCTCTCAGCCCTTCTTCCTGTCGGCAAAGCGGGCGTTATAGAGATACAGGGTCACCAGCAGCAGGGCCACCCCCAGCAGCATCAGGCCCAGGCCCGCCAGCGTTCCGGTCATCCTCCAGCCCTGGACAACCAGGATCATGCCCAGCGCAAAGGCTACCGCCATGAGGATCAGGCGCAGCAGGCCGTGTTCTTTCCAAAATTTCATATCCGCACCTTACCCTTTCAGTCCGCCCACGGTCATGCCCTGGGTCAGCTTCTTCTGCACGCACATATAGAGGATCAGGGTGGGCAGCATCACCAGCACCAGGCCGGCGTACATCCGGCCGAACTCCGCCTTGGCCTGGGCGCCCTGCATCAGGTTCAGCAGGCCCACGGGGAGGGTTTTCGAGCCGCTGGAGCTGCTCATCAGCGTCATGGAGATGATGTACTCGTTCCAGAAGGACAGGAAGTTGAACAGGATAATGGTGAGGATGGAGGGCTGGGCCATGGGGAAGATCACCTTCACCATGGTGGCCCCGTAGCCGGCGCCGTCGATGTAGGCGGCCTCCTCGAAGTCATGGGGCAGGGTGGCGAAATAGCCCGACAGCAGGTAGATGGTGAAGGGCAGGGCGGTGGAGGCGTACACCAGGGCCAGCACGAAGATATTGTTCAGCAGGAAGGGGTTGCCGAAGACCTTCTTGAGCCACACGTCTCCGTCCTTCAGCATCAGGAAGATGGGCACCACGATGTAGTTCACATTGATGAACAGCCCCGCCATAAAGCAGGTGTTCAGCAGCCTGCCGCCTCTGAAGTGGAAGCGGGACAGGCAGTAGGCCGCGGGCAGGGCCACCACCAGCAGAATGGCCAGGGCCAGGGCGGTGACCATGACGGAGTTGAGCATATACTCGCCCATTTTGGCCGCGGTCCAGGCGTCCACAAAGTTCTGCCAGTAGAAGGAGGCGGGCAGGGTCCAGGGGTTGCCGTAGAACTCGCTGTTCTGCTTGAGGGAGGCCAGGAACACCCAGGCCACCGGCACGATGATCACCACCGCCAGGGCGGTGAGCACCACATAGATAAACACCTTGTACAGGGTATCGGCAGTGTTTCCCTTTTTCATAAGTCCGGCCCCCCTCTCACATTTGAAGTACGTCCCGCTTGGTGACCTGATTCACCACGGCGGACAGGGCGAAGGAAAACAGGAAGATCACCACGCCGGCGGCCATGGAGTAGCCATACAGGCCCGCGTCCTTCTGGTTATACATAAAGGTCAGGCCCACATCCAGCATACCGGGGGCCACCATGGACTTGACAAACAGGAAGGCCATGTTGATGGTGGAGATGATAAAGAAGGTCAGCGTGGTGCGGATGTTTGTCCAGATCAGGGGCAGGGTGATCTCAAAGAACTGGCGCAGCCGGCCCGCGCCGTCCAGGCTGGCGGACTCGTACAGATCCACGGGGACGGCGGACATGGAGGCCATGTACATCACCATGTAGTAGCCGATGGCCTGCCACACCATGGCGATGATCACGCTGACCACCACCATGGGCTGATCCTTCCACAGGATCATAATATTCCGCCCGGAAACCATGGAGAAAATGCTGTTCAGCATCCCGTTTTCCGGCTTGTAGACGGCAGAAAAAATACCCGCGATGACCACGATGGACAGGATGTTCGGGATATAGAAGATGATGCGGAAGAAATTCTGGCCCCTGATCTTCTCCCGGGTGAGGATGGCGGCGAACACGATGGCGAAGAAGAAGGTGATGAGGGTGACCACCACGATCAGCAGGATGGTGTTCTGCATGGAGGTGATGAACTTGGTGTCCGAGAACAAAATTTTAAAGTTGTCCAGCCCCACAAAGGTCTCGGTGGGCGAGTAGGCGCCCCGCTCGAACAGGGACATGCGGAACACGTTCAGGGTGGGCACAATCATGAAGAGGAAGAACAAAATGGCGGCCGGGACGACACACAGGGCGATGAACCGGCTGCGGCCTTTGCTGCGGAGCATATGCGGTCTCCTTTCTCTTACAAAAACGTGGCGGGCGGCGGCGAGCAGATCCTGCTCGCCGCCGCCTGCTTGAAGGGCTTATGCTTTTCGGTATGGGTGTTTTGTCGATCAGCCCACCAGATGATCCCGCCACTGATCGTTGGCGGACTTGATGCCGGCAATCCAGCTGTCCTTGGCGTTGGGATCGCTGACCATGGCGTTTATGGGATCGTAGAACACCTCCTGGATGCTGCCCAGGCCGGCGACGGACTCGGTGGTGGCGAAGCCGCCCATAACGGCGGAGGCGCCGTTGTCATAGATGGAGAAGAAGACCTTGTTGTCGCCCTCCATGCCGTCGGTGATGCCGGTGATAGGCTGGGCCGCGCCGCCCTTGGCGAAGATCTCAGCGGCCTTGTCGCTGTACATGAAGGCCACAAACTGCTTGCCGCCGTCCACGTTGTCGGCACTGGCGGGGATCCACATCTGCTCCATCCAGCAGTAGCTGGCGCTGGTGCCGCCGGCGGTGCCGGAGGGCAGGGCGGTCATGCCCCAGGCGAAGCCGTCGGCACGGGGAGAGTCGGCCATCTCGCTCACAATCCAGGTGCCGTTGGGCATGAACAGGGCCTTGTTGTCCAGAACCAGCTGCTGGTTCATCTTGAAGTCGTCCTCGTTGGCCTGGGCGGGGGTGACGGGGTTGGTGTAGCTGGCCAGCTTGGCCATCACGTCAAAGCACTGGTTGGCCGCGTCGGTGTCCCAGACGCCCTCGGCGTAGTTCATGACCTGATCGAAGAACTCAGGGCCGCCCACGGAGTAGACCAGGGTGGGGAAGAACGTGTCGAAGTAGCCGGCGGTGGGGTAGGTGAACAGGGAGATGCCCTCGGCCTTGGCGGTATCGCCCAGCGCCCACATCTCGTCCCAGGTGGTGGGGACGCTCCAGCCCTTTTCCGCAAACAGGCCGGCATTATAGAACAGGCCGCAGGGGGAGTAGAACATGGGGGCCAGGTAGGTCTTGCCGTCGCCGTAGGGGTTGGTGAGGGTGGTGTCAGTGAAGCCGGGGATGATCTTGTCGGACACCTTGGCGCTCTCGCCGGGGACGGTCATGGACAGCACGTCGGTGATGTCGGCGATGAGCTTATCCTTAATGAACTGCTCGGTCAGGCCGGCCTGACGGCCGGTGGCGCACAGCACGGCGTCGGGATAGTCGCCGCCCTGCATGGACGGGCCGATGACGTCCTCCAGGTTCTTCTCCAGGGTGAGCTCCACCTTGGCGCCGGTCTCCTCCTCGAAGGCGGCGCACACCTCGTCCCACATAGCGGGATAGGCGTCGATGTAAGCGGAGGACAGGGCGGCCACCTTGATGGTCTGGCCCTCCAGGGGCTTGCCGCCGCCCTCGGGGGCCTTGCTCTCCTCGGTGCCGGCCTTGCTCTCGGGGGGATTGGTCTCATTGCCGCCGGTGCTGGTGCAACCGGCCAGCAGGGACAGCAGCATGGCCGCCGCAAGGAGCAGGCTGAAGATCTTTTTCATCGTTTCCAAACCTCCTAAAAATTTTAGACAAATACGCTCTGGCCAAATCAATGGCCTTCTGTGCATAGTATAATATGCCTCCCAACCACCGGAACAGCCCTGTTCTTGCGCTTGTCTTTAGAAATATTGCTATTTTTGCATTTTTGTCTATCTACACAGGATTATCCCCGGTTTTTTGGCAACAATAGATAAGTTTCCGCTTTGTCCCTCCGTCTTGGACTGATGTAGCTCACAAAAAGCGCGGGCATGGAGAGAACAAATATTTCTATCTTGCACAATATGGCGGCGCCGTTTATAATAAAAATCAGGACAGGCCGCGATCCAGTTTTATAAAATTGCACAGCGGAGGGAGGCGTTCTTATGAGCAGCTACCAGCACAGCTTTTCCCGGGCGGCGGAGACGCCGCCCGGCCGCGGGGCCCCGCGGCTGAGCTATATCTCCAAGACGCAGTACTCCCCGGAATGGAGCTCCACCCTGCACACCCACAGCTGTGCCGAGCTGTTTTTCATCACCGAGGGCCACGGCAGGTTCCGCACCCAGCACGACGAATTTCCCCTGGCCATACACGATCTGATCGTGGTCAACGCCCACGTGCTCCATACCGAGCTGAGCCAGACAGACAGCCCCCTGGAATACATCGTCCTGGGGGTGGAGGGGCTGGAGGCCATGGGCGGGGCGGAAGGCTATACCATGCTCCATCTGCACGGGGGCTGGAACGAGCTGATGGGCTGCCTGGAGCTGATGCTCCAGGAGACCCTTGAGACCCGCTCCGGGTACGAGGAGGTGTGCCGCCACCTGCTGGAGGTGGTGCTGATCCGCCTGGAGCGGCAGCAGGAGCTGTCCCTGGAGCCGGAGCCCTCCGACTCCCGAACCAGCCGGGAGTGCGGCCTGGTGCGGCGGTACATCGACAACCACTTCAAGGAGAACCTGAGCCTGGATCAGCTGGCCCAGCTGGCCCATGTGAACAAGTATTACCTGGCCCACGCCTTTCGCCGGGAATTCGGCACCTCCCCCATCAACTATCTCATCTCCCGGCGGGTGGGCGAGAGCCGCTTCCTCCTGCGGGAGACCGATCACAACTTGTCCCTCATCGCCCAGATCCTCGGCTTCTCCTCCCCCAGCTACTTTTCCCAGTGCTTCCGCCGGGTGGAGGGGATCAGCCCCATGGAGTACCGCCGGCGCAACCGATGAATGGGCGGTGCGCGGACGGGAATGTGGAGGTCGGGATGGCGCCCCTCAGATCAGTGGTGTCAGCCCGGGTCAGGGGGGTAACAGAAACCAGATCACGGGAAAAAGCCTGCCTCACGGCAGGCTTTTTCTCATCAGGCCGGACTTCCCTGCCCCAGCGGCAGGGTGACGGTAAAGGCCGTCCCCTCCCCCGGGGCGCTGTGCACCGCGATCTTCCCCCGGTGCCCCTCCACAATGGCCGCGGCGATGGACAGGCCCAGGCCGTACCCGCCGGTCTCCCGGCTCCGGGCCGCGTCCGCCCGGTAGAACCGCTCAAAGAGATGGGCCTGGGCCTCCGCCGGGATGGGCTCCCCGGTGTTGTGGACGGTGAACACCGCCCGCTCGCCCCCCTTCAGGGTGACGGTGATCCGCCCCCCCGGCCCGCAGTATTTGCAGGCGTTGTCCAGCAGGATGGCCCCCAGCCGCCGCAGCTCCTCCCCGTCCCCCAGGACGGACAGGCCGGGGGCCAGCTCACTGTCCAGCGTCAGCCCCGCCTCGAAGGCCACCGGCTCGAAGGCCAGCACGCAGCTCTCTATGGCGTCGGACAGGGAGACGGTCTCCCGGGGCCGGGCCCGCTGCCCCGCGTCCCCCCGGGCCAGGTAGAGCAGATCCTGCACCAGCCCCTTCATCCGCAGGCCCTCCTCCCGGATGGACTCCACCCACTTGCGATGACTGTCCACCGTGTCCTCCCCCCGGGCCAGCAGAATGTCCGCGTCCGCCAGCAGGACGGTGAGGGGGGTTTTCAGCTCGTGGGAGGCGTCGGCCACAAACTGCTGCTGCCGCCGCCAGCCCTCCTCCACCGGCCGCACCAGCCACCGGGAGAGGAACCAGCTCACCGCGAAAAACCCCGCCGACGCGGCGGCGAAGAGCAGCAGGGCGGTGAGGATCTGCCGCCCCGCCCCCGTCCGCTCCCAGGTGAGGTCGGCGAAGGCCACCCGCAGATACCGCCCCGACCGCTGGATCTGCCAGCGCAGCCCCTGGCCGGACAGCCTCCCCGCCGGCCCTCCGGCGGCCAGCGCCCCCTCCACCGCCCGGGTCACCCCGTTCTCGTCCACGGCGGCGTTGAAGGACAGGGCCAGCAGGATCTGCCCGCTGTCCCCGTCCACCACGGCGCAGAAGGCGGGTATGGCGGTGTACAGCTCCTCGTCCCGGTCAAAGCCGCCCTCCGGGGGGGCGCTCCAGGGCTCCAGCGCCGCCTGGCTGCGCTGGAGGACGTTTCGCAGCACCAGATCCGTCCCCGCCCGATACTGCCCCACCGCCGAGACGGTCTGCACCGCCAGCACCGCCGCCAGCACGCCGGACAGCAGCAGCATGAGAAGGAGCGTAAATTTCCACCGCAGGCGCTTGAACATGGCGCGGCCCCCCCTTTCACCTTTTCCCGCAATCGTCAAAATCGCTGCGTAGGGGCGGATATCATCCGCCCGCCCGTTCCACGCAAGGATCCGTCCCACGCGGGCGGATAATATCCACCCTTACAGTGTATCCGCCTTTCCCCCCGCCGTCAAGGCCGGGAAAATTACCCGACAAAATACAAGGGGAAATTCCCCCAAAGTGATTGACAAACGGGAGGCAAACGACTATCATGTATCTCGCTATCCGTGAAACCCCGGGCCGGAGCCTCTCCGGCTGCTCGCCGCGGCGGGCACATGGCCGGGATCTATAACAAGGGAGCTGACAACGAACCGTCAGGAAATGAGGGAAGAACCATGTCCAAGGAGCTGATCCGCCTGCGGGACTGTGTGATGTCCTACGGCGACGAGCTCGTGCTCGACCACATCAATCTGTATATCAACGATAAGGAATTCCTCACGCTGCTGGGCCCCAGTGGGTGCGGCAAGACAACCACGCTCCGGATCATCGGCGGGTTTTTATCGCCCACCTCCGGGGACGTGTTGTTTGACGGCGTGAGGATTAACCATGTCCCGCCCCACCAGCGGGCGGTGAACACGGTGTTCCAGCGGTACGCCCTGTTCCCCCATCTCAACGTGTTTGAGAATGTGGCCTTCGGCCTGCGCGTACCCAAGGCGGACGCCAATGGCCGCAAGGTAAAGCTGCCGGAGCGGGAGATACAGGAGCGCGTCATGGAGATGCTGTCCGTGGTGAACCTGAAGGGCTTCGAGAAGCGCCCGGTGTCCGCCCTGTCCGGCGGGCAGCAGCAGCGGGTGGCCATCG
>ERZ808037.2137-NODE-2137-length-10808-cov-35.942783_pt1 | contig 10808 bp, 12 predicted proteins | sample MGYA00380190_ERZ808037 | MGnify/ENA primary metagenome ERZ808037 (study PRJEB31490, sample SAMN06133399) | mouse gut metagenome | isolation source: J9 | host: mice | place: China: Chengdu | collected 2015-05 ...
GCTGCGGTCACGCCCTCCATGATGTGTAGGAGCTTCCCGGAGAGGTCAGCCCCCGGAGAGAGCCGGAACGCTTCGCCTGCTTTCATAAAGAGCCATACAAAGAGCAGGTACGGCGTATTGAGGATAAGCAGCTTTTTGATGTTTGGCTTCATCTTTCCCGCCCCCTGTCCTTGTTTTTTTCTTTCTGCCTGCTTTGGTTCATCTGCTTTGCCTTTTCCCGGAAAGCGGCTAACATTTTGCGTATGGACGGCTTTTTCTCTTTGGCTAACTGCTTGGCGGCAAATTCCTTAAATGCTTCTGTCATAACGTCCACGTCCCGCCCCTTGAAAAAAACAAGATAGCGGGGCGGTTCTTCGCCCTTGACTTTCTTTAGGCTGTAATCAAGCCCGTATTTCTTGGCAATGGGTTCAAACGCCTTTATGTTAGCGTCCGTGATTTCCATACTGGAAACGCCCGTGTTCTGCTTCATAAGGTGTTTTAGGGTTCGCTTGCCTTTGTATATCTTTGGTGCTTTGTTCTTCTTAGCGGATAGCATTTTTCTGATTGCCTTTTGTAAGACTTCGGCGGTCAGCTTCGCCGTTTTGATTGATAAAGCAACGGTCTTTTCGTTGATCTGTTCCTGCATGGGCTGTCATTCCTCCTTTCTTGGGGTAGTGCAGGGCAGCCGCCCGGTTATCTGTTATGTACCCGCACACGCAAGCCGTCCAGTACGTCCGTCTTGATACCGACAAGATACCATTCCCGCCCGGTACTCATTTCAATGCGTGTCGGCTTCCATTTGCCGCCTGCGAATACGTCAAAACATTCGCCGCAATGCAAGCCGCCGTAGTAGTCATTCAGTCCAAAGCGAATATCATAACGTCCGCTTTCCTTGTCAAAAATCAAAGCTCCCTGTTTCATAAGGTGTCGTCCTCCTGTTCCTGCGATAAAAATACGCCCTGTGCCATATCGTGTGCGACAAGGGCGGTATAATAGCTGTCAATGGTGTTTGGTGCGTTAAAAAGAACCGCAAGCAGATACTTCTTGATGTTGCGTATCTTGGTTGTGTTTTGGTGCATACAGTCAATCACAAACTGGATATGGCTGCTGTTTAATTTCATAAACTTAGACTTCACAAGCTCGGCGGGGTAGTCGTCCCCGGCAATGCGTATCACTTTGCGGCGGGTGCAGACGGTTTCAAGCATGAGGGAAACAATCTCGTCAAGCATACCTTTGTCAATGCGGCTGTCCTGTATCAGATAGCGGTATTCGATATTGTCCTTTATGACTTCCTCATAAGCCCGTACTGCGTCCATGTTGGTGTAGCCGTTTCCTTTCCGTTCCTGCGGCGTAGCCGTTCCCTCTGTTAAGGGAGTGGAAAGGATAGGAATGGAATGGGTATTTAATAAATCCGTATTTGATAAATCTTTACTTGATAGTTCTTTATTTAATTGCGTTGGATTTTCCTGCATAGGGTTTTCCAATGTTGGATTTTCCGATATAGGCTTGTCCTGTGTTGGATTTTCCAATGTAGGCTTGGGCGGTACTGGAAATTCATGTATCACATAATCAGCCGTCCCCAACTGTCCTTTTTCGTTCCGTACCCTTGTACGGGTAACATATCCCGCCCGTTCCAGTTCCCGTATTGCTTCCCGGATAGCGTCTATGCCCTCACGGTTGATTTGGGAAAGTCCCTTTAGGGTGTAGTCCCATTCTTCGGGCAGGGAAAGCATTTGTGAAAGCAGCCCCTTTGACTTTAGGGATAAGTCAGTATTGCGTAGGTGGTGGTTTGACATAACGGTGTAGTCCCTACTTTTTTCCACTCGGAATACTGCCACGTTATCAGCCCCCCTTTCGTCTGAGTTTTGGGTAAAAAAATAGACGCTCATGTTTGAACGTCTATTTGAAAATTGATATTAAGATTTCTCGTATTGATGTGTGTTTGTGTCCTTGATAATGGTTAAAAATCAACGATTTTTTCTGTGGTGGTTGAAGTTTATAGCTTGACAAAACGTGTGTTTGCTATATAATTAAAAATAACTAATTAACCACCGGCATGAAAATAGGCTTCATGTCGCTAACCTCAAACAGTTAAGGAGGACTTTATGAAAAAAAGTAAATTTTCTGCAACTCTATCTATTTGTCGTGAAAGAACATATAAGCAATCAAAAATATCTGTTTCATTAAAAACTTCATCAGGAACTAAATCAAATTTGCAAACTCAAAACACGTCCAGAATTTCTCTAATTGTTAAACAGCTTATTTCTTTTGCATTAACAAATTATGAAAAAATTTTAGTGTTTTATCCTCTTATAAAAACTAATATATGCGTTGATTTATTCATCTTTTTGTTTGTTGAAAATTTCTTGAAATAGCTAAGAGGATTACAATCGTAAAAGTACAATATTGTACTCTCGGCTTAATTGTATAACCTCATTTTTACTTTTCATAAAAATAGACGCTCATGTATGAACGTCTATCTGAAAATTGATATTGAGGTCTTAGGTATTTTGGATTATAATTTAGACAAATCTGAATGTACTCCATTGCATTTTTATTGCATAATTTTTCTTTTTTATAGTGTTTTATAGGTTCTAATCTTTTTTGAAAATGCCTTAAAATCAACGATTTTTGCTTATATGCCATACTGTCGGTCTGGAGTTCGAGTAGTCTGAGGTGAGCCGCGGAGCCAGTAAAATCAAGGCTTTGCGGCTTTTTTTCTCATTTTATTGCATTACTGAATATTATCCCCCTTGGGAGCCACCAGTTTCCCGCTTCAGAGCCACCCGGAAATTTCTTCCTTGAGAGCCACCTCAGACACAAGATATAGTAATACTGCCCCTGTCGCTTGAAAATACAACAGAGGCAATATTAGGTCTAATGATGTTCAGATGATTATGTTTCTATCTCGTCAACAAGCTTTTTGAGCTTCTTTGAATCATACAGCTTTCTCAGGTTTGTTTCATTTGTAGGGATTTCATAGGCATTATGGATAATCCTGTCCATGATGGAATCCGCCTGCGTCCCTCCGCCGAGCCTGTTATGCCATTCATCCACAGGATACTGTCCGACAAAGATTGTTGAGTTATTGCCACTGCGTTGTTCAAACAGCTCATAGAGGTTCCTGGCATCCTTTTCAGTAAGTTTATAATTCAGCCATTCATCAAGGATGAGGATCTGATAGTTACCGATCCTTTTCCTGTATTTTGTAAGCTCCCTGAGGTTGTCGCTTTGGTTCTCAAAGTTACGCATCAGGTCAAGCATCCTGATATACAAAACCCTGTAAGTCTGTCTGCATGCTTCCACGCCAAGGGCACATGCAAGGTAAGTCTTTCCCGCACCGGTCGGTCCTGTGATGACAAGATTTGTTGCATTGGCAACAAATTCCATTGTGGCGGGATTCAGAATCGTGGACTTTTTTATCTGCCTTGCATCATAATCCAGTGACTCGATGCTTGCGGAAGGATATTTAAAATAGGCATTTTTGATAAGCCGGTTTATGAGCCTGTTCTCCCGTTCCTGTATCAGTGTTTCAAGGAGCAGTTCCAAACGCTTTTCGCAGCTTAGATCTACAAGCTTTATATCTTTTTCCTGCATTTCTATGATCCTTGCAAGGTCGCCAAGTTCCAATACCGATAAACTCTTTTTTATTTCAATGTTCATTTATTGTCTCTCCTTTTCTGTAGTAATCCGCGCCTCTGACAATTCCGGATTTTTTATTGTTTTCCTTAAACTCTGTAAGTTCTTTCTCACTGTTTATGCTCTTTGCATTGGAATAGATGGTCTTATAATAAGGCATATGGTATTGTCTGAGCGCTTTATCACATGCTTTTTCAAGGATCTGGGGTGAATAGATGTCCGCTATGGAAAGTATGGCTCCTGCTGTCTGCATGGGCTGTTCTTCTACTTTTGCCTCGTCAAACATCCTGCGGATTACTTCAAAGGTTTTGGGTCCTGTTTCCCTTGCCCTGTCGCGTAGGGCATCCACTGACAGATTTTTCCGAAGCGGGAATGGCAGATGAGCCGGCTCTGTCTGTATGCCGTTTGCCATATGTCTGGGAAGTATCTGATGTCTTCCTATCTCTGTTCTGTTATAATAGATAAATACAAGATGGCTGTTAAATTTGACATCCACCTTGCAGCCGATATATCTGTATGGAACAGAATACTGGCCTTTGTTCCACCATATATGGGAGTTGCTGCCAACTTTATGCCCATAAGACCATTCACAGACTTCATAGGGGAAAAGCGGCAGGGTTCTCAGATATGGCTTTTCTTCCATTTCAAAGATGCTCCGGCGGCTGCCGGGGCGTTTTTGGAACGGCTTGTCATTGAATTCTTTTACTGCTTTCCGGATACCGGCATTTAATGCGGCTAATGATGTGAATACATCGTTCCTGAGTTTTGCGATGACAGCCGTGGCAATCTTACCCACACTCCCTTCAACGCTTGCTTTCTGCTTCGGTTTTTGACACCTGTAGGCATGATGGCAACGGAATAATACTCGCCAAGGGAAAGATAGGCCTCATTTAGTATGATCTCGCCTCTTTTAGGATGCAAGGTCACTCCGGTTTTCAGGTTATCACAGACAATCTTTACCGGTGTGCCGCCAAAGAACTGGAACATGTTCACATGACAGGAAAGCCATGCTTTTTCATTCATGCTTGTTGCGGCTTCCACGTAGATCATCTGACTGTATGGCATTGTTGCAACAAACAGGTATGCCGTTACACGCTCACCGGTATCCGGGTTCATATAGTTCATTGACGGACCTGACCAGTCGACTTCAACCTCTAATCCGGGTTTATGCTCTATGTGGCTCGTATAGTTTTTATCTGCTGTAAATTTCTTGTAATTTTTGGCAAATGTTATATAAGAGCATGCATTCACCCCGTCTTTCTCACATCTGGCACAGTATTCTTCCCAAAGGAGCTTTTCTGTGACGCCTGTCTTTTTTAACTCTCTATGGACGTAAGAATAATCAACCGGAGCATATCTGGGTTTATATTTAAACTTATCCGGATAGAACAGTTCATAAAGCCGGTCGTCATCCCATTCAGAAATATCATCCCATGATTTGTCCGATTGTAAGAATAACGCCTGTACTTCAGCGACGGTATTTCTTGATACACCTAAAACTTTTGATACCTCCCTTGCGCTTAGATTTTTTCCCAGAAGTTCCAGAATACTTCTGACTTTTGTCTTCTTAAACATAAAAAGACCTCCCTATAGATTATTTGGTGACACTGCATCAGCAGTTCCCCAAGAATAACTATAAGGAGATTTATAGTGAAATCAAATATGTGTGCTGCCACAATATGTTGTGGTGGCTCTGAAGGTGGAAAATACCATTTCCGGATGGCTCTGAAGCGGGAAACTGGTGGCTCCCAAAGGGGATAATATTCAATTTACCGTGTAAATCGCAAAGCTGTGCCAGTTTGGGAAAGTTCTGTGCCAATGTTGTGCCATGTGTCAGGTTTTTATTTGTAAGATGTAAAAAGCCGAAAAAAGGTTAAATACATTATATTGTGGATAGGAACTAAATCATTTATAATTTAAGTAAATTGATAGGAGGATGTGATGGAAAAGGATCAAAAACTTTTAGAAATAATAAGTGACCTGCTTTTGAAAGGATATGAGGGCGGATATTGGGATTATAAATCAGATTATCCAGCTACAGGTGAAGATAAACTGCATGATATTATTTGTATGGCAAATAATTTGGAAGATAGGGACGCCTATTTAATATATGGTGCAAATGATGATGGGACGGTGTGCGGAATTGAAAATAGCAGTAAACGCTGCGTTACTGCGGATTTTATTAAATTTCTAAGGGATAAGAATTTTGCAGGTGGGTTTATTCCTCAAGTTGAGATGCATACCTTAAAAATCGGTGGACATGAAATAGATGTCTTGGTAATTCTGCGCGGAAATCATACACCATATTATTTGCAGAATGATTTTGGCAAAGATCCGCAGCATAGTAAACGTATCAGGGCAGGTGCTATTTATACGAGAACTGCGGATATGAATACTCCAAGAGACAAGACAGCAAGTATCGAACATACGGAATATTTGTGGAGAAAACATTTTGGATATGATTTAAGACCCGCGCAACGGTTTGAACTTTTACTAGAGGATTATGCAGGATGGTCAGAAACTAACTGGGATAATTGCAGACAGAGTTATCATAAAGATTATCCAGAATATAGGATAGTGGTAGGAGAGTCAAAAGATGCAGTAGAAACCATAAGCTATTTTTATGATGATGAGAATATGCCTTGGGCAAAACTAAGTCTGGAATATTTTTCCACAGTTTTGTATGAAACTGAACTTTGGTATATGGATTTAGGTAGATGTATCATACCAAAGCCGAAATGGAGATTTATGATTGGGAAAGGGTTATATTATTATTTTCTAAAGGACAGCATCAATGGAAAGCTCCTTGGTCTTTTTACAGAAGGGAAATATCGATGTAATGACAGAAGTGGGATTGAAGTACCAATAATGATTTTTGAACATGATAGGGAGAGGAAAAGTTTTGAAGAGTGGTTTTTGAGTGTTGATGGGGAACTGAAGCAAAATATACGATCAAAGATTGAAGAAGATGCGATTATGCAACATATTGTTGGAAAAGAAGAGCGGGATGGGAAACCAGAGTTAGGGGTAAAAGATGTGGCTCTCGCATTTACGCTGTATAAGCGATGGAGAAAGATAAGAAATTTTACTGAAGAATAATGCTGTAAATTAACACGCATATTTGCGTTGCTATTTTTGTGTGTTTTGTATATAATAAAATTTAGAAGGAGTTGATAACTATGCCAAACATAAAACCAATATCAGATTTACGAAATTATACGGAAGTGCTAAAAGAAGTAAGCACTAATCAGCCAGTATATCTTACCCGCAATGGCAGAGGTGCTTATGCCATTGTAGAGGTGGATGAATTAGACAGGCTGAAGGCAACGATAAAACTTTTGGCAAAATTAGAGGAAGGAGAGCAGTCTGCTAGAGAAAAAGGCTGGTTGACAGCAGATGAAGTAGAGGCTGCACTGGGATTATAATATGCCAAAGCTAATTTACACGCCTAAAGCATTAGATGATTTACAGGGGATAAAATCATATATCTCCAAGCAATTTGGAAAAGACCGGGCAAAAATTTGTGCCAGAGAAATTGCAACAACTGTCAGACAGTTGGAAATGTTTCCCGACGAAGGACCTTGTTTACAGGATTTGATAGAATATCCGACAGATTACCATTATTTAGTGGTAAAACCAAATTATATTTTTTATCGTATTGAGGGCGATACGGTGAGGATTATCCGTATATTGAATGAAAAACAGGATTTTCTTCAAATATTATTTGGAATTAGCAGTATTTCTGAAGAAGGAGAAAATTATTGGGAAGAAATGGAGGATTAGAATGTATTTTAGTTTGAATTGTTATAAAGGGCTTTTAGGCTTAGAGGACACTTTTCGTTTGAAAAAAGATGAAACATGGGAAAGAATAAGTGACTATCAAGAATATTGTGATGATGATATGCTGTTTGCTAATTATGAATCCGCAAGCTACTGGCTAAAAGAACATTCAAAAGTTAATGTTAATGGCATAGATATTTCCACAAAAGAAAAAGAGGTTTATGAATTGAATTTTTCTTCCTATGAGTTTGAAATAATTACTCATAGGATAAAGAAACCAAGATTGTTTAGTAAACAAGACATAGGTGAAGTCCTGAAAAAAGGAAATGATTCATTTAATAATGTTTTGGTGATTGATTATGATGGAAATCCTCATTTATTTAATTGGGATGAATATTGTCAAGATGATATTGAACGTTATCCTGTAAGACTTGAGGTGTTTTGTGCTGGAAATGGTTATGTAGGAGTAGATGTGAAAAGTAGTGAAATTGATGATATATATAGATGCTGTCTGGAAGGATGGGAAATGCACCTTTCTTCGGGGAGGGCTGTTCGACAAGATTATGTGTCTAAAAAAGAAGATGAATTGCTGGCAGAAATAAATAAAATTATAGAAAGATATGAGTAAAAATAAAATATTGGATATGTGATAATGTGGAAAGAAAATAGATAGCAACAAAGAGATAAGAGCGGGCATGAGATATTCTTTGTCTGCTCTGTTTATTGCAATCCATTATTTTATAATAGGACGGATTTTATTTTTGGGGGAAGGCGGATATTTTGGCAGTTATGGGTAACTACACTATATTTATTCTTGTATAGGAAGCGTTTTGAACATACTTTAAGATACACTTGGCAGAAAGAGGTGAATTGTATGAGCATTTTGGATTATCAGAAAGAAACAGTGGAAAATCAAAAGCGGATACGAGAAATGGTGTTGGATAGTTACCATGACATTGCAGCAGGAAAAGGAAGGGACTGCAATGAGTTTTTTGAAGAACTGGAGAAAAATCTCGAAAACTTTTAGGTGGTGAAGGTATATTTATTGTATTCGAGACTAAAGGGGTTACGTTATGGACTTGGAAAAGATAGCAACGGCAAGTGTTAAAACAAGTATATCAATCACGGACGAATTATCTTCATTTATTAACGAGGGGGATAAGGAACCATCATGGGATGGAAATATATATATTTATGCAAATAAAGATAAAAGAAAGGAAAGCATTAAAAAAGTTCCAGTACAGGTTAAAGGGAAACAAAGTGATGATTTTTCTTTAGATACAATAAAATATCCAGTAACAGTGGTAGATTTAGAAAATTATCTTAATGATGGTGGGGTTGTGTTCTTTGTCGTTTATATTAGTAAAGATGGAAGAAATACAAAAATATATTATTCTTGTCTGCTCCCGGTGAAAATACGAAATATCTTGGATAGGAATATCAAAAAGAATAAAAAGCTGAGTATTGAATTTAATTCCTTTCCAGAGGATAATGAGAGGAAAGTATCATTATTTCTAAATTTTTATGACCATATGAAGAAGCAGACCAGCTTTGCCAAGACCATGTTACTGTCTTTGGATGAATTAGAAAAGCAGGGAGTCTTAGAAGGAATAACATTTTATGCCAATAATTATGGAAAGCCTAATTTGAACTCTTATAAATTACTTTTTGAAGATGAAATTTATATGTATGCTAATATCAAGGGAAGTTCTGTACCGCAACCGCTTTTAGATATACCATTGGATTTACATATAGCAGAAAAGGTGGAAACAGAAATTAGTGTAAACGGGAAGGTTTATTATACACAATTTCATAGAATTCGATCAAAGGACAAAGCAGTATTAACAATAGGCAAAAGTGTTACTATTACGATGGTGGGAAAAAAGCAAAGTCTTACCATTAAGTTCACCCCGACTCCAAATTTGAAGTGCTCCGTAACAGATTTGGAATTTATTCTTGCCCTTCATAAATATAATCAGTTTGAAATGATGGGACATACATTACCATTAGATCCAAATAGGTTGTTCAGCGAGGACAAGGTTAAAAAATTACAGGAAAACTTAGAATTTTCCCGAAGCTTAATCGAGGTATTAAATATCTTCAATTTAGATACAGATATTAACATGGATAGTTTTTCAACAGATGATTGCCGGCATAGTAATTTGTTTATAAAGGGGTTAGTAAAGAATGAGCCGGTATCTGGTCTAAAGGAGGGCTTACCCTTTGCATTGAGATTAAATTATCTTGGATCAGTCGTGGTAATCGGGCTTGAGGAAGAGAAACCAGGAACATACAGAATATATGATTACTTTAGCAAACCTATTAAGCTGTGGTATAAGGATGACACAGGAGAGTACAGAACATCAAAATATGATTTTTTGGAAATAGATGATTTTCTCAAAGTCCGTAATATTGATTATGGAGATGTTTTGGAATCATATAAAGAAATTTCAGATGAAAATATTTATGGAAGAGCTAATTGGATACTTCTTAAGTTACTCTTGGCCTATGATAAAAGCGGGAGTAAGAGAAAAGATATTTTGGAGGCAGCATATGGTTTTGCAAAGTGGCTGTATAATATAAATATGAGTGATGATATATTGGAACTTTGTTCACGAAAGCTAAACTTTTATCAAGTCTTAAAAAGGCAGGGGAATTTGATAAAGGAACATAAAAGGGAATTATTTAATATAGCTGAGGATTTGCAACAAGATAAAACAATAAGAGTGGGTGCGTATTTATTATTGGATAATCAAATAGCGGCAGAAAAACTATTTAATGAATTAGATATTGATGTGAAACAGGAATTTCAAATGTATCCAATTTTTAGATTTTGGATGGAGGATGATTAAATAATGATAGGCTTTTAGATCAGATGGTGAAGACTAAAAGCCTATCATACTTAATGTTCGCCAATTAAATATTCTGTTTAATAATCCGCGAAATCAACCCCACCGCCACATTCCGGTCCGCATCAATCCGTGTCACCACGAAGCTGACTTCATCCTTCTTTCCAGGGAGGCGGTTATCGTAGCAGCTATGGGCGACTGCATTGACGCCGATATGAAGGCGGACGAAAACAGTGCCTTTATGGATGTCCGTGACCGTTCCGGCATATTTGCCCTGAATCTTGCATTTACCCAAATTTTCCTTACTGGTGTTGCCGTTTACGCTCTTGACATCTGCCTTCACTGAGATGTCTTCAAGGGAATGGAGCTTAACGCTCAGGATACGGACAAGGATCTGCTCGCCCACATGGAAGCGCTCTGTGGCGTCGCCCATCCAGTCCCATGACAGGTCGCGGGCAAGGATGGAACATTCTGTACCGAAAATTGATGTTGTATCATTTTAGTTGACACCTCATACGCAAAGATTTGATGTATAATCAAAGAGAACTAAGGAGGCAACTA
>ERZ808037.2138-NODE-2138-length-10800-cov-7.185023_pt1 | contig 10800 bp, 14 predicted proteins | sample MGYA00380190_ERZ808037 | MGnify/ENA primary metagenome ERZ808037 (study PRJEB31490, sample SAMN06133399) | mouse gut metagenome | isolation source: J9 | host: mice | place: China: Chengdu | collected 2015-05 ...
AGAATATCCCCTCCAAGGCTTTCCGCGCCGACATTGGCTTGCGTCCCTGTCCTGGCCCATGAACATATTTCTTTCTCTGGTCTCGTTCCCTTTTCGGAATATCTTCCTTGATCCTTTCCCAAAATTCGTCCGAGATTGTCCAGGACTGGTAACTCTTTTTTTCACTCATTTTCTCGCCCCTGCTCTATTGTACCGCTTTGCCCTTTATTTTGGGATAGGCTCTAAGTATTCCCTCTTTTTGAGGATGTGGACAACAACGGACGAACCCCAGCCGCAGGGGGCTTTGACAGCCTTGTTTTTGTTCACGCCCTCGCCATGCCGGGCAAGGTGGACGGAGGGAATTTCAATCTTCTCCTGGGACAGCCGGGTGGAAATCTGATAGGGGCCGTAGCCCTCCAACGTCATGGCAAAGATGCGGCGCACCACGGTGGCAGCTTCCTCGTCCACAATCCAGTTCTCCCGCCTTTCATCCCACAGGTGGCCGTAGATCACGGTGCCCGTCAGGTGCTTGCCGCTCATGCCCTTTGCCTTGAACACAGACTTGATTTTCCTGCTGGTGTCGCGGGCATAAAACTCATACATGATGTTCAAAAACGGGGTAAAATCGTTGTCACCCTTGAAGCTGTTCACGCCGTCGTTGATGGCAATAAGGCGGACGCCGCGCTGACGCAGTATCTCCATGATTTGGCCGACCTTCAGATAATCGCGTCCCAAGCGGCTCATGTCCTTCACGATAATAGCATCTACATTTCCAGCCTCCACTTCCTCCATCATGGCGGTGAAGCCGGGGCGGTCAAAGCGGGTGCCGGAGATGCCGTCATCCGTAAAATGGATTGGGTTAGGAAATCCGTTCCGGCGGGCATAGTCCTCTAACATGGCCTTTTGATTCTGGATGGAAAAGCTCTCGCCGCTTAACTCATCGTCACGACTGAGCCTTTCATACAGAGGGGTGATTTTGCTCTTTGTCATACAGCAGCCTCCTTCAAAATGAAATATGCTCTAAGCATCCCTCACCCATCACCGAAAAATCGCGTGATTAGTAAGTTGCTTAGAGCATATATCACCATTTGCTATGTGATAAACTTTTTACGTCATCCATTTGACATGAACTTCCTGTGTTTTCATGGTGTGGTTGCCAGACCTTCTCCATTCTACCACACAGGATGTGAGTTTTCAGAATAGTTGAGAAATGGGACCAGGTGGGGGTTTGTTCGTGAAAAAAGGCGGGAAAACCTGAAAACGCCCTAATATCAAGGTGTTCCATGCAATACAAGCGGGAAATCGTGAAAGAAATTGTAACCCTGTGAAAATGGGATTGCAATTTCTTTTTTTATTTTTTGGCCCTGGGTGGCCTCCGGGTGAGGAATTAGGCCGGGGTTTTAAGCGGGCCTTTTAAAAACGTTTAAGCGGCGAGCAGGCCAGAATGATGGGCGGGGCCACCCCCCCGGAATATCAACACTTTCAGCCGTTTAGGCTCTCCTTGCAGTCCATCAAATTTTTCAAACGTGCCAGCCTGTCTTGCGCCATAGCCTTAAGGAATACTATGATCCGTTTAGTGGGGAAGAGTACCCGAAAGGTAAGAAGAAGTAAAAACAGCCCGTTTACGGGCGGCAAGAAACCGTAAGGCAAAGCCAACAGCCCCTTTAGGGGCGGCCCGAAAAGAAATGCGGTCGGCAGATCATTCGGGGCCCCTTTAGGGGCCGCTGGTATAAGGCCCTTATAGGGCCTACTCAAGCCCCCGGCTTAACCGGGGGTCTTGACTTTAGAACTTTTTAGCGCCTTTTATTTTTTCTCAGTTGTTGCCCGACCCAGATTTGACCCATACCAGCCGGTTTTTTCGGCGCTCCCGATTTTTTCCGCTAAGCCTTCAGCCAACATCTTCCTATGTCTCCCTTCGGTAAACTGCTCCTTTCCTGATCTTCCCGCCAACTCTCAAATTGCTATTTTTCACAATCCATCTTGCCTCACTCTCTCAGGCAGGGTATAATATCAGCGCGAAAGCATCGGCACAAAGCATCGACAGCAAACAGTAATTTCGTCCGCAACACGGAAAACCGCTCGTCGGAAAAACTGGGACTGGGTCTCCCTACCCAGTCCCAAAAATCAGGAGGTTGCTATGAGCAGAAAGAAAAGCAGTCCGGATCCCACCTGGAAAAAACCATCTATAGAGCAGTGGGAATCGCTGTACGAGGTGGCCGAGAATCTGAAAAAGCTGGCTCCGTGGCGTGCCTTGTATGAGACGGATATCTTAGTATTGCAGCTCCCTGGGCGGAAAGAACCCGTCTATTGCTCCGTTTTGGGACAAGGAGGGCTAAGTTTCGGCATTGGGATATATCCGGGCCATGAATCCCTTCTGCGGCTCAATCGTATCATCAACCAGGATTCTTATCGACCGGAACTGCTGACGTTGGAGCAGGATTGCTTGATGTGCCATTTCGGTGATCGGGAAGACATAGAGGCTGAGGATCGCGAAGTTATGAAGGAACTTGGCCTGCGGTTCCGTGGAAAAGCCCAATGGATTTACTTCCGCTCAATGATTCCGGGGCAATTTCCCTGGTATTTGAATGCAGATCAGGCCGAACTTCTTACAGCCGCGCTGCAAAATTTGTTTATGCTCTGCGTGTGCTATATGGAAGGCAAACTTAAGGTGGATTTTGAGGCAGGAAAGACCTTGCTGAGATGGTATGATGAGGAGAAAAAACTTTGGTTCAATGGCGTTATTCCTATGCCAACACCAAAACTGGATCGATCTTTGGATTTGCAGGACGAGCTTCTGCTTGCCCGCCTGAAACGGAAAAAGAAGACAAGTACCAGGCTGGAATTAGATTCCTTTTATCTTCCAATTCCAATCCATGAGAACAAGCTGTCTCCTCCAACCGGCATACATATGGCACTTCTGGTTGACAGGGATTCCGGCGTTGTCTTGGATCAGAGCACCGGCGGACCGGATGTGCCCGCTTTGACCGCCGCTCCCTCTATGTTCGTGAATTACATGGAGGAGTGCGGACGCCCGTCCGCCGTATATGTACGCAGTGAATGGATGGGCACCTTGCTGCGGAATACCTGCAAGGCGGTTGGAGTGCGATTGGTCGAAAGTGAAGGCGTACCAATGCTCGACAACTGCTTGGACGGATTAATAGGAACGCTTTTGATGGGTGTTCCTTTGGCGGATGATTTCTTTTGATGCTTGTCATACGAACACCGGAGTGCAAAGCTGTGATGTGCAAACAAAAACGGTGTACTTCCTGACCGCCTTTGGCGAAAGCATTATTCTTGTCATAGATGCCATGTGCCAATGGGGTACGGACTATCTGGACGGGTTGGATGTGCAGCCTCCATGCTGCGGCGCATAATTCTTATCGCAGCAGCGGCATACTCCCAGTCAACTTATTGACCTTTTTCTTCGGGCCACAGATCGCAACACCAAAATATTGCAGGGTACTTTCTGGAACGTGGCCCATCTTCTCAATAAATTCATCATAGGTCTTGCAGCCCTGGGCCAGATCGGAGAAGTCCACCACCGTTAAATCTTGAAAATCAGGCTGGTAGAGCTTTTCCCGTATCTGCTTGATGATCTCTGGCGAACCGCGCAGGATGGGCACAGGAAATTCGATGATGCCAAGATGTTCGTTGCCACTTTGGTCTGTCACGTCGGCCCCTACTACCTCCGGCATTTTCTTTCCCAAGGTGATCCCCATGATCGCCGCCGTATTTGCGAGTAAGCCCCGTGGCAGGCTCTCGTCAATCACCATGACGCATTTCTCATTTTGCCAGTCCATTTTGCTTTTCCTCTTTTCTCAAAAATAGATTGCTCTCTGACAGGAGCAGGCCCGCCAGTGTCAGAAATGTTCCAACGGCGGCCAGGGCGGTGATTTTTTCAGTGTTGGGAGCATGAATAGGATGCCGTAGCAGAACACCTTCCGGGTGGTGAGGATGGTGTGGTAACCGTAGCCGCTGATTTTTTTGTCAGCACAGAATAACAGGCCCAAACAAGCGCGGCCAGCAACGCCAGCAAATCCCCGGTGGGGTTTAGTTCCAGCTTGGAGCCGTTGAAGCTGATAAGAGCAATTCCAGCCATTGCCACGGCAAAGCGGAAGAACAGTATCTCAACCGGCTGGAAGTCCGCCAGCAGAATTTTGGTGGAGATAAAGGTCGTTCCCCAAATGATGATCGTGAGCAGGGCGGAGAGATGGCCCGCTGTGCTGTTACCCTTCATGCGGCATTTCCTCCGTATCCTTGAAGATGTCCCGATAGATACCAGGGGCCAGTCCAATAAATCGGTTGAAATAATTGGAGAAGTGGCTCTGATCGGAAAAGCCGGTTTGCAGCGCCGCCTCAACGGGGGAAATACCTTGCTCCAACAGCTTTTTGGCCTTGCCAATGCGAATGTTTTCCAGGTAGCTGTACGGTGTGACGCCTTTTGAGAGGGCAAAGGCCCGGAGCAGGGTGGATTTGCTCAATCCAGCACAGCGGCAGATCTGATCCAGATAAATCCGCTGGGCATAATGCTGTTCCATAAAGGCACAGGCTCTTTCAATTTCCTCTCGGCACTCCGGGACACAGCGCTCAAAGGGCTGGCCGTATTGCTGGATCAGCAGAGAAATCAGGAGCAGCAGATTTTCCTCTTTCCCAAACTCATTGGAGCCTTTCATCACCAGTTCATGGAGCGGGCGCAGATAGCAGGTGACTTCTTCATTGAAGATTACGTTTTGGGAAAATCCGGGCAGCTCCCGTCTGCCGGTGACTTCCTCCGCCAAGTCCAGCATGACCTCCTTGGTGATGTTGAAGCCCCGGTAATCCAGCGTACCGCCGTCACTCTGAACACAGGCGTGGTTATCCCCCGGGTTGATCAGAAGAACGTCGCCCCTTGTGATGGCGTACTCCTGATTTTTGCAGGACAGGACACGCTCTCCACCTTCCATGAAGCCAATCACATAGTATTCGTGGAAATGGTTTGGGAAAGGCTGCACAATGCCCTCAAAGCGGTAAGCCTCTATGCGGAGTTCATCATCATAGGCCACCGTTCGTACTTCTTTTTTCATACGGTGTACCTCCTTGTCCGTCCCATTATAACAGCCGGAGATTGTGTTGGCTTGTAAAATATCTTCATTTTTCGTGTAACGACAAAAACGGCGCAGGGACGAACCGACCAATCCCTGCGCCGTTTTGTCAGAAATCAGAACCACATAGCTTGTTCATCTCTAAACTTTGGAACCGGCCCGTCCTGATACGGGTCATAGCGCTGCTCATTGCAGCCAAACTCCTGCAAAAAGAAAATCTTATCCTCCGCCGTCCACTTCACAAGGGTCATTCCATCAAAAGCCTCCACCCTGCCGTCATCCATCGTATTCTTAAAATACCACTCAACGATAGTCTGATCCTCTTTGTGGAAATACTGTTTGATGTCCCACTGGAGGACGGTTCCACGTGTATTCCATTCCTCAAACCAGTGCTTTACTTTGGCAGCACCCTGATACTGCGGCCCCCAGCTTTCGATGTAAAGAGCATCAGCAGAAAATATATCCTCTATGCCGAGGTCTCTCTTTTGCAGCCACATGTCAAACCATAGTCTGATGATCGTTTCCCGTTTATTCATACTGTCCTCCTATACCCGCTGCCAGAGCAGCATATTGTTTTCAAACAGGGCGTTTACCCTTCCGCCGTCCTTCAGCCACGCCAGATAAGAGCGAACGGTGCTGCCCACCAAAACGTATTGCTCAAAGTTCATTGTCAGCCCGTAATCTGTAAACAATCTTTGCAAAACTGCCTCAAAGCAAAGCGGCTCCTGGCAGATGCCGGTGATCTTGTCCGCAATTTCTAACACCTTGTCGATGTTGTACTGTGCCAGCTCTGTCACATCCTCGGAGGTCGCAGCGTGGGCCGGGACAAACATTTTTGCCCGCAGGGATTTGACCATTTCCAGCGTGTTCAGATAGGCGTCAACATCATAGATAAATCCGATCTGATACTTGTCCAGCGTTTCCGGGCTGGACAGGCAATCCGCCAGATAGACCACATCATCCGGCGTCCGAAAGCCCACCATATCAAAGAAATGCCCCGGCAGGGGAATGATCTCAAAGCCCTCCGGCAAGGACTCTTGGGTCAGATCCTGGGCGTCGCTCTCCTGTGCCATGAGAAATTTGTGCCGCAGTTCCTTACATGGGTAGCCACCGTACAAAAAAGACGGCTCCAGGATCGGGTGGCGGGTAAAGGCGCAGTCGATTCCCGGAGTGTAGATCATGCACCCGGTCTGACCCTGCAAATACTTATTGCCGCCGATGTGGTCAGCATTGGAGTGAGTGTTGTAGATAGCGGTGAGCCGCCAGCCGTTGGCATCCAGAAGCTGTCGCACCTTACGTCCCGCGTCCTTATCGTTGCCGCTGTCGATCAGGCAAACGTCCTGCTCATTCAGCTTTACCAGTCCAATTTTTGCTGGACTTTGGATGTAGTAACTTTGTTCAGAAACCTGGATTAGTTCATACATGGTTAAGGTCTCCTTTCGTGGCTCGGATAAAAGATTGTGTTATAGACCGCGCACTCGCTCCCGGACAAGTTCTGATAGGCATGGGGCATATCGGCCCGGAAACGGACGGCCTGCTTTTCGCTGACATCAACCGTTTTGTCTCCCAGGACAAGCCGCAGCGTCCCGCGCAAAACAAAGATGTGTTCCTCCACGCCGTCGTTGTGCTTGTCCGAGGAATGGCGGCAGCCCGGGTCAAATTCGATGTAGAATGTTTCCACACTCCGCACGGGGTCGTAGGTGAACAGAGGATAGGCCCGCATTTTGCCGCCATCCCCTAAAATCACATTGGCCTGATCCGGGCTGACAATGGTGTATTCCGCCTGTGGCCCTTCCAGGAAATAGGACAACGGCGTTTTCAGCCCTGTGGCGATCTTCCAGAGTATTGTCACCGTGGGAATGGACTGACCACGTTCAATTTGGCCCAACATGGGCTTGCTTACGTCGGTCAAGGCTGAAACATCATCCAGGGACAAGGTTCGGGTGGTGCGTAGGCTTTTCAGCTTCTCGCCAATTTTCAAATTCATAGGTTCCATTGTTATGACCGCCTTGTATGTTTTCACATTTTACGATATGGTTATAGCATACATCAAAAAACCGGGAAAGTCAACCCGGTGAAGGCGGCACTTGGTATCTTTTCCCTTATGATATACTCTTTAAGAAGCTCTTTGCCGTCCAGTCACGCTCTCAAACCGTTCAGTCACGTCAACCGGCTTTACCCCAGCGCCCATTTGAACGAATAAACACATAGAGGAAGATCGACATGATTCGGCTGCAAACGCTGGGACGAGAGCAGTTGCGTCCTGCCCTGTTATCGGGGCGTGGAGCGGATGCCGCCCAGGTAAATAGTGTAACAGAAGCGGGAGCAAATGCCCCCGCTTCTGTTATCTCTCCGCAAATACGGTAGTTAAATCAATGCTGCAACCGTCCAGGATGCCAACCGGAACAGAGGCCGTTCCATTGTAGGCAACAGGAGAATGATAGCTGCCATCCTCCAACAGGAAATCAAAATTTTTGCAAGCGGCCTGGAATGTTCCGGGCCGCTTGCCCATTTTGAAGGAGGAATGAATTTGCCCGAATTGAAACTCGTGATCGCGGAAAAGCCCTCTGTTGGCATGGAACTGGCGAGGGTACGGGGATGTCATGGCCGGAGAAAAGGCTATATGATCGGCAGCGGATACATCGTCAGCTGGTGCGTGGGCCATCTGGCGGGGCTGGCGGTTTGCTCTGTGGAAGGACAGCCGATTTTTCGCCGCCAAAAGGAAGGGCCTTGACAAGGCCGCTGCCGCCGCCCTGCTGAACGAGGGCAAGCTCCATCTCACCGGCTGCTGGTCCGAAAAGATCCAGCGGACCTATGATGCCACAATCTATCTGTGCTATTCTCCGCTCTGCGGTCATAGGATTGGTTAGGAAGCAAGGAGGAGGTGGCAGTGCCACTGTGGAGGAACGCAAGCTCAATTATCGGTTCCACGACCCCAACCCAGCGGCAGTGACCGCCGACTACATACTGAGAATCTTCATCGAGGCCAACGCGGGAAAGGTGGAGGCGGCAATACAGAGAGCCGCCGAAGCCATCCCCGATGTAGATGAGGAACCGGGCCGCTGCCAGGGACACTCCGCATGACGCGGGGGGTCCCTCTTTTTTATCTGCATTCCATAGCTTTCAGCATATTCTCATAGCTGACCAGCGCCACATTACCCAGATCATCTGCCCTTATCCCACTAAATTTCGACTTTGATTCCCTGGCAAAAGTATGCTATCATACAGATGTGATAGAACGCTTTAATTTTAATAGAGAGGTTTGCCTATGAACATCGCCGCCTATTGCCGTGTCTCCACGGAAAAGGAGGACCAGCTCAACAGCCTGGAAGCGCAGAAGGAGTTCTTCGACCAGTATACCAAGCGCACCGGGGACACGCTCATCCGCCTGTACGCCGATGAGGGCATCTCCGGCACAAAGATTAAGAATCGCAGGGAGTTCTTGCGGATGATGGCGGACGCCGAGCACCACCTGTTCGACATGGTGGTGGTCAAGGACATCTCCCGCTTTGCCCGAAACACGGTTGATCTGCTGCAAAACATTCGCAGGCTGAAAGCTTTGGGCATTGAGACTCAGTTCCTCACCGCCAACATGACCAGCATGGGCAACAGTGAATTTGTCCTGACCATCTTCGGCGCACTGGCCCAGGAGGAGAGCGCCAACACCTCCAAGCGGGTGAAGTTTGGCAAGAAGCTGAACGCGGAGAAGGGCCGGGTCCCCAACATCGTCTATGGCTATGATAAGACCATCGGAGACTACTTCAATCTCACCATCAACAAGGAGGAGGCCGCTATTATCCGCCAGATCTACCACTGGTATACTCAGGAGGGGTACGGCGCGGCGAAAATCTCCAATATGCTGAATGAGCGGGGACTGAAGACAAAACGAAATTGCCAGTGGAGCCAGAACGCCGTGGGCCATATCCTCCGCAACGAGTTATATACCGGGAAGATCATCAATGGTAAGCAGGAGGTCGCGGACTTCCTGACGGGCCAACGGACGGACAGGGACGAGACAGACTGGATCGTGGTGGACAAGCCTGAGCTGCGAGTTATTGACGACGAGACCTTCCAACTGGCTCAAGAGGTCCTGCACTCCCGGCACGATGCGTTCAAAATGACACGTGAACGGCAAAGCAACAAGCACCTGTTCTCCACTCTCATCAAGTGTAGGGAGTGCGGCTGGTCCTTCCGGCGCACCGTCCGAACCTATAAGAACACTTATGTCCGCTGGGTCTGCTCCGGCCACAACGGCAAAGGTGCGGACAGCTGCCCCAACGCCGTGACAGTGGACGAGGAGGAGCTGATCCAGGTCTTGCAGGAATACTTCGCCGGACTGCTGAAAGCAAAGAAGTCGGTCATCAGCTATGTGGTGGGTCAGTTCCAGAAGGTTTACAAGGCCAAGGATAAAAACCTGGACTACGAGAAGGAACTGACTGCTCAGCTCGCCAAGCTGCAAAAGACGCGGCAGAAGTACATGGACATGTACGCTGATGACCTTATCAGCCGGGACGAGCTGAACGCCAAGATCGGCGGGATGCGTAAAGAAATCGAGCGGCTGGAAAACGAGTTAAAGATGATCTCCTACAATCTGACCCGCGGCGAGCAGCTGGAGAGCGTCCTCAGCAGCACCTTTAAGGAGATTGAGGACATCACCGACATACACCAGATGACCAATACCCAGCTCAAACGCATTATACAGAAAATAGAAGTGGATAAAGAGGGGAATGTTGACATCTACCTGCGCCTTTTGGGCGATTTAGGGCTGGACAGTACCGTTCTAATTAGTGATAACCATACATAAAGATCTAAGTGAACGTCTGCCCACCGTCAACCGGGGGCTGTACCAGCAGGTCAAGGAGATCCTCAACGAGAACAAGGCGGAGCGCCATATCCGGGGCGGAATTGCCACCCGAAAGAAATACAAAGGGGAGTAGGAGGCGCAGGCGGGGAGGGCTCGTTCAGGGCCTTACCCCGCAGCCCGGGGACGGGGGCCGGGGGCACGAACGGAGGCCCGCCCCCCAGCGCCCTGTAGCCTGGGGCGGGCCGGAGAGAGGCCCCCGGCCCACGGCCCCGGGCCGATTAGGGTCTGCGCACGGTCACGGCTACGGGCCCTTCGTCCTCCCAGGTCGGCTCCGATGGCGGCTGCTTCAGCGTCTGCCGCCCTGCCAGTTCCAGGGCCCGCTTCACGTATGCGGTGGTGCTGATGCCCTCCAGGGTGGCCAGCCAGGTCACCCGCTCGGCCTCCTCCAGGGGCATATGGGCCCCCACCAGCGTGCGGCGCCGGCTGTCCCGGGCGTCCCGTACCCGGGCGTAGCGCTTCCGGCGCTCCCGCTCCTGAAGGTACTCTGCCAGGGCCTGCTCCCGCTGCTGTACCGTGGGGCCGTCCGTGATGGCCCGGAGCTTCACCAGCTCCCACTCCGGGATTGTGGTACGGCTCCCCCTCACCGCCCGCTCACGCAGGAGCGCATGGCCTCCCTTGCCCTGCCCAGGGCTTCCAGCATGGCCAGGGCCGCCGCCTCCAGCTCGGTCATGGCCATCAGGGCCTTGTACATCTGTTCGTCCCGCATTTTGTGTCACCTCCATGGACAGGATACCACATCTTGTGGTGCGCTGCAAGGCTCCAATCGGCGCTGCACCTCCCGGGCTTGGCTTTTCCCGCACGGCAGCACGGCGGAAGGGGGGCCCCAAGACCCCGGGGCCAACGGCCACGGGGCAAGCCCGCCGCCCCTTGGCGGGC
>ERZ808037.2142-NODE-2142-length-10783-cov-3.154213_pt1 | contig 10783 bp, 12 predicted proteins | sample MGYA00380190_ERZ808037 | MGnify/ENA primary metagenome ERZ808037 (study PRJEB31490, sample SAMN06133399) | mouse gut metagenome | isolation source: J9 | host: mice | place: China: Chengdu | collected 2015-05 ...
GCATTTAGCAATTGATGTTCAATTGCTAATGTTTCTGCATGCTTCAGGACTTCATAAATATCGCCTCTAGCCTTTATAGAACCCGAAATAGGTAAGGCGTTATCTTGTTTTAATAATAGCTGACCCGGAATGTCGATTGCATAAGATTGTTCAAGTACGTGCTTCATATTAGGAATAGGAGTTAATGGCGATTCAATAATGCCCTGATTTGCAGCGGTATCTGGAAACACCCTTTCCAAGTAAGGAGCGAATCTTGCCAACCTTAGACGTGCATCTTCCACATCTTCTTTTGAAAGCTTTGTATGATTAAGAGCTGTCTTAATAGGTTCTACTAATGGGTTGCGCCATAAGATTTCCTTCTTCTCCATTACTTGTTCCAATAAAGGCTGCTTAGCCAGCCATTCACTTTGTGCAAGATTCTTCATTCCATCATTCGCTCCTTTTAGTAATTATTTGAACCAACCCTTTTCTTGAAACATCGAGATGGCTTCAATACGATTTCGCACGCCTAATTTATCCAATATAGTCGATATATAATTGCGAACAGTGCCAGGGGACAAAAACAATTCTCCTGCTATCTGTTTCGTTGTTTTTCCTTCGGATACCAGTTTCAACACTTGACATTCACGTTCTGTCAATGGATTTTTTTCATCATCTTTCATGTCAAAAGCCAGATCGATTAATTCGGGAGCATAAATTCTACGCCCTTTGATGATAGAATGAATCGACTTCACAAGCTCTTCAATGGGATTATCCTTCAGCAAATACCCTCTGACACCCGCATTTCGTGCCCGCTCAAAATATCCCGTTCTTGCAAACGTCGTCAATATGATGATCTGACACTCTTCATCTTGCAGCTCTTCTGCAGCGTCTAAGCCTGTCTTGATCGGCATTTCAATATCCATGATGCAAATATCAGGTTGTAGCTCTTTAACCAAGTCCACTGCTTCTTGACCATTTTTGGCCATTCCGACTACATCCATATCTTCTTCTAAATTGAGTAACGACCCTAATGCACCGAGCATCATCCCTTGATCTTCTGCTATTACAATGCGGATCATAATCTATCACCCTTCCTTTATTTGTTTTAAGACAGCTGGAACAGTGATCATAACCTGTGTCCCTTCCCGACTAGTTATAGACAAACTGCCATTTACAAACTCCAGACGTTCTTCCATACCATCGAGACCGTTCCCCGGAAGATTTACGCCATTTTGTGCTATCCCAATTCCATTATCCTTTACACTAATCGTAAACTCTTTTTCCGTTCGCTCAAAAACGATGCAACAATATTTCGCATAGCTATGTTTGACGACATTATTAATCGCTTCTTTTAAGCACATAACCAATACATTTTCCACAATGGGCGACATGTCTGGAAAGTTCGGATCTCCTTCCAGTTCGAGTTCGATTTCTGCCGCTTTCAATAATTGCCTGACACGGACTAGCTCATCTTTCAACTTTACACGGCGCATACCGCTAACTAGTACACGGACTTCTTTTAAAGCAGTGCTGGAGATTTGTCGAATATCGTGAATTTCTGTTGCAGCAGCTTTAGTGTCTCGTTCCATCAAACGTACAGCCAGGTCACTTTTCAATCCGATCATGGACAGTTTCTGGCCAAGCGTATCATGAAGATCCCTTGCAATTCGCTCACGTTCTTGGACAATAGTCAACTCTGAAATACGTTGTCTTGCTACTTCGAGCTGATCTTGCAGTCGATCGCGTTTCTGACGATTGTATAAATTAAAAGGCAGTAACACGACACCGATTACTGAGATAATAATAAAATGGATTTGCGGAAGAAATAGATCAATCTCGATGAAAAAACCTGCCACGATTGCACCGATTAAAATGGCAATATGTAGACCGTAAATAATGAAAAACCCAACAGTATTGCGGATATTCCCAATGAAAAATGCAATGAAAATCGATAAATATACATAACCGAACAATAAAGTCATCAGTACCGTAATTACGATTTCAAAGCTTATCCACATATACATGAGACCGCTCTTAGATTTCACGGAAAAATAGTAGGAGAGGAAAAAGAATACTAACAGCGTCACCCCGATCGTTAAATCCACGGGTGAAGCGCTTCTTAAAATATAGAAGAAAGGTAGTATACAAAATACAACCCATGCATAAATGCTGAGCCATGGGCTTTTCGGAAAAATACTATACCAGCTGCGCATAGGGTCTCATCGCCGTCCTTTTCATTTCATTGTAACAAATATTTCTGTTCTTCGCCCATTGCACCTGTTTTCTCCAAATCCGTGACATTGGCTGCAGGCTTAGATCAACAGGATGTTGATCATGCAGGCGCTGGCACAGCATGTAGTGGCCTTAGCCTGAGTTCCCCGTTCAGCAAACGTTTGAACACCGGCTGATTAAAGATAAAAAAGGCGGAGAAGGAAATCCTTCTCTCGCCAATTCACTCAAGTCGCGTGCGTTTCGGTTTTAGATCAATCGCTAACTTGTTTTTTGTTATAGATTGTTTTGCTTCTTTAAATGTAATGAATGTTTTATTAGCTGGATCGTACAAACGGTAGCGTAATGACTCCAAGCTAGTTTTCAATGTGATCGTAGTTGCATTATGCAATGGCGGTGTCAATTCATGCGCCATTTCAAGGTTGTAATTTGGTACACGTGGAGCTAAATGATGCACGTGGTGGAAACCAATGTTCCCCGTCGCCCATTGTAGAACACGTGGCAATTGATAATAAGAACTACCTTCTACAGCAGCTTTTACATAGTCCCAGTCAGATTCCTCTTCAAAATAAGAATCTTCGAATGTGTGCTGAATGTAGAACAGCCAAATCCCAAGCATAGCAGCCGTGAACATCATCACTCCTTGAATCAACAGAAATGCCTGCCAGCCAATGAGCCAAATCAATCCGCTGTACACCAACACAAGAATTACATTAATCAGATACGTGTTTATACGCTCTTTCTTACGCGCATCTTTGCGATTAAAACGACCTGCGATCAAAACTAAATACAATGGTCCTAATCCAAACAATACAAGAGGATTACGATAGAAACGATAGCCAAGACGTTCCCATTTAGAAGCTTGTGCATATTCTTCCACTGTCATTACCCAAATATCGCCTACTCCGCGTTTGTCCAAGTTCGAACTAGTCGCGTGGTGGATAGAGTGCTCTCTTTTCCACTTTTCATAAGGAAATAATGTCAGGACGCCAGTGATTGTTCCAACAATATTATTCGCTTTTTTATTGCGGAAGAATGAACCGTGCGTACAGTCATGAAAGATAATAAACGTGCGGACTACGAAGAATGCAGCCACGATTGAGACGGCGATTGCCAAAACAACAGAAACTTTCAAGCTTTGATATGCCAAGAACCATAAAATAAAAACAGGTGGTATCGTGTTCAGCAACTGAATAGTACTTTTCTTCAAGTCAGATTTCGCGAAAGGCGCGACATCTTTATGCAACTGCTTCGTTTTCTCTTTACTCATGTTTTGTTTTCCCTCCTAATGGGATTGCTAGTGACTTAAGAATAACTTTTATCGGCAAGGAGGGGTAGACATATATGTCATGACTTTGAGATGACAAATGTCATATCGAATTTTGATAAAATCCTAATCTAAAAAGCGTACTCCTTTGTGGAGTACGCGTCCTACTTCTTTTTATCCGCCCATCAAGCATAATGCTCTTGGATCGCCTGGGTAATAGCAGGTTCTCGGATAGAATAATGGGTTGCCTGCCAAACTACATTTCCATTCTTCATCAAAAATAGTTGTGGTGATTCGTGGCGAATTTGCATATCCCGCTCGATTTCCCGAGATAGCGGCTTACTTTTTTGGACGATCAGATAATACTTGGGCAAATCTGTTTCAACACGCTGAAATGCGTCAAATGCAGCTAAACTGATTGGACAGGTAGAACTATGCTTCATTAACAGGATAGGTACTTCATTGGATTGATCAAGAAGATCATCCCATTGTTCTGTCGTAAAGATTTCATGCATATGGCAACACTCCTTTTTACTAGTATACCTCATCTCACTTCCACGGAAAAAGTGATTGAGCTCACAAATTCCGACCTATCACTGTACATTTTTTTTGCAATCCTTCACAATATAGTTACTATAGAAAGGATGTTATGGAACGTGCGTGACCTCTCACTTCGCCTATTGCTCACTTGGATTGCCAGTTTGATTTTGATGGGTTTATTTGTTTTTGTCTCTGCTGCTATTCACTTACATACGATCACTAGTTTTGATGAAGTGATTATCGCTTTCGTGCAAGGCTCTGAAGTTCCCTGGCTGACGGCCACGATGAAGGCTTTCACAACCATTGGCTCTACCGGCATCGTCGCACTCATCTCCTTCGCTAGTTTGGCGATCCTACTATGGAAGCGTCACCGCGCACAAGCTGTTTTACTAGTCGCGGTTATTGGCGGTACAGGAATTCTGAATCAAGTCCTGAAGTTCATCTTTAAACGAGAACGTCCAGAATTCCATCGTTTGATCGATATTGGGGGATACAGCTTTCCGAGCGGTCATACGATGATGGCATTTAGCTTGTATACCATCATCGCTTATATTGTTTGGCGCAACCTGCGGACTTCCTGGGGCCGTGCAGCAATTATCACAGCCGCTGCATTGATGATTACGATGATTGCGGTTAGCCGAATCTATTTAGGCGTACATTTCCCTAGTGATATTGTCGGGGGTATACTGGCAAGCGCTGTCTGGGTAATAGCTTCGATTGCCGTTTATCAACGTTTCCAACGTAAAATGCTAAGCGCTTGGAAAGAGTCCGGGGTTAATTGAATTTTGTTATAAAAGGAATGACTGTATATGTGGAAAGAGTTTAAAGAATTTGCGTTTAAAGGAAATATTTTTGATTTAGCTATAGGCGTTGTTATTGGAGCTGCTTTCAGTACGATCGTATCTTCACTTGTCGATAACATCATTGGACCGATTATCGGTATATTATCGGGTGGTCTAGATTTCTCAGGATTGAGCTTCGAATATAAAGACGCAGAGATCATGTATGGACTGTTCATTCAATCAATTATCAATTTCATGATCGTGGCGGCTTCACTCTTCTTATTCCTTCGGTTGCTCATCAAACTGAAAATAAAAAAAGAAGAACCTGTCGAGGAAGAGCCTGAAGAAAAGCCGTTAGACATTAAGGAAGAATTACTGACCGAAATTCGAGATCTATTGAAAGAGCAAAGATAAAAGAAGATGTGTAGAAGGCGGTCAATCCGCCCCTGCACCCCCACCTCCGTCACCTCCGCCTCCGCCAGAGTATACACCGCCTCCATCGTATGACGTTCCACCCGAACTGTCTGCTTGCACTTTTAGTGACGGTCCCCAATTAGAATATACAAATTGCAGCGGATCTTCAGGCAACATGAATAACGTTGCCAACGCTGTTGTCGCCGTTCCTACACCTGCTAATTGAGGCAGTTTCTTTTTAGAAGGTTTAAGCAAATAGGCTCGAATCAAAAATTGTTGCTGTTCTTCCTCTGACAATCCTTCAGGCATGCCATATTTCATCTGCCTGCGAAACTTATTCATGCTCATCTTTGCATAGAGTGCTGTCTTGGAACTAAGTATAGTCTTTGGAATTAAGTAAAATGCGATAAATGCCACTATAATAAAAATACTTAAAGCCGTTACTAACTCTCCATACTCTATAGAATTAACTAAAAATAACAACACGACGAAATAGATAATCGACGGCCATTTTTGGATCTTTTCTTTGATGCTATAGAGGGCTATGAAGAAGAAAATTGCCGGTAACACTAGGTTCCAACCCCACTCTTCATCACCTGTTACATAAAAAGCCCCAGCCGCTACAAAGCCAGTAACGATTAAAATTGAAAGCTTTAAAAGGTATGAAAGCCGTTTGGACAATGTTCCCGAATCCACTAGTAACTCCTTAACTTCTTCATGCCATTTTCCATGTTCTACTTCAAATGCATGCTGTTTTCTCAAAGCTGCTTTGGATTCCTTACCTTCCGCAATATCGTGCAAATGAAACTGTCTTTGTGATTTCCGTATCTTAAATAACCACGTCACTAGTGTACGTTCAAACTCTGATAGTCCGCTTCTTCCCTTTAACAAATGAAATTGCAGCGACTTTGGAGGCGAGCCCGGATGGTCTAGAAAACGGTCAGCACTGTCCGCCAACTCTACATCGACCTCCCCTTTATCGACTAATGAAAACAAACCCGCCAAGAAACTGCTTCTAAACCAACTGCCGGAATGGTCTACAAAGCTGAGGTATAAAGGATCTGTCTTCATCACATAGTCGACACTTCCAAAATATCCACGGCCAGGTGAACGCATCCAGATGAAAAAAGCTGCGAACAGCCCGAGAAGGACACTTAAAACTAGGGCAATCTTTTCGAGGTTCGGAATCTGCGCAGCCTTCCAAGCCTCATGCTCTGCCTTTTGTTGTTCTTCTGCCATTACTTCTTCCAATGGAATTGGTGCCTCACCTTTATTCTGAGCTGTCATTATAGATGAAGGAAACAGCATTCGTGTCGCTGTCAGGGTATTTGCTTTAGATACAGGCGTGTAAAACTGAATTCCATTTTCATGAACAACTGGCTCTTCTCCGTTAGAGGCCTGTAAATAGCCATGAAGATTTTGTTCACTTACGCCTTCCGGCAAAATAAAGGAAATCTGCAATTGTTTCATATCAATATTATGATTTGAACCCTTTTCGAAAAGGGTTAATTGCAGATCACTGTATGTATCATATGAAACTACCGCATTTTTCATGTAATAAATATACATTACTTGAATCGTTCCATCTGTTTGTGCTATTTTCGTTACCCAATTTTCTTTGTTTAATGAAACAGGAAGTCTGTGCATCTTACTTTCATCGACAAAGCCCACTTCCGCATGACCGTCTTGTACTTCAAATGCTTTGAATCCTGAAATTTGCTGTCGATGCTCAGCTGGAAAAGCTCGTGTCAGCTTTGTAAAATCTCCGTCAAATGAATAGGTGAATAATTCATTCACCAGCATCGTGCCGTCGCGATCAATCCATCCTCGGATCTGAACTTCATCTATCGAGTACGACTTCGCTGCTACCGAACCAATCGGCAGCCCTACAACTAATAAAAATATGCATACTGCGAAAATTCTCTTCATAACAACCCCTCCGCCACCAGTCTGTTGAATTGCTTACGAACCAAGTCATGCAACAGTTTCATCCACTGGTAAAGTTAGGAGTTAAGGGGGTAGTATATGCGGAAACAACTGTCTATTTTCCCACGGAAATGATCTATGCCTACAGTCGCACAGCCGACACAGTTGTCCGGTGAACGCCATTGCAACGCACCTGCCTAGGTGATACAATAAAAGGCAGGATACTGATTAAAGGAGTGAATATTCATGTGGTTCATCTACATCATGTATGCGTTGTTCGCATTTATTCTCGGTGGAACAGTACTCGGCCTAGTTCGTACATTCAGTAGCGATAACTAAAACAAACAGCAGTGAATGAATTGGTAGTTACCATTTCATCTCCTGCTGTTTTTTGTTTATGCCCGAAAAAGAGAAACTAACCAAGAAGTCGCATCCATTCCATACACGTCGCGAATCTCGTCGATTTCCTTATGAGCCAGAATCCGTCCTTCCTTTAACACAATTAGCTCATCCAGCAGCGGTTCCACTTCTTTAATCTCATGCGTGGACATCAATACGGTTTGCCGTTCGGTATCTGTAAAGCGAATGAGACCTTTCGAGATATCTTCGCGAACCATCGGATCCAAGCCCGAAAATGGTTCATCCAATAAATAATAATCCACTTCCCGACCGAGTGTAACTGCAATTTTGACACGTCCCCGGTTTCCCTTCGACAGCGTACTGATTTTGACATCCAACGAAACTTTCAGAAAGTCTGCAATCTCTTTCGCCTTCTTTAGTTGAAAGTCTTCAAACTGCGAATCATAAAATTCAAATAACTGGCCCACTGTGAAATATGGATAAAACAAATCGGTATCTGGCATATAAGCAATTTTCGCTGCAACTCTTCTTGTAATCGTCTTTCCATCTAATGCAACCACTCCTGCATTGGGTGACAGTAAACCTGCCATCAACTTGAGCACGGTCGTTTTCCCGCTTCCATTTTCACCAACTAAGCCGATGATTTTCCCTTTTGGCAACGCAAGCGTCACTCCGTTTAGTGCGTGCTTAAAACCATAACGCTTTGAGACAGTTTGCAATTCAATCATCATTCCCACCTCTTTTCGACAGATAGTTGACCATTTCATTCGTCGTAAATCCGAGAGCCTCTACATTTTGGATAAATGACTGCACGAGCTGCTCCTTCATCTCTTCACGAAGCTCCTCAATCCGCTCTTTATTCTCTGTCACGAATGATCCCTGCCCCCTTCTTGTCTCCGTAATCTCCATTTGTTCCAATTCTTTATACACGCGCTGCATCGTATTGGCATTGACACCGACTGCAACAGCATATTCTCGAACAGATGGCAGTTTCTCTCCAGCTGCGAGTGCCCCACGAATGATGTCACCGATAATATGATCGATGAGCTGCTGGTAAATGGGTTTATCCGGAAGAAACTTCATGCTCATCTTCACAACCTCACTTTCTTCTCAAACAACCTCGATCCAGCAGCCACTAATAAATAGCTGAGAACCAAGTAAAACAACAGACTTCCTATGGAAAATACGATTCCGTTCGGCACAAATCCTGTAAAAAAATAACTTGTTTGTTCATTATAAAAAGATTCATTCGTTAATCTCAGCGGCACTAATGTACGAAGCCAGTTAAAGAAGTTGTTTATCCTGAGGACTTCCCATAAAATACTTGCAACCACGAAGAGAAACCCTGTAATTGGTACAGCAAAGAAACTTGTTCGGCACCGCAACACTTGATATACGCTCCAGAAGAAAAACCCGATAGTCATAACGAAGATCAATTTCAATGAAATTGCTAGCAAAATGCTAACCAATGCCAAAAATCCTTGCCAAGCGGAGGAAACGGTCCAATCTTCTAAGAAATAAAGTGTAACTCCTAGCAATGCTCCTCCGAAAAACAATGTAACAATTGATGTACAGGCAGCGAACAGCGACTTTGCTCCGACTAACTGCAACATAGATCTTGGAGAATGCAGCCACATTTCCAGGCTTTTCATTTCCTTCGTCAAACTTACGGACAAAATCCCAGCACCCATAAAGGTATAGAAAGCAAACCAGGTTCCACCTAGCACATATGTGTTTTCATACAATTTACCTGGAATGCCTACGAGGTTGCTGATTAATGAAGGTACCACTAAAATTACCAACACGTTCAGCAAAACAACCCATACCACCGTCCACTTCAACAAAATCCATTCTTTCTTGAACAATCCGCGCCATGTAGAATCCATTCTCATAACCTCACCTTCTTTTCAAATAGCCAAGCGGAGGAAACAAAGAGAAACGCTAGGAATCCGACTACTACAAAGATCTGCCCTGCATATAGCGCCATAGTACTTTGAGCAAAATAAAAATTTCCTACTGAGATATTTCTCGAGTCAGTATAAGTGGAAAATTGACCAAGATGAACAATCTTTTGATACAACTTGGATTCCAGTGCTGTCTGAAATAGCCACATCAAAATGAATAGAACAATCAGCCAGATGAAGAAAGCTCCCCGGCGAACATATGACTTGATCACTCGGTAGACAACTGCAAGAAATAAGCCAATCAGCATTAAACCGACTGCTCCTAAGTAAACCGAAGAGATGAAGGTATACATCATTCCGATAAACTTTGCCACCCCTACTTCTGTAATAGAAGCGTCAAAAATAGAGGCATATAGAGCAAGAGTAACGCCTGGGACAATCATGCTGACGAACCCAATGACTGAGGCAAACACCGTTTTACTTCCAAACAATTGGTAGATGGTTTGAGGAGAATGCAGCCACACATCCGGTCGTTTCCATTCTATCCATAAGCTATTCAGCAATAAAGACACCGGGACGCACACAACGATTAATGTCATCATCATCAATGAAATACCGAGCATAAATGAAATCACTAATTTGCCTTCAACTAAAAGTGACAATGCGGATGACGAAACAATGATTAACAAAATAGCTATAACCGTCGTTGCGGAAAGCCAGCCTCTCATCATCTGCCATTCCTTTGTCCATAACCCTTTCCAAGTCTTCATACTCTAATCATCTCCCTTCGTCCTAGTGTGTTAGTTACATAGTACACTATATGAAAAGAAGTAACAAGTGGTTACAAATTAAAAACGCAAGGATGGACAGTAAAACTGTTCCTTCCTTGCGTTATTTTAATGTTTCATCAAACGTCGTTGCTGCCGCAGCTCTCTTCTAGCCGGCGCCGAGTCGAAAAGACGCTTTTCGGCTTCTGTTTCCGGATAAATCGGCGCTACCGATATAGGTCGGTTCGTCTCGTCCACCGCCACCATCGTACAGAATGATTCGGTAGTTAACCTCACTTCTCCTGTCACCAAGTTCTTGGAATGGACCGATACGAACACTTCCATTGACGTATTACCAACAGAAGTGACGATCGCTTCCAATTCAATCATATCTCCCAGCAATGCTGGCGATACAAAATCGACTGAATCGATCGACGCCGTTACAGCTGCTCTCGTACCCGCATGTTTCATCGCAGCAATCGCAGCAATTTCATCAATATATGCTAACACTTTCCCTCCAAATATCGATTGATGATGATTTGTATCAGGAGGCAGTACTAATCGTGTTTGGATAGATTTTGAAAAGCTCATTGGCAGAGTATTTTTCATAAT
>ERZ808037.2143-NODE-2143-length-10776-cov-3.744929_pt1 | contig 10776 bp, 8 predicted proteins | sample MGYA00380190_ERZ808037 | MGnify/ENA primary metagenome ERZ808037 (study PRJEB31490, sample SAMN06133399) | mouse gut metagenome | isolation source: J9 | host: mice | place: China: Chengdu | collected 2015-05 ...
GTCGGCCACCGGGCCGTAAGCATCAACGCCGACCGTGATAGCCGTGTTGGAAAGCATGCCGGTCGCCGCGAGGCCAACGCCGAACAGGCCGGCAGCGATGCCGCCGTCGCCAACGTTGGCGTTCGGGAACGCCATGTTGCCGAACGTGTAAGCCCCGATGATGGCGAACGCGATGAGGAGAATCGGGGCGATGACGGACAGCATGCCCGTGCCGAGGCCCTCGATAATGACCGTCGCCGCGCCCGTCTCGGCGCTCTCGGCGATCTTGTGAACCGGATTGTAAGCATCGGAGCAGAAGTACTCCGTAATGCGGCCAATGGCAAGGCCAGCGACCAAACCGCAGATGACGGAACCGAACAGCCACAAAGGTTGCGCGTCGAACGTCATCGAGTTCCAGATGAAGAAGATACCGAAGATAATGCAGATCTCGATGCCGGCCGCGAGATAGGTACCGCGGTTCAGCGCCTTGTGCAGCTCGCCGCCCTCCTTCGTGCGAACAGCGAACAGGCCGATGATCGACGTGATGATGCCGCATGCGGAAATCATGACCGGAGCGACAAGAGCCCACGCGAGGTCGACGACGCCGTTGAAGTAACCGAGCGCGCCGAACGTGGCAGCCAGAATCGTCGGGGCCAGGATGGAGCCGGTGTAGGACTCGAACAGGTCAGCGCCCATGCCCGCAACGTCGCCGACGTTGTCGCCCACGTTGTCGGCGATGGTCGCCGGGTTGCGCGGGTCGTCCTCGGGGATGCCGGCCTCGACCTTGCCCACGAGGTCAGCGCCCACATCAGCGGCCTTCGTGTAGATGCCGCCACCAACACGGGCGAAGAGAGCCACGGCGGAAGCGCCGGTGGCGAAGCCCTCGACGATGTCGATGCGCTCATGGATGAGCTCAGGCTGCGTCAGGTCGATGCCGAACACGAGCAGCAAGAGCCAGAGCGAAAGTCCCATCAGAGCGAAAGACGCAACGCACAAGCCCATCGTGAGGCCCGACTTGAAGCTGACGTTCAACGCCTTCGCGACGCTTTCCTCGGCAGCATGCGCGGTGCGCGTGTTGGCGCGCGTCGCGACGTACATGCCGACGTAGCCGGCAGCAGCCGACAAAACACCACCAGTGATGAAGGCGGCAGCCATGAGCGGGCCGAGGACCGGCACGACGCACATGACGACGGCGACGACCAGCATGAAGATGACGAGCAGCTTGTACTCGCTCATCAGGAACGCCTGGGCGCCCTGCTGGATCTTGACAGAAATGCTGTTCATCTTGTCGGGACCCGGATCCTGCTTGATGACCCAGCTCCCGAGGTAGGCGGCGACCAGAATGCCGATAAGCGCGCAAACCGGAGCCATCCATGCGACCATAGTAGTCACGAAAAACCTCCTCTAACGGGAACAATACGCTCTGCTGTTTTCAAGCCGGGCAATCGCTTGAGAACAGCAGCCCTCCAATGATAGGGCATTTGTAACGTTTTAGGTAAAAAAATGTAAACAATCTCGGGAACGGCGCATGCGCTCGGCGCACATCACTCCACCTGGACCAACATTTAGAAACATCGACGGCAAACGAGCGAATATCTGTCAGAAACGAAAGAATGCCTGTTGCAAAACCGACTGTTTTGCGTTGGCAAACGAAAGGTTTAACTGCAAGATTTCGCATGTAGGCTTTTCTCAAAGAGACGCGTCAGGAGAAGCCGATGAGCGAAAACAACATCAACCCGAAGATAACGCGGAAAGCGAAAGACAGCGTATTCTGCGACCTCTTCTCGCAAAAGCGCTACCTTCTCGAGCTTTACCGCACCATTCATCCGGAGGACAACACCGTCACCGTGGGCGACTTGGAGGTAGTCACACTCGAGCGCGTCATCACCACAGGTGAATACAACGACCTGGGCTTCACCGTCGGCAGGAAGCTTCTCGTGCTCGTCGAGGCGCAGACAACCTGGTCGGTAAACATAGTGACGCGCATGCTGCTCTACCTCGCTGAAACGTTTCGGCGCGACCTGATCAGGCGCGCTATCTCCCTGCACCAGACAGCACCCGTAGCGATGCCAACGCCAGAGCTTTACGTTATCTACACAGGAAAACACAACGTACCGGATAAGATATCGTTCAAGAATGACGTCCCAGGCGTAAGAGACGGCTTCATCGACGCCGAGGTTCACGTCTTATGCGGTCTCGACAACGATGTCATCGGGCAATACACGGCATTCACGAAAGTCGTCGACGAGGTCAGGGCAGACGAGGAGATTCCAACATGGCAGAAAGCACGCGAGGTCGTGCAGCGCTGCATGGAACGCGGTATACTCAGCGAGTATATGGAAGAACGACAAGCGGAGGTGGAGGGCATCATGTTCACATTGTTCGATCAAGAACGCGAAACAGAGCTCTACCACCGTCAACTTAAGAAGGAATACAGAGAAGAGGCCCTTAAAGAAGGTCACGAAATAGGCCGCAAAGAAGGTCGCAAGGAAGGTCGCAGAGAAGGTCGCAGAGAAGGCCATATTGAAGCGCGGGCGGCCGATGTCTCCCAACTCGCGACGTCGCTTGATATACCGATTGACCGAGCAATGGAGCTATTGAGCGTTCCCGAGGACGAGCGAGGAAAAATTACGAGCTTAATTGGGTGAAATTGAATCGGCGCGCCTTACCATCAACCACGCGAGACGCCGATCGAGAAGAGGCAATCGGGTTTCAAGGCGCCGCTCTCGGCATCGAAACGGTAAATCGCTTTCAGCAGATTCGCGAGAACGATCGAGACGTGCTCGCCGTCCTCGAGCGAACGAGTCGATTCCGTGAGCGAATTCGTGCATGCGCAATGCCCGTCGCGGGACGTGCATGCATCAGGCTCGAATAGGACCGAGCGCGTAGCGGACAGCTTCCCGCCGTTGCAAACCGACTTCTCGCAGTCTTCGGCGAACAACACGCGAAAACCTAGCAGGCGAACCGGGTCGATCGCCGCTTCGGTTCCGAGCGCTTCGAGGGACTCGAGCGACACGCAATCATCGAGCGAGAGAAGCCCTGACTGGCGCCGTTCGAGCGCGACCACATGCGCACGTGAACCGAGCTCGCGACCCAGGTCGCGCACGAGAGAACGGATGTAGGTCCCCTTCGAAACCGAGAAATCGACGACCCAGCAAAGCTTGCCGTCCTCTTCGAAACGGCTGACGAGAACCGACTCGAAGACCTCGATCGGACGCGGCTCGAGTTCGACGTCGATGCCGGCGCGCGCAAGCTCGTAAGCCTTCTTGCCGTCTTTCTTGATAGCCGAATAACGGGGCGGGACTTGCATATGCTTGCCGACAAGACCTGCGATGTAAGCCTCCGCGAAGACGCCGTCGAGCAAATCTCCCCCAACGCTGCCGCTAATCGTCGGCTCGCCCTCGATGTCATCCGTCTCGGTCTCGAAACCGAACCCAATGGTCACCCGATAACGCTTCTCATGCGACGTGAGGAACCGGTCGAGACGGGTCGCTGGACCCACGCAAATCGGAAGGACGCCCGTCGCAAGCGGATCGAGCGTGCCCGTGTGTCCCACGCGCCGCTCTTCGAAGATGCGCCGGCAGTGATTTACCACATCATGGGACGTTAAACCCGATGGCTTGTTGACCGGGACGACGAGCGACAATCCAGAAGTTCCGCGTTTGAGCGCCATTGATTATCTGTCCAGCAGCCCTGCGAGCTTATCTGCCATGAAATCAACCGCTTCATCGAGCGGCATGTCGAGCGTCAAGCCCGCTGCGGCGCGATGACCGCCCCCGTTAAGTTCGCGCGCGAGCGCGGAGACGTCGGTGTCGTCTTTAGCGCGAAGGCTGCCGCGGATCTTGCCGTCCTGCTCGCGCAGGATGCAAGCGACACGCGTGCCGGAAAGCGACCTGACGGCGTCGACAAGCGGCTCCGCATCAGCCTTGACCGCGCCGAGCGCCTCCATGTCGGAAGCGGTGATCCAACTGATGGCGCCCTCGCCCCCTGAAACAACCTTCATACGCTCGATAACGAGCGCCTCGAGCTTGAGCGAGGCCATCGTGCGATTTTGGAACACCGACGTCGCCACTAGCGCGGGATCGACGCCATAGGCGATAAGCTCGGACGCCGCGGCGAACGCATGCTCATCGCTGTTCTGGAAACGGAAACCACCGGTGTCGGTCACCACGCCGGTGTAGGCGCAAAGCGCGCTATCGAGAGGCGGCTCGTCGCACAATAGCTTCACGAGCTCCCAAACGAGGATGCTCGCCGAAGCTGAATCGGGGTCGACGTAAACGTGCTCGCACATCGTCTCGCGTGAGGCATGATGGTCTATCGTGATGGACGTATTCGCGCGGTCGAGAACCGTCACCGCCTCTCCGATTCGCTCACGCGTGGGAACGTCAACGCCGATGAAAACGTCGCATTCCCCGTCGAATGCGCATGCGGGCACCATATCCTCGACACCAGGAAGCCATCCAAGCGACACGCCGATCGGCTCGTCTCGCACGAGCAGGCACGTCGAATGCTTCCCGATCTTCTGCAAAGCATGCCAAAGGGCCAGCTGCGAACCGAGGCAATCGCCATCAGGGCTCACGTGACCGCAGATGACGAAGTTGTCGTTTTCGCGGACAACCTGGGCGATCTCGGCAAGCGTCGAGTTCGTCTGGGGCGTCGTGGCCATCGCTTATTCCCCGGCTCCGTCAGACGAGTTGCGCTGGCGCTCGTGCTCGAGGGCACGGGCGATTTTCTCAGCCTCGTCAACCGTCTTGTCGAGGAAGAAACGCAGCTCGGGCGACGTCCGCCAGCTGAGCTTCTTCGCAAGCAGCGAGCGCAACCGGCCCGCAGAGCGCTCGAGCGTCGCCTGCGTCTCATCGTAGTCCTCGGGCGTCGTCGTGTAATAGACGTTGCAAACGCTGCGGTCGAAGCTGACCTCGCAACCCGTCACCGTCACCATCGACAACCGAGGGTCTGAGAACTCGAACATCAGCGTCTCGGCAATGACCTGCCGCGCCTGCTCGTTCACCCGCCTGCTAGAAGAATTCTGTTTCATAAGCTACTCCGTGCGCTCGACTTCTTTGACGACAAAGCCCTCGATGGTGTCACCAACCTTGATGTCCTGGAAGCCGTTGATGCCGAGGCCGCACTCATAGCCCATCTTCACCGTCTTCACGTCGTCCTTGAAGCGACGCATGCTCGCGAACGTGCCCTCGAAGATGACCGTGCCGTCGCGCACGATGCGCACCTGGTCGCCGCGCGAGAGCTCGCCTTCGATGACATAGCAACCCGCAATCGTTCCGACCTTGGGCACCTTGAACGTCTCGCGCACCTCCGCGATGCCGGTGTCCTCCTCGACGATATCGGGAGACAACAAGCCGACGCGCGCAGCGTTGATTTCCTCGATTGCCTCGTAGATGACGCGATAGAGGCGAATATCGACCTTTTCCTTCTCGGCCTGCTGACGCGACTTGCCCGTCGGGCGCACGTTGAAGCCAATGATGATTGCGTCAGACGCAGATGCCAGCGTGACGTCGGTCTCGGTAATGCCGCCGACAGCCGAGTGCACGATGTTGATACGCACCTCGGACTGGTCCATCTTCTCGAAGGCATCGCGCAACGCCTCGATCGAGCCTTGCACGTCGGCCTTCACGATGAGGTTGAGGTCAGTCTGCTTGCCCTCCTCGATGCGACTGAACAAGTCGTCTAGGCTCATGTGCGAACGCGCGTCCTGGGCGGCGAGGCGCTCGCGCAGCTGGCGCTCCTCGGCCAGCTTGCGGGCATCACGCTCGTCCTCGAAAACGCGGAACTCGTCGCCTGCCACCGGCACCGACGAAAGACCCAGGATCTCAGCCGGGTCGGCGGGATAAGCAGCGTCGACCTGCTCGCCGCGCGGGTTCACCAGCGCGCGAACGCGGCCATAAGACGTGCCCGCGACGACAACATCGCCCGGATGCAGCGTGCCGCGCTGAACGAGCACGGTCGCAACCGGGCCGCGGCCCTTGTCGAGGTTCGCCTCGATGACGAAGCCGGACGCGAGCGCGTCGGGATTCGCCTTGAGCTCCAAGACGTCGGCCTGCAGGATGATCGTCTCGAGCAGGTCGTCAATGTGCAGCCCCTTCTTCGCCGAAACCTCGACAAACATGTTGGAACCGCCCCATTCCTCGGGGATGACCTCATATTCGGTAAGCTCCTGGCGCACGCGGTCGGGGTTAGCGCCATCCTTGTCGATCTTGTTGACTGCGACGACTATCGGCACGTCCGCCGCCTTCGCGTGGTTGATGGCCTCGATCGTCTGCGGCATAACGCCGTCATCAGCAGCGACAACGAGGACGATGACGTCAGTGACCTGTGCACCGCGGGCGCGCATGGCCGTGAACGCCTCATGGCCCGGCGTGTCGATGAACGTGATCTGGCGACCGTTGATGTCGACGACCGACGCGCCGATGTGCTGCGTGATGCCGCCGGCCTCGCTCTGCACGACGCCCGTGTGACGGATTGCGTCGAGCAACGACGTCTTGCCGTGGTCGACGTGGCCCATAACCGTGACCACGGGCGGACGCGGCTTGAGATCGGCATCCGTGTCGTGATAGACGACGGCATATTCCTCTTCCGGCGACACGACGCGCACCTTGCGCCCGAGGTCGTCAGCAACGAGCTCGATGAGGTCGTCGCTCATCGACTGCGTGACCGTAAGCACCTGACCGAGCAGGAACAGGCGCTTGATGATGTCGTTTGGCTGGACGTTCAGCAGGTCGGCGAGCTTGCCGACTGTCGCTCCCTGCGGCACCTCGACGACCGACTCGTCCAGGACGAGCTCGGGATCGAGACCCTTCTCGAGCGCTTCCATCTCGGCACGCTCGCGCGCCTCGGCCTCACGCTTCTCCTTGCGCTTCTTGCGCCGTCCCTCGCCCTCGTGCGACGACGCGGCCGCCACAGCCGCGCGCGCCTCGGCGAGCACCTTGTCGCGCTGCAGCTTCTCGACCTGGACGGCCATCTTGGCGTAACGGTCCTCGCCCGCATCCGCCTGCTCGAGCTCTGGAACGAACTGCTCGGCACGGCCGCGGCCCTTCTTGCCGCGCGCAGGAGCGCTCCCCTGCTCCTCGATGCGCTTCTTCTCGGACTCGATCTGACTCAGCAGCGAATCGAAATTCGACTTCGCCACAGCCACCTTCTTGCGTGCGGACTTCTTCTCAGCGGGCGCGTCATCAGTCGGCTTCGAAGCGGTCTTCTTGCCGTTCGACCGAGCCTTGAGGGCCTCCTCGACAGCTTGTTTCTTTGCAACGTCCTTGGCGATCGCAGCGGCCCGTGCGCGCTGCTTCGCCTCCTTCGCCTCGCGCTCGACGCGCTCCTTCTCGCTGTTGATCTGGTTCTCGAGGCTCTCAAAAGGATTGAGCTTCGGAGCCACCTTGACCGTCTCGCTCTCCTCCGCACCGTAATCTTCGCTGGGCTCGTCGCCTTCAGCGGCCTTCTTCTCCGCGCGCTCGGCCTCGCGGGCGGCGCGCTCCTTCTCGACGGCCTCGCGGCGCGCGCGCTCCTCCTCGGCCTCGCGCTCTTTAGCCTCTTGCTCGTCTTTCGTGAGCGGCCTTTCCTCGCCTTCGGCCTCCGCGGCAGCGGCACCAGGCTCGCCGAGGGCCTCCCGGACCTGGGCGACCTGCTCATCGTTGAGCACGCTCGCATGGCTCTTCGCCGGAATATCGAGCGCCACGACCTTCTCGAGCATCTCCTTGTTAGACAGCCCGTATTCCTTGGCAAGCTGTAAAACGCGCGTTCCTGCCATATTCCCCACTCCTTAACTCGCTTGCGCCGCGCACGCGGCCTCAATGTCCGTTGCCACTTGCTCGGCGTCCTCGGGGCTCAACGGCGCGCGGAGCGCCCTCTGAAGCCTGTTCGTGTCCTTGACGGCGTCGAAGCACGACTTCGAGCAAACGTAAGCGCCCCGCCCCGCAGCGCGCCCCGTCGCGTCGTAACGCACCGAACCGTCAGCGCAGCGCACGATGCGATGCAGCTGAGCCTTGCCGGCCTTGGAACCGCAGCCGATGCAGGTTCGCTCGCGTTTCGTCGTCACTTCAGCCATGTTCTTCGTCCCTTACTCCATGTCCGCGTGGATGCCGCAATAACGGCTGCCGGGACGCGCATGGTTACGGCAGCGCACGCCCTCGTCGTTGACATAGGCGCAGAACTCGGAATCCTCCTCGGCCTCGTCATCGAGCAGCGTCTCCTCGGGGACGAGCGCTTCGCCCACGAACGACGCGCTCTTGATGTCGATATGCCAGCCGGTCAGGCGAGCGGCGAGACGGGCGTTCTGGCCCTCCTTGCCAATGGCGAGCGACAGCTGGTCATCGGAGACGACGACGGTCGCGTAATGATTCTCCTCGTCGATGGACACCGAGTTGACCTTCGCCGGCGACAAGGCATTTCCGACGTAACGAGCCGGATCCTCGCTCCACTGGATGACGTCGACGCGCTCGTTGCGCAGCTCCTCGACGACCATGCGGACGCGGCTGCCCTTCGGGCCGACGCACGCGCCGACCGGGTCGAGATTGGGCTCACGCGACGCGACGGCGACCTTCGAGCGAACGCCTGGCTCACGGGCAATGGACTTCACTTCAACCAGCCCGTCATAAATCTCGGGAACCTCGATCTCGAACAGGCGACGAATCAAGTCGGGGTGCGTGCGCGACACCACGATGGACGGACGATGCTGCTCGCCACGGGCGCGCGGCGCCTCGTTGCCGGGGTTGCGCACGTCGATGATGAGCACCTTCAAGCGCTGGTTGTGACGGTAATGCTCGTTCGCCGGACGCTCGTTGCGCTCGTCCGGGAAGCGCTTCTTGTCGTAATGCGGAAGCTCGGCCTCGACGCCGTCGCGGATCTTGATGATCGTGAAGTCGGGCGTGCCCTGCAGCACCGTGCCCGTGACGAGGTCGCCGATTCGACCGGAGAACTCTTCATAGATCGATTGGCGGCCGGCAGCGCGCACGATGTCGTTGATGACGCTCTTCGCGTTTTGCGCGGCGATACGGCTCACGTCGGCGGGAGTGACGTCGCGCTCCTCGAACTCTTCGTAAACCTCGATCGTCGTGTCGGTCTCCTCGTCGTAGACCTCGGTCGGCTCGCCCACCGGAACGAGCTCGTAAACGTAAATCTTGCCCGACTGACGATCGATCGTCACTCGCGCGTCCCATTCCAGGTCGAGAATGCGCTGATAGCTGCTCGCAAGCGAATCCTCGAGCTTCTCGATCAGGTAGAACTCGTCGATCTTGCGCTCATGCGCAAGCTCTTGCAACGCTTGAATCAGTTCAGAACTAGACACGGTGCTTCCCTTCCTCTAATAGCCTAAAAGCTAACGGTTCCTTTCAAGTTCGCCCGCTTCACCTGCGCGAACGGAATCTGGTAAGTAACCCCGTCGCAGTCGATCGCGACGACGTCGTCGTTCGCTGACACGATCTCGCCCGTGAAGTTCGACCTGCCCTCAACCGGACCGTTCGTCTTCACGACGGCGCGTTCGCCCACGAAGCGCTGGAAATGCTCGACCGTGCGCAACGGTCGGTCGATGCCAGGCGAAGAGACCTCCAGCGTGTAAGCGCCCGGGAACGGGTCGATCTCGTCCATGATCTCGTTAATCCAGGACTGCGCGGCGGCGAGCTCGTCGAACCCGACCCCATGGTCGGTGTCGATGAACACGCGGATGGTCGGCGCTTTGCGCGCGCCGGCAATCTCGAGCGACACGAGCTCGACGCCCTCTTGGGACGCCCTCGGCTCGAGCGCATCGAGCAAGCTCTGTTCCTTTCCGCTCAACATCGCGCGTCGATCCTTTCCCTCATATAAAAAGAAAGCGGGACACGCCCACTTTCCTCACGCGAAAGTCTGTTTACCAGTGATGATGACTATAGCACATAGAATTGCCTGTTTACCTGCATACTTAACTTCACCACATTTGAAAGTCGGGCTTACCTGCGAATATGGCATTTGACGTGACGACGGCGCGTCACGCGCGGGGATGCGCTTGGGAATGCGCTTCCTTGAGGCGCGCCGTCGACAAATGCGTGTAAATCTGCGTCGTCGAGAGGCGCGCATGACCGAGCATCTCCTGAACGCTACGCAAGTCGGCGTCGCCGTCGAGCAAGTCAGTCGCGAACGTGTGGCGCATATCGTGGGGGCTCAGGTTCTCATCGAGGCCGGCAGCGCGCACAGTTCGCTTGAACATAACGCGAACGGCATCGGCGCTCATCGGGTTCCCGCGCGTCGAGATGAACAGCCTCTTGCTGCTCTTCTCGCCGAGGAGCACTGGCCGCGCGTCACGCAAATAGGCCTTCAACGTTGAAACGCATAGGTCGTGGAGGGGAACGATGCGCTCCTTGCTCCCCTTGCCGAACAGCCTTACGAGATGCGAGTCGAAATCGACGTCGTCCACGTTCAAGCCGGCTACTTCCGAGATACGCGCGCCGCAAGCGTAAAAAAGCTCGAGTATCGCCTGGTCTCGCACGTCGGCAGGAGTCTGCTCGCGCGCGTTTCCCTGCTCGTCGACGGGCCCGTGGACGGCGAGAAGCCGATTCATCTCGCCCGATTTGAGCACGTGCGGGAGATGCCGGCTGAGCTTCGGCCCTGAAAGGACGCTCGACGGGTTTACAGCAACCAAGCCCTGGGCGCTCGCCCAAGCGTAAAACCCATGGAGGGAAGATAGACGGCGGTTCACCGTCGCGCGCGAGTAGCGCGCGGCGTCAAGCTCGCCGAGGTAGGCACGCAGCTGCCGATGGGTCGCGGTCAAAGGGTCAACGTCGTTGCGCTCGCACCAGCGAACGAAGGCTTCGAGGT
>ERZ808037.2145-NODE-2145-length-10759-cov-4.166448_pt1 | contig 10759 bp, 10 predicted proteins | sample MGYA00380190_ERZ808037 | MGnify/ENA primary metagenome ERZ808037 (study PRJEB31490, sample SAMN06133399) | mouse gut metagenome | isolation source: J9 | host: mice | place: China: Chengdu | collected 2015-05 ...
CCCATAGAGCGCTTCCGGGAAGTCCTGTCCGGCCACGGCATCCCCTACATAGAATGCGCCACCTGGTCTACGGACGGATTCTACAGGGAGACCCGGGAGATGGTGGCTTACCGGAAGGAGGAGGGCTGCAGGGCCGTGGAGATGGAATGCGCAACAATGGCGGCCATCGCCCAGTTCCGGGGGAAGGTCTTCGGGCAGTTGCTCTACAGCGGCGACATCCTCATCGGCGGTGCGGAGGACTATGACGACAGAGGCTGGAATAATAATGTTTCCGCAAGGGAGAGGCTGTTCGCTCTCGCCTTGGAGGCATTGTGCAAGCTGTAGGGGAAATGCGGATGAATGGTTTTGATGATGCTTTTTGGAAAATGCTGGACTCCCTGGTGATGGATTCGGAAATCGTGACAGACAGGCCAAAAGGGACAGTCCATCCGAAATATCCGGACTTTGTCTATGAGGTTGACTATGGATATTTAAAGGATACTTCATCCATGGATGGCGCCGGCATTGATGTGTGGGTGGGCTCAGGGGAAAAGCGGGTGGACGCGGTCATGTGTACTGTTGACTGCCTGAAACGGGATTCGGAAATCAAGATTTTGATTGGATGTACGGAAGAAGAAAAGCTGTCAGTATATCGAGCCCATAATGAGACACAGTATATGAAGGGTATCATGATAAGGCGCTGAATGGGGCCGGAATTCAGTAACCGTAAGTATGAAATGCCGCTCGCGCGGCGGAATGAGATGAAAAATGACGACAGAATATTTACAGACAAAAGGCCGGATATTCGACATACAACGGTATTCCATCCATGACGGAACGGGAATACGAACCATCTGCTTCCTGAAGGGCTGCGTATTGCGGTGCAAATGGTGCTGCAACCCGGAGTCCCAGGAGTATGGGATTCAGGAGATGACCGTTCAGGGCAAGGTCAAGGTCATTGGCCGGGATGTGACTGTGGCGGAGGTCATGGAGACGGTGGAGAAGGACAGGCCCTATTATGACCGCTCCGGCGGCGGCCTGACCCTTTCAGGCGGGGAGAGCCTCTGCCAGCCGGAATTCGCCAGAGACCTGCTCCATGCGGCGAAAGCGGTAGGAATCAACACCGCCATGGAGAGCATGGCCTGCGCCAGGTGGGAGGTCATTGAGCAGATATTGCCCTATCTTGACCATTATCTCTGTGATATCAAGCATATGGACAGCGAAAAGCACAGGCGCTTCACCGGAAGGGGAAATGAACTGATGCTGGAGAACGCGAAAAAGGTTGCGATGTCTGGCCAGACCTGTCTCAGCATCCGGGTGCCGGTGATTCCCACCTTTAACGATACCCCAGAGGAAATCAGGGCGATTGCGCGGTATGCGGACACGCTGCCCGGGGTTGAGGAGATTTATCTGCTGCCATACCACAGGCTGGGCCAGGACAAGTACGCGGGACTGGGCAGAGTTTATGAGCTGCCGGACATCCTGCCGCCGGAGACAGCGCACATGGAGCGGCTGAAGCGGGAAGTGGAGAACTGCACGAAATTGAAATGCCATATAGGCGGCTAAACGGACGGCAGTCTATAAGACAGACAAAAGGCCGTCAGACATATTCCCGGCCCGGGCAGATCGGCAAACCTTGGCTGCCCTGAGGGTGAGGACGTGGAAAGCGCTGAAAAACAAATCGGGCCGTCAAATGAGCTGAGAGGGTCTGCGGGGTACTTGCATGATGGATATGAGAATAGTCAACGACATAACAGATTTCATTTTTGTGGAAGATAAATTGGAAAAGGCGGATGCCATCTTCATTCCCGGTGGCTCTTACCCGGAACTGCCGGAGCGGGCGGCGCAGCTTTGGAAAGAGGGATATGCGCCCTATGTAGTGCCGTCGGGCAAATATTCCGTGACCAGGGGTAAGTTTGCGGGCGTGAAATCAAAGGCTGACAGATACAGGGAGGATTACGTCACCGAATGTGAGTTCTACACAGATGTCCTGCAGAGGAACGGGGTCGCCGCGGACAGCATCCTACAGGAGGACGAAGCCGGATTCACAGGGGAGAACGCATGGCTGTCAAAGAAGCTGCTGGACGCAAAAGGCATCCATCCCCGCAAAGCCATTATCTGCTGCAAGGGGTTCCATTCCAGGAGATGCCTGATGTATTACCAGTTCACCTTTCCGGAGACGGAATTCATGATTGCGCCGGTGTGCGTCAACGTGACCCGAGAGAACTGGTATCTGACAGCCCGGGGACAGGAGAAGGTGCTGGGGGAACTGAACAGGCTTGGAACGCAATTCGGGCCGGAGTGGGAGAATCTGCGAATCCGAAATGCCGCCCTTGCTCCCGAATCCCAATGAGCCCGGCAATATTAAAAATATGCCATGACAACGGTCTAAAGGATACTGACTGCGAAAGGGAAGATGCTATGGGAATCTATTTAAATCCGGCAAATGAGGGCTTTAGGACGGCAGTCCGTTCGGAAATTTACGTAGATAAAACGGGTTTGATTGCGTGCACGAACAGGTACTTGAATACAGAGCAGAAGTACATCTGCGTCAGCAGACCCAGGCGTTTCGGGAAATCCATGGCGCTTAAGATGCTTGCTGCATATTACAGCTGTGGCTGCGATTCCGGAGCGTTGTTCGCGGGGCTGAAGATAGAAAAGAGTCCGGCGTTTCAGGAGCATCTGAACCGATATGATGTGATTTTCCTGAACATGCAGCAATTCTTGATTGAGGCAGCGCAAGGGAAAGTGACACAATATCTGGAGCAAGAGGTATGTAAAGAGCTTTGGCGAGAATATGCGGAGATTATAGAAAGCCAGGATATGCGGTTGGCCGTTGCGCTAAGACAGGTTTACGCCAGCACAGGAAAACAGTTTATTTTCCTGATAGACGAGTGGGACTGCGTGATGCGGGAGCGCCAGGAATCGGAGGAGCTGCAGAAGCAATATCTGGATTTTCTGCGCAATCTCCTGAAAGATCAGCCCTATGTGGCCCTTGCCTATATGACAGGTATTCTCCCCGTGAAAAAGTACGGGCAGCATTCCGCCCTGAACATGTTCTGGGAATATACCATGACAGACCAGGGGCCTTTTGAGGAATACACAGGATTCACGGAGAAGGAAGTAGAGGGACTATGCCAACGATTCTCCATGGATTTTTCGGAGACGGAAAGCTGGTATGACGGATATAGGCTGACGGAATTCAAACATATCTACAATCCGAAATCCGTAGTGGAAGCAATGCTCCGCCGTAGATTTTCAAACTACTGGACGTCCACGGAAACCTATGATGCGCTGAAGCTCTACATGGACATGGACTTCGACGGTCTGCGTGCGGACATTGTACAGATGCTGGGCGGAGGACGGGTCAGGGTAAACACCCGCAGCTTCCAGAATGACATGCGTACATTCAAGACAAAGGATGATGTGCTGACCCTCCTGATTCATCTGGGATATCTGGGCTATGATTTCGAGGAAAAGGAAGCTTTTATCCCCAACCGGGAAATCCTGGAGGAGTTCGAGAACGCCATGAGCGTGGGAGGATGGGGAGAAGTCATGAGCGTGCTAAAGGAAGCGGAAAAGCTGCTGGAGGATACGCTCCGGGGAGAAGAACAGGCCGTAGCGGAAGGGCTGGACAGGGCACATACGGAGGTGGCCTCCATTCTGACTTACAATGATGAAAACTCGCTTGCCTGCGCCATCAGTCTTGCATATTACAGCGCGAGAAAAGACTACCAGACAATCCGTGAGCTGCCCACAGGACGAGGATTTGCCGATATCATATTCCTCCCCCTGCCTTTCAGCGGAAAGCCCGCCCTGGTAGTGGAACTGAAGTACGACAAATCCGCCGCCACGGCCATCCGCCAGATAAAAGACCGGAAGTATACGCAGGCTCTGGAGAAATATTCCGGCGAGATATTGCTGGTAGGCGTGAACTACGATAAGGACAGCAAAGAGCACAGCTGCGTGATCGAGAAAATGACGGTATAATCATCCGTAAAACGATAAATCGCCCCAAGGTCCCATAATCCAAGATAGACTGCATATTACAGAAAGGGAAGAGCTGCCCGCATGAAAATAGGAGAAGTAAGCCTGCTGACAAACGACGTAATGAGGATGGCGGATTTCTATAAGAAATTGTTGGATACAGACAATGGCAGCAATGATGAAGTACACCAGACCCTGATCGGCGAAGAGACCATGCTGACCATATACAATGACGGCTCAGAGAAAAACAACAGGAACCGGAATATATGCCTTGCATTCACCGTGGATGATATTGAGAAAGCATACCACAGGGCCGTAAGCCTTGGGGCGGAAATCATCGAGCCGCCGACGGCCCGCCCGTGGGGAGCGGTCAACATGAGCTTTTATGACCCGGATGGAAATATCATATACCTGAGAACTTTTCCAGGACAGGCATCGAACGGAGAGGAGAGCAATCCGGAAAAGACAAATTATCCCCCGGGATGGCTGCCCGACATCAGCTTCGTAGTCATCTTTGCGAACTATCAGGGGAAGTGGGTCTACTGCTGGCATAAATACCGCGGGAGCTTCGAGCATCCGGGCGGCCATGTGGAACAGGGCGAGACTCCCATACAGGCGGCCAGGAGGGAACTGTATGAGGAATCCGGCATCACGGACTGCAGGCTGATGCCGCTGTGGGATTATGAGCAGAGATGGGGCGATGGAGCGGGAAAAAACAACGGAAGAGTCTTCTATGCGGAAGTCCATTCCCTGGGCGAGCTGCCGGAGAGCGAAATGAGCCACATCCAGCTGTTCGAGTCCGTGCCGGAAAACTACACCTATGACCCTGCGGAGGAAGCACAGGATCTGGAGAGGATAGGCCGCATGATTCAGGCGTTTCGGGAGTAGGCACAGGATGAAAAGGCGATGTCCATTTTCACCAATCCATTTCCTGAAAACCACAAAAATAAAACAAAAACAGCACAATCCAACATTTACTTGTTGACTTGTGTGGTGGATAGGCTTATAATAATGAAAGTGGAATTATGAGCCAGAAAAAGCATCTGTAAATACAGGAATCAAAACGAATCAGGAGGAATCAAAATGCAGAACGAGTACGAAATCAAGAAAGAAATCTGCGACATCGGCAAGAGAATCTACAACAGGAACATGGTGGCCGCCAACGACGGCAACATCTCCGTGAAACTCAACGACAATGAGTTTCTCTGCACTCCTACAGGCGTGTCCAAGGGATTCATGACCCCCGAGTACATCTGCAAGGTGGACGCAAAGGGCAATGTCATCCAGGCCAACGGCAATTTCAAGCCCTCATCCGAGATCAAGATGCACATGAGGGTCTATCAGGAGCGCCCTGACGTCAATAGCGTGGTACATGCCCATCCCGTATATGCCACCAGCTTTGCCATCGCGGGCATCCCTCTGACCCAGCCCATCATGCCGGAAGCCGTCATCGCCCTTGGATGCGTGCCAATCGCAAAGTACGGCAGGCCTTCCACCATGGAGATTCCTGAAGCGGTTTCCGAGTACGTGCAGTACTTTGACGCTGTGCTGTTGGAGAACCATGGCGCTTTGACCTATTCCGATTCCCTGCTGAACGCGTATCTGAAGATGGAGTCCGTCGAATTCTATGCGCAGCTCCTGTACCAGTCCAGAATGCTGGGCGGCCCCAAGGAGTTCACGCCCCAGCAGGTGGAAGACCTCTATGAAATCAGGAGACAGTTTGGCATGAAAGGCCGTCATCCCGCCAACCTCTGCCAGAACTTGAAAGAGGGCAAGCCCAGCTGCCATACCTGCGGAGGCGGATGCCACGGAGACAAGGGCGGCTCCAATGTTTCGGCTGATATGGTGGCTGAGATTACCAAGAAGGTGCTGGAGCAGTTAGGTAAATAAAACCGATTTCTGGCTGGCAGAATGCCTGGGACAAGCCCTGCCGGGCGTTACAGGAGATTCATTATGGAAAAAAGAGAAATCGAGGCAATCGTCCGTGAAGTCCTGGCAAAGCTGGAAAACGCCCAGGGAGACATTGGAGAACCGGGCCGGAACCCGTCTGTTCAAAGAGATGGGGAACCGAACCGCAATCCGTCCAATCAAAGAGATACGGAATCGAACCACAATCCGTCCAGTCAAAGAGATGGGGAATCGAACCGCAATCCGTCCAGTCAAAGGAATGCGGAACCGAACCGCAACCTGTCCAATCGAAGTAGTGCGGAATCGAACCGGAATCTGTCCCAGGAAAATACTGGCGGATTAAGCCACCTGACCGATGGCGGCAATATTGGCCTGACGGAAGCGGCACCCTCCCCGGGACTTGTGGAAGCCAACGGCGGAAGAATCCATGTCACCATGCCCCTTGCGCTGGCTGTCAGGCTCATCGAGAAAATCGAAGCCAGGGCGGCGGAGTGGGACATGAGGGTGGTCACAGCCGTCTCTGACGCGGCGGGGAGACCGGTTGCTGTCCATTGCATGGACGGTGCCTACATAGGAAGCTTTGACGTAGCATTGAACAAGACATACACATCCATAGCCTTCCAGATGTCCACGGCCCAGCTGGGAGATTTAAGCGGCCCCGGAGAAAGCCTTTACGGCATCCAGTTCACCAATGAGGGCAGAATCGTCATCTTTGGCGGCGGTGAAGTGCTGGAGCGAAACGGCGTAATCGTGGGCGCACTGGGCGTCAGCGGCGGAAGCGCCGAACAGGACACCGCGCTGGCGGCCTATGGAAAAAGTATTTTTACAGAACTGATATAAAATCATCAACAGCCAGCCCGGTGCCCAGAGGATTAACGGACGGATGCATTTGGCAATCGGAAATGCTTTGTAAAGACCTGGTACCGGGATGGCGGTTGCGGAACTGGAATGGAGGTAGCATGGAAGAAGGAATTTCCAGAGTGCTTGTAAACGAGAGTCTGGTAAAGGATATCGTACAGGAAGTTGTGGCGAAAATGAAGATTGCGGAAGTCACGGGCGGCAAGCATGGCATCTTCACCGACATGAACGAAGCCATTGCGGCTGCAAAAGCGTCACAGCAGAAAGTGCGCAGAATGTCCCTGGATCAGAGAGAACAGATCATCAGCAATATCCGCAGACGCACTCACGAGAACGCCGAACTCATTGCCAGAATGGGCGTGAACGAGACAGGAATGGGCAATGTAGGGCATAAGATATTAAAGCATAAACTGGTGGCGGACAAGACGCCGGGCACAGAGGATTTGAAGACGACAGCGTGGTCTGGGGACAGGGGGCTGACCCTGATAGAGATGGGGCCTTTCGGAGTAATCGGTGCCATCACGCCCTGTACCAATCCCAGCGAGACTGTCATCTGCAATTCCATCGGCATGATAGCGGCGGGGAACACGGTGGTGTTCAACCCCCATCCCCAGGCGGTGAAGACCACTATCTTCGCCATCAATATGATCAACGAAGCTTCCCTGGAGGCGGGAGGCCCTGACAATGTGGCCTGCACTGTGGAGCAGCCCACTCTGGAGACCAGCGCCATCATGATGAAGCATAAGGACATCCCTCTCCTGGTAGCCACCGGCGGCCCGGGCGTGGTGACGGCAGTGCTCTCCTCCGGAAAGCGGGGCATCGGTGCCGGAGCCGGGAACCCTCCCGCGGTGGTGGATGAGACGGCGGATGTGAGGAAGGCCGCCGAGGACATCGTCAACGGCTGCACCTTTGACAACAACCTACCCTGCATCGCCGAGAAAGAGATCGTGGCAGTGGAGTCCATCGCGGACGAACTGATGCACTATATGATTTCCGAACAGGGATGCTACCTGATTTCCAAGGAGGAACAGGACAGGCTGACCGCCACGGTATTGACCCCCAAAGGGCTGAACCGCAAGTGCGTGGGCCGTGACGCGAAGACCCTGCTGGGCATGATTGGCGTGACCGTTCCTGACAATATCCGCTGCATCGTCTTCGAGGGGCCCAAGGAGCATCCTTTGATTGCGGAGGAGCTGATGATGCCCATCCTTGGCATGGTCAGAGCGAAGGACATCGACGATGCCATCGAGAAAGCTGTGTGGCTGGAGCATGGCAACCGCCACTCCGCCCACATCCACTCCAAGAACATTGACAATATCACAAAGTACGCAAGAGAAATCGACACGGCCATCCTGGTGAAGAACGCCCCTTCCTACGCGGCGCTGGGCTTCGGCGGCGAAGGGTACTGCACTTTCACCATCGCCAGCCGCACCGGCGAGGGCCTGACCAGCACCAAGAGCTTTACCAAGAGCAGGCGCTGCGTCATGTCCGACAGCCTCTGCATCCGTTAAAAACAGCATGTGCCATGCCTGGTACTGTCTAGGCACATGCGGAACTGGAATAGAAAGGAGAAAAAATGGCAGATACAGCACAGATAGAAGAGATAGTGAAACAAGTGCTGGCAAGCATGTCCGGTGGCGTGGCAAGCGCGGCCTCCGGGGCGAAAAGCCAGACGGGTGGTGCTATTCCGAAGACGGCTCATGTGGCGATGCTGACGAGCCTGGAGCATTTTGAAGTAAAGGAATTCCCCATGCCGGAAGTCGGCGATGACGATATGCTGGTGAAAGTGGAAGGATGCGGCGTCTGCGGAACGGATGCCCATGAGTTCAAGAGAGATCCTTTCGGACTGATTCCCGTGGCCTTGGGCCATGAGGGCACCGGGGAAATCGTGAAGATGGGCAAGAATGTGAAGAAGGACAGCGCAGGCAAAGATCTGAAACTTGGTGACAAGGTAGTTACCTGCATGATTTTCAAGGACAATCCGGACATCACCATGTTCGACCTGAACAAGCAGAACGTGGGAGGAGCCGATGTCTACGGGCTGCTTCCCGATGACGACATCCATCTGAACGGATGGTTTTCCGATTATATTTTAATCCGGAAGGGGTCTACTGTATTCAACGTAAGCGACCTGGATCTGTATTCCAGAGTGCTGATAGAGCCCTGCGCGGTGCTGATTCACGCGGTGGAGCGTGCCAAGAGCACCGGGATACTGCGGTTCAACAGCAGGGTGGTGGTTCAGGGCTGCGGCCCGATTGGACTGATCTGCATCGCCATACTGCGCACCATGGGCATCAACAAGATCGTGGCGGTGGACGGAGAGCAGAAGCGTCTGGACTTCGCGAAAGAGCTGGGGGCTTCCGATTCCGTGAATTTCAAGGAACATAAAGGAATTGAAGCCCTGACGGCGGCTGTGGAGGAGAAATGCGACGGACATCTGGCGGATTTCGCGTTCCAGTGCACTGGTTCGCCCGCGGGACATTCCAATATCTATAAGTTCATCCGCAACGGCGGCGGGCTTTGCGAGCTGGGATTCTTCATCAACGGCGGCGATGCAACCATCAACCCCCACTTCGACATCTGCTCCAAGGAGATTACCACCGTGGGAAGCTGGGTGTACACGCTGCGGGATTATGCCACCACCTTTGATTTCCTCAAGAGCGCGAAGAAAATCGGACTTCCCATGGATAAGCTGATTACCCACACCTATCCGCTGGAGGAGATCAACGAGGCGCTGAAGACCAACCTGGCCATGACCGGCTTGAAGATTGCCATCATCAATAAGTAAGGCCGGGGTAAGGGATGAAATCAGGTATGTGTGATTTGAGTGACATCGATGGTGTGGAACCATGGATTGACGGGACACTGTCAGCATGTTAGCCCTCCGTAGTGACCGGATTCCGCAGAACGTGTTGGTGTATTCTAAGTGACAATGATGGTGCGAAACCATGAATTGGTGGGATAATATTGGCATGAGAGCCATTCGGAGCGACTGGATTTCACAGAGTAGGTTGATGGCGGTATATATTCTAAGTGACATCGATGGTGCGCAGTCTGACAGGAAGAGGAAAGGTTGCGGAGCATAGTCGGGGAAGCGAGGAGATTATTATGGAAGATAAAAGTCCCGTGGAAGCAAAGGATTCCATGAAAGCAACGAATTCCTTAGAAGCAAAGGATTCCATAAATGAAAAGGATTCGAAAGAAGCAACGAATTCTATAGAGGAGAGGAATTCCGCTGAGGATTCCACGGAGGAAGCGGTAGGGCTGCTGGAGGTGTTCGGACTGGTCTGCGCGTTCCTGGCGGCTGACGCAGGCTGCAAAGCGGCTGATGTCAGGCTGGAGACTTTCGATAAAAATAAGCCCGCCAACGCGGACTCGCTGCCGGTGCCTTTGCTGGTGACGGTCAAGTTCCGGGGCAGCGTAGCGGCAGTGGAAGCAGCCATGGAAGCGGGAGAAGCGGTGGCAAAATCCGTAACAGGCGTGGTGCAGCGCCACATTATCCCCAGGCCTACCGGGGACACCGGGAAAATGCTGAAGATAAGCGCATTCGACAAGAACTGACAAAACCCTCAATCAGAGCAGGAGGCGGATGCTTTGATGCAATGGAAGCAGCAAGGCGATTGAATCCGTCATGGGTTCATTCCACACAGCCTGCTACGACCAGAATTTTACCGGGCGAAGCGAGGCTGGGGCTAATACCCCGCAGCTTGCCGCAGGGAAGTTTATTCAACAGAAGGGTGCATTTCCGGCAGCTTGCCGAGCGACAAAGCAAGAGAAAAGAGAGACCGGGGCTGATACCTTGCAGTCCTGCTGTGGGAGTTCCATAATAGGTACAAAGTTTTCTAAGATAAAATTTCAAATTAAGGAATGATAGCAGATCCGGAGCATTGGAAACAGGACACAGAGACCGGATTCACGTATTTATGAAAGGAGAGCATTATGGCACAGGAAGCATTAGGAATGGTAGAAACGAGAGGTCTGACAGCGGCAATCGAGGCGGCTGACGCGATGACCAAGTCCGCGGAGG
>ERZ808037.2147-NODE-2147-length-10758-cov-4.492931_pt1 | contig 10758 bp, 8 predicted proteins | sample MGYA00380190_ERZ808037 | MGnify/ENA primary metagenome ERZ808037 (study PRJEB31490, sample SAMN06133399) | mouse gut metagenome | isolation source: J9 | host: mice | place: China: Chengdu | collected 2015-05 ...
CCTGTATAAAATCGCCCAGATGGCTGTCTGCCTCCTCACCGATGGGCGTCTCCAAAGATACCGGCTCCTGTGAAATCTTTAAGATCTCCCGCACACGCTCCACCGGCATACTCATCTGCTCCGCGATCTCCTCCGGGGTAGGTTCCCGCCCCAGTTCCTGCAGCAGCTGTCTGCTCACACGAATCAGCTTGTTGATGGTCTCCACCATATGCACCGGAATACGGATCGTCCTCGCCTGATCCGCAATCGCCCTGGTGATGGCCTGACGGATCCACCAGGTCGCATAGGTCGAAAATTTATAGCCCTTACGGTAATCGAACTTCTCCACGGCCTTGATCAGACCCAGATTGCCTTCCTGGATCAGATCCAGAAAGAGCATTCCACGGCCCACATACCGCTTTGCAATACTGACAACAAGACGCAGATTGGCCTCCGCCAGACGCTTCTTCGCATCCTGGTCGCCCATCTCCATCTTCTTGGCCAGCTCGATCTCTTCCTCCGCATTCAGAAGCGGCACCTTACCGATCTCTTTCAGATACATCCGCACCGGATCTTCGATGCTGATGCCGTCCGGCACGGACAGATCGATATTCTCTACGTCAACCTCGTCCTCCTCACTCAAGATGATCTCCTCGTCATCCACATCATCGTCGTCGGAGATCCGAAGCACATCCACATTATTCTGTTCCAGCGTCTCCAGGATCTTGTCAAACTGATCCTCCTCCAGCGTCATTCCCTGAAAAAAGTCGTTGATCTCCTGATATTCCAGAACATTCTTTTTCTTCTTGGCAGCCGCCAGGAGCTCCTTAAGGCGCTCTTCAAACTTTGCCTGTACATTTTCGTCCATATATGGCCCATCCTTCCTATGTTTCAAGTAAAAAATTTATATCTATGTGAAAACCAAATTAACTGTGTTTTGCGATTAGCTTGCCCGTATTACAGGGAAATATGCGTTTTGCTAAGTTCTTCCAGCGCTTTTTTGCCCGCGATCACCTGACTTAAAGCGTTCATATCGCTCCCCATCCTGCCGGAATAGTATTCAAAACTGTTCTTCTTCACAGCATAGATGATATCATGGAACGCCTTCTCCCGCTCCTTCGGGGTCGTGATCTCCGGCAGCTGCGTGTTGAAGATCTCCGCCACGGCCCGCTGCTCCTGCTCATCCTCGAAGGCGCTGATGATCGCCGCAGGCTGGTAGATCCCCTTCTCCAGATCCGTAAAAAGTCTGTCCGCCACTTCTTTGTACAGCGGTTCCGTAAAATCCGCCGCCGCGATATAAGGACTGATCTTCGGATACAGCGCAGGCTCCTCCGTGATCCACGTCAGCAGCAGGCGCTGGGATCGCTTCGTATTCTCCTCCGGCGTATTTTTGCGGGCAACGGTACTCTTTGGCCGTACCGCCGGCTGCACCAGCCCTGTCCTGGCCGCATAACCGCTCACCAGCCTGCGCAGATTGTCGAAACCGATATGGTATTTCTGCGCCACCGCTTCGATATAATTCTCCCGCTCCACCTCTTCCTCGAAACCGCACAGCTTCTTCGCAATCTCCCGGTGAAAATTCGTCCTGGACTCCGGATCCTCCATTTGATAGTCCCGTTCCAGTATGCTCAGTTCGAAGAAAAAGCTGTTCTGCGCCTGGCTGATCCGCTCTTCAAAAGCCTCCGCTCCCAGATTCTTCATGAATTCGTCGGGATCTTTGTAAGGCTTCATGTCGATCACCCGGCCCCGGAGACCGGATTCCTTCAAAATGCCGATGGCCCGCATGGCCGCGTTCACCCCCGCGCCGTCGCTGTCGTAGGCCAGCAGCACGTCTTCCGTATACCGCCGCAGCAGACTGGCCTGCCCGGTCGTAAAGGCCGTGCCCAGAGAGGCCACCGCCTGCGTGAATCCCGCCTGATGCATGGCGATCACATCCATGTAGCCCTCACAGAGGATGATATTGCCTTTCCGTGACGTGCGGGCAAAATTCAGCCCGTACAGATTGCGGCTCTTGTCAAAAATCATGGTCTCCGGCGAGTTCAGATACTTGGGCTTCGCATCTCCCATCACCCGGCCGCCGAAGCCGATCACACGATGATTACCGTCCTGGATCGGAAACATCACCCTGTTCCAGAACTTATCGTGGACGCCCCGCTTCTCGTCAAAAGCCAGCAGCCCGGATTCCTGCAGCAGCTCATCCGGATAGCCCCTGGCACGCAGATAGGCCGTCAGATCAGAGGAGGAGCCGTCCGCAAACCCCAGGCCGAATTTCCTCATCGTCTCGTCTGTCAGACTTCTGCCCGACAGATACTGATAGCCTGTCCGCCCTCTGGAATCCCGCAGCATATAATAATAGTAGCGCGCCGCCTCCTTATTGATCTCCAGCAGTCTGGCACGCCTGCTCTCCTTCTGCCTTGCTTCCTCATTATATTCCATCTCCGGCAGATTGATTCCTGCTCTGTCGGCCAGTATCTTCACCGCTTCCTGAAACGTAGCGTTCTCATATTCCATCAAAAATGTGATCACATTGCCGCCCGCCCCGCAGCCGAAACAGTAGAAGATCTGCTTGGACTGGGATACCGAGAAGGAGGGCGATTTTTCATTATGAAAAGGGCACAGCCCGAAATAATTGCTCCCCTTCTTCTGTATGCGGACATAACCTGAGATCACATCAACGATATCATTTTTCGTTCTGACCTCCTCGATCAGTTCTTCCGGATAATACATATTGTCCTTTCCTTATGTATAACATATGTTATTAAACATTCAGGAGCTTCTCCGCCCCTTAGCCATGCCAGGTCTTTGGAATGTAGATCTCCTGATACTGCGCTATGGCAAAGCGGTCCGTCATGGAACCGATATAGTCGCAGACGATTTTTTCAAGCGGCTCCCCCTCCTCCATCAGCCTGTACAGGAACTTCGGCAGCTTCTCCGTATGATTCATATAGTATTCATACAAAGTGACCACCAGATTCTCCGCCTTGTTCTCCTGGCTCTTGGCGATGGGATTCCGATAGACATTGCGGAACATAAATTCGCGCATCGTCCGCATGGCCTCTTCGGCTTCCTTCGACATACAGATATCATCCCGGCCACGGCTGGTCGTCACGATATTATGTATAAAATAGTCCAGCCGCTGCGTACAGCTGCGCCCGGCCACAGCGCTGACTTCTTCCGGAACATCCTCCTCTTTCAGGATGCCGCCCCGGATTGCGTCGTCCGTATCATGATGAATATAGGCGATCTTATCCGCAAACCGGACAATACGCCCCTCCAGCGTGGACGGCATGGAAGCCGTCTTGTGATTCCTGATCCCGTCCCGTACCTCCATGGTCAGATTGATGCCCTGTCCGTCCTTCTCCAGCATATCCACGGTCCGCACACTCTGTTCGTTGTGCCGGAAGCCATAAGGACATGCCCTGTCCAGCGCCCGCTCCCCGGCATGGCCAAAGGGCGTGTGCCCCAGATCGTGCCCCAGAGCGATGGCCTCCACCAGATCTTCATTGAGCTGCAGCGCCTTGGCGATCGTCCGGGCCGTCTGACTCACCTCCAGCGTGTGCGTCAGACGCGTCCGGTAATGGTCGCCCTCCGGCGTAAGAAACACCTGTGTCTTGTCTTTCAGCCGGCGAAAAGACTTGCTGTGAATGATCCTGTCCCTGTCCCGCTGAAAAACCGGCCGGATATCACACTGTTCTTCCGGCTTGACCCTCCCTCTGGAATTCATGCTGAGCATGGCATATGGACTTAAATATTGCTTCTCCCACTGTTCCAGACTTTCCCGTATGTTCATGTTTACCTCTGCGTGGATCCTGCCGGCTGTGCCTGCAAGATCCCTGAATACGTAAAACTGATACCCCTGCGATACTTTCCTACTCCTATTATTCTGGCTTTATCGTGCAAATCCTTTTTTTTCGTGAAATTTTTATCTACAGATATCGTAAATAAATTCGGCGTTCTTATCCATCGCCTCATAGGCAGTCTTGAAGGGCGACATCTGGAAGACATGCCACATGCCCGGGAATCTGTCCAGCCTGACGGATACATTCGCGTGCAGCAGTTTGCGGTAGAGCATCACGGAGTCGTCCAACAGCACTTCATTCTCCCCGACCTGAATGTAGACCGGCGGAAAGCCCTCATAGTCACCAAAAAGCGGCGAGATGAACGGATCGTTCAGCTTCTCCTCAGCCGCATAGTTGCCTGTCATCTCCGCCAGATACCCGGCATTGAGCACCGGGTCGATGGCTGCCTTCGTCTCATGGGACTGTCCCGAGGCGGTCAGGTCCGTCCAGGGCGACATCAGAATAAGGCCCCTTGGCAGAAGCCGCTTCTGCGCCTTGAGCTGCAGTGCCAGCGACAGGGCCAGATTCCCTCCCGCCGAATCTCCGGCCAGGATCACATCCCTGGCGCCGTACCCTAAAAGCATCAGATAATTCCACACCTTCATGGCATCCTCCGTGGCCGCCGGGTAGGGATGTTCCGGCGCCAGCCGGTAGTCGAAGCTCAGCACATCCATGGAAGTGGACATGGCAAGTTTGGTCGTCAGCGTCCTCGCATAGACCCTGCTGCCCGTGGAATAACCGCCGCCGTGACAGTAGAGGATCACGTATTTCTTCATATGCGCCCGGTTGACATAGACCCATTCTCCCTGCAGGATCTCTCCCGCCGAAGGATGGTCCCGGATGCTGACATCCTCGATCAGCACATCCTTACTGTTCCCCAGCAGCGCCCCGAAATGATTCTGTGACTGCCTGTGTTTCTCAATATCCGCATTTTCCACTACCCCGTGCATCCGTTTGATCAGATTCATCAGGTTAGCGTTTCGTTTCTCCGAGATAGCCATAGGGCTGTCCTCCTTATCTTATCTTCAGCGTTGCTGTTTACAAACCAACCGGCCGTAAACGGTAACGCATCCATTCTGCATGATATAAATATAGTAACATAAAATGCCGGATTTATGATATGATACTTTAAAAGAAATATTGCGGTACCATATGAAACTTTTTACGAAACATTTTATCATGAAAGAGAGCAGGAGGCCTTACCACCTATGGCAGAACGTCCAGGCACAAAAACCAAAACCAGAAAACAACCCGGTATACCCGCGCGCAGCAGGAAGGATGTCTGGTACAAGCTGGATCTTTCTGCCATCGTCTATCCCACGCTGCAGCGGCGGGACTTCTCTTCCGTCTACCGTCTGTCTGTTGTGTTAAAAGAGAAGATTGACCCCGTTCTTCTGCAGACGGCACTGGACAGGACGCTGCCCCGGTTCCCTACCTATAAGGTGGCGATCCGCAAAGGATTATTCTGGCGGTATCTGGAGCCCAATAACAGACCCGGCCCCTACGTTCTGGAGGATATCAAGAACCCCTGTATGCCGATGCCCTTTAAAGGCAGCAACCGTTATCTTATCAGGGTCTACTACTACGACCGGCGCATCTCGCTGGAAGCCCACCACAGCCTCGGCGACGGCACCGGCGGCATGTGCCTTCTGCAGACACTGACCGCCGTCTATCTGGGACTGCTGGGCCATCCCGTAAAGCCGGAAGGGTTCGTGCTCGACATTGATTCCGCCCCGGATCCGGAAGAGCTGGAGGACGCCTACATGCGGTATGCCAACGCCCAGTTCTGTCCGCCCCGCCCTGCGGAAAAGACCTACCGGGTGCGCGGCACGAAGGAGCCTTTCTATACCCTGAATATCATAGACGGCATACTGTCCGTGCAGGAAGTCATGGCCGTGGCGAAGCGGTATCATGCCAGCATCACAGAATATCTGAATGCGGTATTACTCTACGCCCTGCTGCAGAAGCAGAACGCAGATTTCCATATACGGCTGCGCCCGGTGAGGATCGCCATGCCGGTTAATCTGCGCCGCTTCTTCCCCTCGAAGACGCTGCGTAACTTCATCACCATGGTATATCCTTCCATCGACCCCCGGCTCGGTGAGTATCAATTTGAAGAAATCGTGGAGCACATCCACCATTACATGCGTTATTATATCAACGATAAATTCCTGCGGGGCGATATCACCACCAACGCCGCCACCCAGCGCAACCCGCTGATCCGCGTGGTTCCCCTTTTTATCAAGGATCTGGTGGTGCGTACCTTCTATACCCGGGTGCAGGACAAAAATTCCTCCGCCGGCCTTACCAACATGGGTGCCCTGCACGTGCCGCCGGATATGAAACCCTTTATCGAGCGGTTCGATATCTATATGGGACAGCCTTTTTCATCCCGCACCAACTGTGCCATCATCAGTTTCGAAGACGTGCTGACCATCAACTTCGCCAGCAGCATCGTGGAGGCCGACGTGGAACGTTACTTCTTCCGGAAGCTGGTGCAGGACGGCATCCACGTGAAGATCGAGAGCAACCGCAGTCTGGAAGACCGGACATAAAATTAGTACTTCGTACTTGAAATCATCCATATGAGAGGAGCTGAAACGATATGTCATATTGTGTAAACTGCGGTGTAGAGCTGGAGAAATCCTTACAGGAATGTCCTCTTTGCCATACACCTGTTATTAATCCCGTCGAACAGAACAAAGCACTTCCGCCCTCCCCCTATCCCACGAACAAAGGACAGGTGGAAGTGGTAAAAAGAAAAGATCTGGGCATCCTGCTGTCCGTAGTCCTTTCGGCTACCAGCATAACCTGCCTGCTGTTAAACCTGCTGGTATTTGACTCCTCGCTCTGGTCTCTGGCTGTGATCGGGTGCTGCATCTGTCTCTTCGTGTTCACTTTTCCGGCCATCTTTTACAGCAGGACGCCGATCTACATCTCCCTGCTGGCCGACGGAGTGTCGGTAGCGGTCTATCTCTACCTGATCAGCTTCCTGTCCTCCTCCCACGTGTGGTTCTGGCAGCTGGGCCTGCCCCTCGTCGCGATCCTGACAGTCTGCGCGGAATGCTTCCCGTTACTCTCACGTTTCTTTCCGCTCACGATCCTGTCCGGCTCTCTGTGCCTGTTCGTGGAGATACCGTTCTTCTGCGTCTCTCTGGAACTGTTGATCAAGCGCCTGTTAGAGCGCCCATACCGTATCACCTGGTCGGCTGTGGTTCTGACCGTATGCGTGATCATCGACTTCGCCCTCATCACCATACTGGCAAAAAAACGCCTGCGCAACGAAGTGCGCAGACGCCTGCATTTCTGATATGTTAGAGTAAACGAAATTTCTAACGTCGTTAACTATAAAAAGATATCTTTCTTACCTTAAACCTGTGCGTGTTTTAGTTCCGCTTCCTCAAGGGACTGATACCCGTAGAAAAGCGTTTCATTGGCGATGGTCTGTTTTAACAGGCTTTCGCCTTTCTCATAGGCCGCTTCCGTCTCCTGCCAGATCAGCGCGAGCGTTTCCATCGAAAAGGACAGCAATTCACCGCGCAGATAGCTTTCCATGGAGGAACCTGCCATGATGCCGTCCTCCGCCGTCGTCAGCACCCTGCCTCTGTTTCTGAGATTCGGGTACTCCTGCATCATCTCTTTGTCCCACTCCAGATTGATCCGGACGATCTTCTCCACGATCTCTTTCTTCTCCGACACATCGGGCAGATGCTCCTTGATCGCCTCATATTCCTCCGGAAAAGTACTCTCCATCATCCTGCCGTATTTCTCGAACAGAAGATTCCTGCCTTCCTCACATGCACGCTTGCAGTCTTCCAGATAGCTGTGAAGCACCGCGTCGGAATACACCATCCACTGGCTCATCCGCATCTTGAAAAAAGTATCCGGATCGTCCTGACAGGAAGCCCTGCCGCCGGTATTATAAACATGCTGAAACATCTCCCACTCTGTCTGTGTCACATCAAAAATAAGCTGTTCCCGCTCGCTGACCTTCGCCATGATATCCCTCTTTTCTGTCTGCTCTTCTTCTGTCTTCCTGTTTACTGCCCTGCCCTGGCTTCCGTGTCAGGCTCCGGCTTATCCGCCTCCGGTCCATCCCCTGACTCAGTTGCCCGCTTCGCAGGCTGTTCCGCCCTGGCTTCCGGCGTTTCCTGGGCTTTCTGTTTTCCCTGCGCTTCCGGTTCTTCCTGCGCTTTCTGTTTTCCCTGCGCTTCCGACTCTCCCTGCGTTTCCGGTTCTTCCTGGACCTCCGGTTTTCCACCGGCTTCCTGTGCTTCCGGCTCTTTCTCCTGCTCTTCCTGTTCTATCTGCGCTTCTTCCTGTCCGGACTTCTCCTCCGTCCCCGAAAGGCCGCTCTTCTCCAGCAGTTCCTCCGGTGTGCAGCGCTTCAACGCATATGGATACTCCGCATTTTTGGTTGTCAGCGGTTTGCCGTTCACTGCGATGAAAACCCCGTCGGCTTCGTAGTTTTCCAGAAAAGTATTCACTACCGAGGCAAGGATGATACATTCCGCCTCCCTGGACATGGTCTTTAGGTACTCGCCAGCCGCTTTGGAGAGATCCAGATGCAGTATCTGCTCCCCGTCCTCCTCCTTCTCCTCAAAGGAAAGCACCTTCGTGTCCAAAGACATGATATTGTGCCGCGCCAGCGCATCCACCAGCTCCTCCGCTGTCTTCTCCCCGATCGGGACGATCTCTCTGTTCAGATCATAAGAACCGGCATTACCATAGAAGATCACCGCTTCATTCTCTGCCGGAACACGTTCCTGTTCATCCTTGTCCGCTTCCTCTTCCACCTGTTCTTCCGCCTGCTCCTCAGCGCCCTGATGCAGCTCCTGCTCCGCTTCCGTGAGATCCCGCGCCTCTTTCGGCACTTCTTCTTCCTCCAAAAGCAGCTCCAGAGAACTGACCAGCAGATCCTCCGAAGACATCTCCGGCACCACGATCTCACCGGAATCCACCCGTCCGCCCGCCAGAGTACCGCAGGCCGACAGAAGTACTGCCATGACGGCCGCCACAGCCGCCGCTCTTCCTACCTTTTTCAATCTTATCCCTCCCAAAGACTCTCTTAGTCAAAAGTTCGTCTAAACAGGGTTATATTCTATCATACTCATCGTGAAAAAGCAAAAGAACTTTAAAAAAAGATATCGCATGATGCGATATCTTTTTTAAATCGTGCAGGAAAAGAGACTTGAACTCTCATGGTATTGCTACCACACGGACCTGAACCGTGCGCGTCTGCCAATTCCGCCATTCCTGCGAACAAATGTTATTTTATCTTCTTTTATGCCGCGTGTCAACCCTTTATAATAAAATTGATGATAAAATTCTTGATAAAAATACAGGAGCATAGACTGTAACCTTTTTCCTTTCCGCAAAGTCTAATCTATGTCATACGGAATCGGTTAAAACAGGCGCGCACCGTTTGCGTAAAACACACCGTGGAATTCAACGAAAGAAAAAGACACCACCGTTTCCCTCGACGAATACGTGGAAAAAGGATGCGAGGATTATCTGATTGAGGAAAAAATTGATCGTAAACCTGTACCGCGCCAAAAAAATGCTCCGTCAGTGGCTTACGGGCGGCACAGCCGGAAAAGAGGAGGTAAGACGCTATGCAAAATGATAGATTTGATGCAATCCCCATCCCCAAGGAACTGAATCAGGCTGTGAAGGCTGGGTTCAAAATTTCATCAAGACCAAAAATATGGAGGGCTATATACTGGACTATGACGTGCTTTCCTTGGAAACCGACTCCTATTACAGCATTCCGGGATTTACAAGAAAGGACCGGTCGGCCGGCTCGGGATATGCCACCCCTTATTATATAGAGGGAGAATTTGCGGACGACCATACTTTTACCGGCATCATCCGCGTTCCCCTGGACGAAGATCTGCATCTGAGCGACGAATTGGATGTACTTCCTGATCAGTTTACCTACTACCTGGAAATTTCAGATATTTACGGGGAGCTGCTTCAATACGAAAAGGAACAGCTTCTGCTTCCCGCAGGCGCCCCCGAATCCGACTATATCACCGTAATCTGTGACGCGGACGGAAAACCGTTAGACAGTCAGGGCTCGAACGCGGAATTGTATTCCACCTACCGCCGAAATACAGACACCGTATCTGTCTATGTGTGCGACTATGGCAAATACATGAACGAACTGAAAGGCGATGTCAAAAAGATTGCGGATGGCGCGCTGTTTGGGACGGAGGTACATTTTCAGTGATTTTTGGAATGTTACGGAATATTTTTGTCAAAAACCCTTGACTTTTCTCTTCTGAAACATTATTATATTAAATGCGTTGTGTAACGCATGCGGAAGTGCTGGAATTGGCAGACAGGCTAGACTAAGGATCTAGTGTTGGAAACGACGTGAGGGTTCAAGTCCCTTCTTCCGCAGTCTTCTCATAAGGCTGAAAGCTTTGATTTATCAGGGTTTTCGGCTCTTTTTGTTTTTGTGAATTTAATAATGTTTGTGAAAGCACCTTCAGATTGATTTAATCCGTTGGTGCTTCTCACGTTTTTAATATTTCAATTTTCCATCAACCCGCTTAAATCTATCGAATAAAGCAATTCCTCATCCATAGTCTCCTTTTGTAAAAAGCCTGCCATATAAACCGGACAGTAAAAAATACTGCCCTTCAACTTAACGTTTTCATTATAAAATACAATTGCTTCTCTGATTTCATATTGTTCATTTGTAAGAACATTGTTAAGAGCCTGGTGCCTTGCATATGTCTTTCCCGATTTGACCTCCAGAGGCAGAATATTACCCTGATATTCTATGAGGAAATCAAGCTCGCCCTGCTTTTTACTCTGAAAATAATACAAATCAAATCCGTGGCATTTGAGTTCCTGGGCAACCGCGTTCTCATAAATTGCCCCATAGTTAATATCCTTTTCCCTTTTCAGCAGCTTTAACTGCAGACCGTCG
>ERZ808037.2149-NODE-2149-length-10756-cov-3.897181_pt1 | contig 10756 bp, 13 predicted proteins | sample MGYA00380190_ERZ808037 | MGnify/ENA primary metagenome ERZ808037 (study PRJEB31490, sample SAMN06133399) | mouse gut metagenome | isolation source: J9 | host: mice | place: China: Chengdu | collected 2015-05 ...
TCTTCGCTATTGATTTTGAGCTCGGTCACGTCAAATCGAGCACGTCCGAATGAATCGATATCGACTGTGCGCTTACCGTTACCGTCAGTTACGCTCACACCTTTTAGGTTCATATAGTTTCCTGTTAATTCGCCGAACCAACCACGCCCGAGGTTGAGTTCACCGATTAAGGCATCGCCGATGGCGGCATTCTCGACGTAATTAGATAAGTCCTCGATTTTAGCGGTTTGAACCTCAATTTCGCGACTAAATTCCGTGCGCTTACCGTGTGTATTGATGGCGCAAACGCGATAGTACCAGGTTTCGTTTGGATTTACTTGATGGAGAAAGGTGCTTGCTTGCCCCTCGAATATCAAGTCAAATTCGTTTGGCGTGAATCCTTTTCGTTTAGATCCGTACAACTCATATGAGTAATACACCTTATTTTCGAATGTCCACGAAATTTCGATATTTGCAAATCCGTAAACCTTTGAAGTCACAATAGGAACTTCCGGAAGGGAATCTGGAAAGTCGCCGATATTTCCATCAGCTCCAGGTGGTCCAGCAGGGCCGGGAGGACCGGGTGGTCCTTGGGTTGGTCCGTCACCTGATCCTGACCCTGTTCCACCAATGATGTCGCCTAGCGACGTTCGAGGTTCACCAATTTCCATGGATTCGTAGCGCTCTTTCAAAACGTTAAATTTAACTTTGATGACTTTAGCTTGTGTGTCAATCGCGTAGCGATCATCTTTAATCGTGACGACGTCGCATAGATTGATACGGTCTTCTAATCCCTCATATCCGGCGCACTTCGAAAGTGGAATGAACTCAATTTTGTAATTGCATTTCGGAATATCCACTTTATTAGCGGTATATTCCTTTTTAGCGAGTTCCCCTAATTTTTTTGCGGTCGGAATCTCGCCTTCTTCAAATTTATCAGAGTAGTCGTAAACTGAGATGTATGGATGGGCATAGTGATTGATTAACGGGCTATCCACGTATTCTCCCACCACCTCGACTTCCTCGTTATCTTCCGTATATTTAGCGATTGGGATGATGCGAGTCACTAATTCGCTCGTGTCCTCCTCGACTTCAAGACCGGTCAGATTCTTGCGATACTCAATGGTCACGTCGTTGTCTCGCCCTCGCCGATTCAGAACATGAATGTCTGTGTTGTCCCTTAGGATTTCGGCGCCTGTTCCATAAGTGTCGATGATAGAACCGCGCTCCCCGGCGATAGCACGAAGACAGTTGACTCTACTAATGTTGTAGTCCTGAGCATTGATGATGTCGGAATGACCACGATAGTCTCTACTAAATTGGGAGTTTCGGAATATCGTATTCAAGGCATATTCGCATGATTGATGTTCGATATTTATGCTTGAAATATAGTCATGCGCAAGGTCAAAAGAGATGTGTCGTGCGTAAATTTTAATCCTATTCGACATCATTTTACGTACATTGTAGATACGGAATTTTTGGTTGTCTAAATAGTCGTTAGCTTTAACTACGATAATACACTCTTTATCGATTGATTTATAAAGATCGTCAACCAAAGGATACGTCAATTCTAATTCAAATTGACCGTTACGTTCTTCTATAACAAAAGCCTCTATCGTGTTGATAAGAGGCTTAATTTGTGTTGTACCGTTTTTTTTATACAATACTGGAATCATAGACTAACGCTCCTTGTAGGCTGAGAAACTAAAGGTGACCTCGGCCATATTCGGCGATAGCGGAACTACGTTTATAGCGCTGTCGCAGATTGCTTTAAACACGGACCCATCTGTAAATGTTAGGTCACTATATCCTACGGGCGTTAAGAGCCATGAACTGATTAAGTCCATCGCTTGCTTTAAAGTTTTTTTATCCGAATGCAAAAAACATTTAATGTTGATGTGTGCGTTGTTGAAACAACCGTCATATACAACAAGGGTTCCGTTTCTTCCCGGAACCACAATTTCTTCAAAACGTCTTGACGGTGAATTTAAATGGTCTGTTGAAATCAAATCCAGACCAAATTCACTATTAGTTTTACTATTAAACGTAAATCCTAGACTCATCCTTTAACCTCCCATCGCAAATCTTCTTCTAGTAATTAAATCCGTCAGTTTATCTGCAATCTCTTCAATATCGCTCTCTGTTTCGTTATAGAAATTCTCAATGTGGAGCGTCACCGGCTCTGAGTTGTAGTTATTTGTTGTGAAATTCTTATTCTCATCCGCCGTCAATACACGTTCACCTTTATGTAAGCGAGCTATATAGCCATCGTATGGCACATAATCCAAACCGTTAAAATGAGATCCATCTGTCTTAGACTTCCCTTTTTTGGCCGGAGCAGAACTTTCCGCCTTTCTTCCCCACCCCATAATGTCGCTAAACCACGAAGAAATACTTTCCCACGCAGAACGCCATTTTGATTTGATTTTTCCAGTTTGAATATCAACTTCACTTTCTAATCCAGGAGTTGCATTAGCGATTTCGCGTTTAATCCCAGCGCATCCTTCTTCTGCCGCTTTGATTTGGTCATCTTTAGCTTGTCGGGCGTCTTCAACCATTGAATTATATTCTTCCTCAGTAATAATACCTGCCTCTTTCAATCGAGACGCCTGTTTGATTACCTCGTCATACTTCTCATTCGCCGCCTTAATCTCACCATCGCGAGCTTTATTTGCATTAGTTATCATTTCAGACGCCATTTCTGCTGTAAGCCTTCCTTGATAATCCTTCATCCGCTCACGAATAACAGCCGCCTCTGCTTCTGTTTCACTCAACGTATTAATTGCGTTATCACGCATTTGATTTTGTAAATCCGAAATTTCCGCCAATTCCTCCTCTTTTAACGCTCTATTCTCTTCTTTAGCAATCTGATAGATTTCCTTAATGCGAGCCATTGCGCCGTCAACAACTTCCTGTTGCTCTTGATGGCGTTGTTCGACAATGCCCAAAATTTGTAACTCGCGTTGATCCGTGAGTGTGGCGTTTTCGTTAAAAAAGTTGGTTAAATCCGTAAGCATCTCCTGGTGTTTAAGTTGCTGACTATCCTTTATTGTTTGCCCCATCATTTGGAACTTGCCAATCATATCGTCGGCAATCTCTTGTGAGATGATAGAATGATTCACTTTTTGATTATATAACGCCTTGGTCGTTTCGTCGTCCATATTCATGTACGATTGTACGGCACTCGCTGTCGCCTCAGATATCTTTGTGACACTCTTGGTTACGGTTGAAGACATAGTGTTATATCCAGTATCAACAACATTAGCGGTATAAGTTACCTTATCAGCAAATAAATCGACCGTTGGAATCACATCTGCTGACATGGTTTTGTGAATGCCATATGCAGCAACACCAACTGCGGCAGCACCGGCGATAAATGGGGTTGCTGAAGCGATTACCCCTCCTAGCGATGTAACCATACCACCTAATCCGGCGGCACCACTTGCTAATTTAGCCGCTCCTTTGATAGTGCTAAGTCCTTTAACTGTGACAGATGTGCTTGAACCCATCGTTTTCAAGCCTTTGCTAACGCCACCTATCGCAGATTTCAAGTTAATAAAGGTTTGAACTCCTCCACCAACTACCTTCATTACAGGCCCAACCGCCGCCGACAAGGCCGTCCACTTTAAAATATTCTCTTTTTGCTCATCCGTTAATGAATTGAACTCATCAACGAGGTTATTAATGATATCCGCCGTTTTCTCAAATAAAGGAACAAGCGATTCGCCCAGCTCAATCCCGGCGTTTTTAACTTTATTCCATGCACCCTTCATCCGTTCTGCAGGCGTCGCATCCATCTTATCGAAGGCGCTCTGAGTTGCCCCAGCAGACTCCTCCATTAACCGTAACATATCATTAAATTCTGCTCCATCGCCACTTGCTAATATCAATGCGGCAGAACCGGCTTCAACAGATCCAAATAAATCTTTTAACGACTTATTATTATCCTGAGCATATTTGTTCAACATATTTAATATGTCAGATGTTGAGCGCCCCTCAGATTTTAAATCAGCAAATCCTTTGCCTGTTAATTCTCGTAAGACTTTATCTGCAATGCTCCCACTCTTCGTTAATTCCGACAACATCGACTTCATATAAGTACCGGCCTCGCTTGTCGCGATACCATTTTTAGTCATTAATGCATATGCTGCCGACAGTTCATTCATGGCAAAATTCGCATTACTTGCAACTGGAATGACAGCACCCATCGATGAAGCTAATTCATCTACCGTCGTTTTACCTAAATTTTGAGTAGTAATCAAATAATCACTGATTTTTGTTGCATCTTCAGTTGACAATTTATAACCGTTAATGGCGGTTGTCATAACATCAACTGCTTTAGCACCGCTAGTAAATCCACCCTTTGCTAATTTCATGGCTTCCGTAGTAAATCCAATAGCTTTAGTTTGGTCGACTCCGGCGCTTATAGATCCGTAAACTGCTTCACTAAAATCATCGATAGCAACCTTACTCTCATTACTCGCCGACAACAACTCTTTTTTGTATGTAGAAAAATCAACGATATTCTCATCTAACAAAGTTGAAACTTTAGCGAAATTTGTTCCAAAGCTTACAGCCATGCTTGTTGCCGCGCCACCTAATGCGACAATGGGGGCCGTAACAAATTTGGTTAACTTACCTCCCATATTACTTAGGTTATCGCCCACTTTAGCTACATCTTTCAAGCTTTCGCTAATCTTCCGAGCCTCAGCAACACCCAGGGCGGCCGCCTTGTTCATATCATCTTTAAATGACTTTAAATCAACAACAACTTTTGTTTGTAAAGGAGCGAGTTGGATTCCTGATGCCATCAACTCACCCCCTTGCGACTATTGAATTTATGAATTGCTTGAGTATCCGGTTTTGTTTGTTTTAGGCGCCATAACGTTTTTAAGAGCTCTCTACCGGCCTCACTTTTATTCAAATTAGCAATCCACGCTTCTTTTCGATAAAGCAAATATTCAGACACTCCTAGATCCATTATCTCTTTAAAAGATAGGCCTGTATATTTAGAAATTAATTTAAGTTCGGATGTTGCTAAATCAAACATCCCCTCCCATTCTTCGCCTTTGAAATATTTATCCAAAAGCGCATCACGGAATCGTTCATCGTCAGGAAGGGGAAGTTTTAGTTTGGGTCTTCAATCCCCTTACGCGCTAATGCTGTAGCGTTTTGTAAAATGACATTTAAAGCCGATTGTGGAAGCTCTGACACTTGCTCTTGTGTAAATGTATGCCCTGTCGTATTACGATTTAAAACCTCAGTTACTAAAGCTAATTGCGATGTAAAAATCTCATCACCTTCTTTTGACTCATGCAAAGCGATTTTTTTAAACAAAGCATTACTCGGCTCCTTAACTTTTACTAATTCGCCATTTAACTTAAAATCTACTGTTCGTTCAATATAAGCATCTAAATTAATCATTTCATTTCCTCCAATATTAAAAGGACCCGTAGGTCCTTATTTTTATTCACTTAATGTAGCAAGTTCTTCATCAGATAATTCTTCCTCGAACTCTGCTAAGAAGTTTCTAATATATTCAATCGCAGTGATTTCTGCATCAACACTTACCTCTTTACCTGCAAACTCCATTGTAAATCCATTACCAGCATTCCCAATCATGGTAAATCTTAATTTTTTCCCATTTTCTTTCACATGCACAAAACGAATTAAGACGTTTTTTAAAGCACCGCTACCGCCACCAAAAGTTAATTTTCTAACCTTTTTTTCTCTATCCTCAGTAATGCGGGCCGTCGTCAACAATCCTAAATTCTTCATATTCCATGTAAGAAGGCCTGTTTTAAAGGTACATTCTTCTTTTGTGATGAAAGTTTTAACCGTGCGACCGTATGAGTTCTCAACATCATATTTTGTCGGCTTATACTCAATAGATGCGCCACCTGATGTATGCCCCACATTATGTTGGTCTGTTTCGATAACAGAATGCTCTGGAATGCTTGTGCCTGTAAACTCGTACATATAGACATCGCCTGCACCAATCAACACTTCTTGTTTATTGCTCATTTTTTACCCTCCAATTCGTTAGAAATATTTGAGACAATTCCCAAACTTGAATTGCCTCATTAAAAATCGCTCCTCCGCCAGCTAATTCTGACCGAAAAACAATGTTTGCACTCGAAATTAAACACGATTGGTTATTCATATCCATTTTTGATGCAATTAAATCTCGTAAATCGATACAAGTTGCATAATCATCAGCTATCACCTTAACTTCAACTTGACTCTCTTTAACAACACCGCCCTCTATCGCTGTAACGCTATATGTTACGAAAGGCATTGGCGCCGTTCCGAATACTGGGAATACCCTCCCCGCACCAATCAATGGACCAACCAGTTCTTCTAAATAACACTTAATTGCTTCTTCAAGCATGTTATTTGCCTCCTAATAGTTTGATAATCTTATTCCTAGAATTAAGCTTTGCTCTATCTAAAAATGGATTAGGCGCTTGTCCTTTGGTATAGTGCCATCCCTTGTATTTACCACCAATAGATTTATAACGCCACGGCGTCTTCCTACCATCACCATTAACTGCATATAGCCCTGTGCCTTGATGTACATAAACGCTATAGCTCATCGTATTACCAACAACACCAACAATTTCCCTATCGTTTACTTCTACACGATTGAACATAGATGCTCTAAGTATCCCCATATCGACAGGACACTCTTTTTTCGCTTCTCCTTCAAGATGTGTAACAGCTCTCTTCATATTTGAAGATAATTTATCTACCATTTTAGAAGTCGCCCTTTCCACACTCTTGATGAATTCACGGTTATCCGGCATCATTACCAACCGCCTTTAGCTTTAATTTATTGAGACGCCCTGGAACAATTGATTGAATTGTGTAAATCACATCACCATCGACCAACCTGTTCTTTTCGCTTAATAAATTAGCGCTTGTTAATCCCACGCATGACGATTCAATATGCTTAATTCCGTTAATAATAACAGAGCGATCATCTTCATGAATAGCTACATCAACATAACCGGCATCAATCCATGAGTATTTGACGCTGGAACCAAACCTACTATCGTCAAATTTTATACGGCGTTGAAGTTTAACGCTCTTCATACGCGAATTAATCGACATTTAATCACCTCGGCAATCTTCTATATTTAGAGAGTCTGCGCTTTATTGAAAGTGGAATATCATCGCTATACGTTTGAGATACACCACTATAACTTTCGCTTTTCAAACCTTCTGAGCCGAGTTGATTGTATCTGATAATCGCAAGGTCTTTAACGATTCCTTTGCAGCATGCAGGCAACTCTTTTTCATAAAAATAATTGAGATTATCTCGCACGTCATCAATCGCCGAGCTTACTACTTCTTCAATTAATAAGCGTTTATGAACGAGATTGCGGCTAAGCACAATCTCTTCCACAATCTGATCTAGCATTCAATCACCCTCTTATGCCGTTGTATCTAATGTATCAACATAAATAGAATCAATCTTATTATCTAATCCGTTCGGCATAATAAACGTGTCCCAGAACGCACGGTTTTGATATAACCATCCATCACCCTTAGTATGCTGACCGGGTTGGAAGGCATAAATCGATGCGATTTTAGGTACGAACATCGATGTTAAAGGTGTCGCTACCAATACATTGATATCCTTAGATGATGCATGCGCAGCAAATCCATCGTCGTACGTGAATTTAGTCTTGAATCGCTCATCATCAATAACCTCGATTAATGTCACTCCATCTAAATTAGTAATGCGAGTATTAATCGATGCACCTAACCCACTAATTGAAGTGATTTCGATTTTTCGAACAAAATCCTTTGATAATTCTAAACACGTCATGACATGTGTTGAGACATAAGCAATTAAAGCCCCACGCGCTTTATACTGTTTTAACCCTTTATTTTTAAAGATATTTTTTAGATATGGCAATACTGTTTCTGGTGTAATGTTAACCTCTTTCGTTGATGAGTTTTGACCTGAAATTGATAAGGCCTTTGTTGCAATCGTCGAGAAGAATTGTGCATCCATCTCAGGCACAGCCTTAGTTTTGATGAAGATACTTGAGATATTTTGAATCGATGCCGTCGCATTTGTTTCATCGACATCTGCTTTATCGATCATGAACTCAATATCTCGGTCATGCATTACTGTAAATGGAACGTCTTGTTGTTGGTAAGTTCCCACATTCCATCCGGCATCTCGCGTGTGATTTTTATACCCACTCGTCGACATTTGTGTAAAATGGAACGTTTTAGCGTTTAACCATTTAACATTCGAACGGATAAACGGAGAAATGTATGTATCTCCAATAATAACTTCTAATAAATTCGGTTGCCATTGTTCTGCATAATTTAATGTCATAATTTTTCACTCCTTCAATTAGTTTCGGAATCGATTCCACGGTTGTGCGACCGTTTGAGGATTTGTTTCTTGCCAACCATTTGGATTCGTATTTGCACTCGCTCCTGAATTGTTGGGCACTTGACCAGTTAATTGCGCTTGGAATAGATCCGAGTACGATTCTTTAATCGTTTTGAATTGGTCATCTAGACCTTTAATCACTCCATCCTCAGCGACTTCTAATTTGTCACGGTCGAATTGAGCCTTTAACAATTCAACATGCTTTGCGTTATTTGTTGTTAATAGCTTTTCGATTGCATAATCTAGTGTTAGATTCCGAACTTTAGTTTCACTTTCATTTTGTAACATTTGAATTTTAGATTCATAATCAGTTAATTTTTGTTGCAAATCCTCGTTACCTTTTGTTGCCTTTTTCAAATCTGTAATAGTTGAATTGGCAGTCGCTAACTGTTGCTCTAAATCTTCCTTCTGACCTTTGAGCTTACTATAGCGCTCATCTACATTCTCGTTATTCGAAATATAGATTTTCTTTTCTTTCATGTGATTTAAAATAGCCGTTGCTTTTTCATCACCAACGACATCTTTTAATAACTCGCTAAAACTCATTTTAATCCTCCTAATTACGCCTTTTACGTGAGTTGCACCACGAATTAAGATTTAGGCCGCTTCTTCTTTTACGCCTAGCTACGGCCGAAAAAAGGCAAAATAAAAGACTATTAACTGAATGCCAATAATCTCTACTATTCAATTATCGGTATATATGTACATCGACAATTGGGATGAAGTGGAAGGATTGGGACTTTATTTGCCGGCATGATCTCCTCATGATATCCACCACAAGTCGCGCATGTACGTTCATCCTCTGCCGCCCAATACATCAATTGCTCTACCCCAACATCTTGATATGCTTTTTTTGCAGTCTCATTTAAATAATGCATTCTTTCAGTTCTAACCAACCTTAAACACACATCAATATTCTTCGACATACGTTGGGATAACTCCTCAGCTATTTGCGCTACTGTCTTGCCTTGGATAAATCCACGTGTCAAAACCTCATTCAAATTAAATTCCAACAATGATTTATTTCTCCATAGCCTGTCACCGAAATTAGCGCCAGACCAGGGATTATCCATCATGGTTTTAATTAGTTCTTTGTTGGGTCCGGCAAAGTCGTTATTTCCTAGCAATACTGCCATATCACGATACTGGTCTTCTACCGCTTTAATTAATTGTTCTTTCGTGAACGACTCAATATTCGCCGTTAATTCAGTAACAATTTTATCCATTTGTTTTTTTAGTTTCTCTAACCGACGCTTATCGTGTTGATTGGTTAGTGTTGGATTGCTTTTAAGCTTAATAGCAAGCTTTGCTAACTCTCTTTCGACTTGATCTATGGCCTGATTATAGAATTTAATTAACTCTTTATTCTCTTTCTCAAAGTCATTGTATCGTTGCCACGTCATTTTAGATGCGCGCTTAATCCAATAATCTCTACTACGCTTTAAATCATCACTCATCTACCTCATCCTTTTCTTCTGTTGGGATGATATCTAGTTTTGCTAATGCCTTCTCTTCTTGAGATTCTAACTCTCCAATCTCTGCTTCAACATCTTTAATCCATGGATGATTTGTAATAATTGTTTTATCGCTAATAATCCCTACTGAATTTTTGCAATTCTCAATGACCTCCGTCTCGTTGATCTCCATATCACGATTAAAGATAATCTCAACTTCTGATGTTTCACAGACGTCACACGACTCATTTAAATAGATATTGATGAAGTGTAGTAACTTCTCAAATCCCAGTTTGAACTCAACTTCTAGCGCATTACACTTTAAATCTAATGCAGCATACATGAATTTCAAAGCTACTCCTGATGGCGCCGAACCGAATTTATCTAAATCTTTATTCACACTTTGCCCATCTTCAATAATATCTCGCTTTAATTGTTCATAATGCTCTCTTAAAGCGGTGATATCCATCTCAGGCGTTAGTGTATCGACACCGCCATCTTCATCTGTTTTAACAGCTCTATACCGTAGCAAATCGCTCATAAATTCATCTAAATCAGCGCCACCATACCCTTTTAGAATAAAAATAAGATTCTTAACCTCTTCAACATAGTTAGCGGCCTCACTACGCGTCATGTCGTATGCATCAATTAATGATTTAACAAATTTCAAATCACAAATTTCAAAGCGATTATTTTTGAATGGAATAAATGGAACAATGCCCCAGGATGTCCAAGCACCATTCTTCTGATAATGCGCTATTGGACCGTTATCGTCGTGATTGAGGTGTGCATATGGAATAAGTGTTTGAGATTCTAATTTATAATATCTCACATCATATTCAGTCCAAACCTCGACATTAGTAACTTTTTCGCGATTGTTACCTTTCTAAACCTCCGTATTATAGAC
>ERZ808037.2152-NODE-2152-length-10743-cov-3.169604_pt1 | contig 10743 bp, 8 predicted proteins | sample MGYA00380190_ERZ808037 | MGnify/ENA primary metagenome ERZ808037 (study PRJEB31490, sample SAMN06133399) | mouse gut metagenome | isolation source: J9 | host: mice | place: China: Chengdu | collected 2015-05 ...
GTAAAAGACGTGGAATGTTCTCCCCACCTGAAACTGATTCATCCGGGATCAAACCTGAGAATTTATTTCTACTGGTGTGATAAAGATATTGGAGCCGGGGAGCAGGTTCTGGTGGGAAGGATCGGACGGCATCCGTATTAGCAGATATCTATTGACAAACGATAGAAAATGTCTTAAAAATAGGAGAAAGAAGTAAGGCCGTAACCGCCGGCGGATTTCCATAACGGCAGACAGGACGGCAAACATAGAAAGAAGGAAGGACATAAAACAATGGCAAACGAAAAGAAACTGGTGGAAGCCATTACATCCATGGATGTGGACTTTGCCCAGTGGTACACGGATGTAGTGAAGAAAGCAGAGCTTTGTGATTATAGAAAAAACTGCGTTAGCAGGCACATCAACGGCTGTCCGGCGGGGATAGGCGGCAGATGGTATTGCATTGCCGGTTAGTGCCGGTTGCTGTCGGTTAATGTGGTAAATTAAAATTGGAGGAGGAATATATTATGAAAAAGAGAATTGTATCGGCTTTATTTGCAGCGGCGCTTGCAGCATGTGCATTAACGGCTTGCGGTTCCGGCAGCGGCAGCTCGAAAGGAACGATTACCGTTGCGGCGACGGAAGTTCCCCATTCGGAAATTTTAGAGGCGGCAAAACCGGTTCTGGCAGAAAAAGGATGGGATCTTCAGATAACGGTGTTTAACGATTATGTACAGCCGAATGAAGTAGTGGAAGCAGGGGATTTTGACTGCAATTATTTCCAGCATACCCCGTATTTGGATAGCTTTAATGCGGAAAAGGGTACCCACCTTGTAAATGTAGGGGAAATCCATTATGAACCCCTTGGTATTTACGGTGGTACGGAGTCCGATTTGGCCAATATTTCCGACGGGGCTACGATAGCGGTTCCTAACGATACAACCAATGAAGCGAGGGCACTCCTTCTTTTGCAGGATAACGGTATTATTACGCTGAAAGACGGTGCAGGGATGGAAGCGACAAAAAATGATATTGCAGAAAACCCCCACAATGTAGAAATCGTTGAACTGGAAGCGGCACAGGTGGCAAGGGTTATTGACGAAACTTCTTTTGTTGTCCTGAACGGCAACTATGCATTACAGGCAGGGCTGAATGCGCAGACGGATGCTTTGGCATATGAGACTGCAGATTCTGAGGCGGCGAAGACTTATGTAAATGTTGTGGTTGTAAAAGAAGGGAATGAAAGCAGCGAAGGCGTGAAAGCGTTGGTAGAGGTATTAAAATCCGACGAAATCAGCGATTTTATGAGTGAAAAATATCAAGGTTCCGTAGTTCCGTTTAAGTAAAGGAAGCAATTGATACATAGAGGATATGAGGGTGTGAAAAAAGACGGTGCCCCATGTGGCACGGCTTTTTGCCGCACCCTCATTTTCTAGGCGTTTGCAGATTTATAAATTGTGAGAGTATTCTGGCAATATGTGCAGCAAAATTATCGGTTTTATAGTTGTTTCAATATATTTTTGCGGGAAAGGAGCAGAATATGAAGTACATTTTTTTGGATATTGACGGAACTTTGTTTGACCATAAGGAGTATGCCATTCCTGAAAGCGCATATCGTGCGGTGGATTTGGCGCGCAAGGCAGGGAATAAGGTTTTTATCTGTACCGGACGTTCTTGCTGCCTGTTGGACCATGTAAAGGATATTTCCTTTGACGGGGTGGTGGCGGCGGCAGGCGCCTATGTGCAGGCACAGGATGAAGTGATATACGAGGATGCCATACCGGATGAAGAATTGCAGGAGATTATGGAGTTTTGCGTAAAAAACGATGTTTCCTATGTTTTAGAAGGGAAAAAAGGGATTTATATGCATTCTATGGTACGAAAATATTTTTTGGAGGGGGAGGGAAGGAAACGCCCGGGCCACGAGTTTTTTAAGCAAAAGACGGTGCATGGTATGGAGGATTACAATCCGGAGAATGAAATAATTTATAAATTCTGCATTTACACCATGCGGGAAGAGGGACTGCGCGAAGTGGAAAAAAGGTATGGGAGGGATTACCAGTTTATCCGCAGCATATCGGGTGAAGGGTCTTTGATTTGTATTGAGGTTATGTCGGTGAGGAATAATAAGGCAAAAGGAATCCATAAAATTCTGGAATATTATGGGGGCGGCATGGAAGATACGGTTGCGGTTGGGGACAGTTTGAATGATTTGGAGATGATTCAGGAATGTGCCGTTGGGATTGTGATGGGCAACGGGAACGAGAAACTGAAGGCTTGCGCAGATTATATTACGGCCGATATCGGTGAAGATGGGGTTTATCAGGCTTTGGAGCATTATGGGCTGCTTGGGTAAAAAGTATGGAATAAGGTGGAAAAAGAAATATTTTATCACGGAGTTTGTGTTGGCGCGGCGCCACAAACTTGTAAACGCAATTAACTTTATGTAACAAGGCCGCGCAGAAACGGGGTTAAAGATGGAAAGAGAAAGATTAGGCTCCCGCTTGGGATTTATTTTGCTTTCGGCGGGCTGTGCCATAGGGATTGGGAACGTATGGAGGTTCCCTTATGTAGCGGGGAGATACGGCGGAGGGGCTTTTGTATTATTTTATCTGTTCTTCCTCATTATTATGGGTCTGCCGGTTATGACGATGGAGTTTGCAGTAGGGCGTGCCAGCAAAAAAAGTATTATAAAAAGCTTTGCACAGTTGGAAAAAGCGGGAACAAAGTGGCATTTACACGGCTATGCCGGTTTGGTGGGCAATTACTGCCTGATGATGTTTTATACCACGGTAGCGGGCTGGATGCTGTACTATTTTTACCTGATGCTGACCGGGCGGTTTACCGGGGCCGATGCGGCGGCAGTGGGGCAGATATTCGGCGATATGCTGGCAAAACCGGGGATTATGGCAGGGTTGATGCTTTTAGTGGTTGCGGTCGGTTTTGGAATCTGTTCCGTCGGTTTGCAGAGCGGTGTGGAACGTATGACCAAAGGGATGATGGTAGCGCTTCTGGGGATTATGCTTCTGCTGGCTTTCCATAGTGTGACGATGGAAGGAGGGGCAGAGGGGATTTCTTTTTACCTGAAACCGGATTTTGAAAGGATGATGGAAGTAGGAATCGGGGAAACTATGGTTGGAGCCATGAACCAGGCATTTTTTACACTAAGTTTGGGAATCGGATCTATGGCGATTTTCGGGAGCTATATCGGCAAGGAACATGCCCTTTTAAAGGAATCGGTGAACATTGCCGTATTGGACACTTTCGTTGCCGTTGTAGCAGGGCTGATTATTTTTCCGGCTTGTTTTTCCTTCGGGATTAACCCGGACAGCGGCCCGTCGCTTATCTTTGTTACTTTGCCCAATGTATTCAACAGTATGGCCGGGGGCAGGGTTTGGGGAACGCTTTTCTTCGTATTTATGTCTTTTGCCGCGTTTTCTACCGTATTGGCGGTGTTTGAAAATATTATTTCGTGCTGCATGGATATGTGGGGGATATCCCGTAAGAAGGCTTGCTTGATTAATTTTATCCTGCTGGGGCTCCTTTCCCTTCCGTGTGTACTCGGTTTCAACCTGTGGTCCGGCTTTATGCCTTTTGGGGAGGGCAGCAATGTACTGGATCTGGAAGACTTCATTGTCAGCAATTTGATGCTTCCTATCGGCTCTTTTATATATTTGCTGTTCTGCGTGACGAAGATAGGTTGGGGATTCGACAATTATCTGAAGGAAGCAAATACGGGGAGGGGGATGAAAGTGCCGAGGTTTCTAAAGCCTTATTTGCAGTTTATCCTTCCCGCCATGATATTGTTCATTTTTATCAAAGGGATTATTGATAAATTTTAATTGGGGGACTTAGATGAAGATTTCAACGAAAGGGCGCTATGCGGTCAGGGTGATGATTGACTTGGCGGTACACAATACCGGGGAATATATTAAAGTAAAACAGATTGCGGAGCGTCAAGGAATATCGGAAAAATATTTGGAACAAATTATTTCTATCCTAAATAAAGCGGGGTATGTGAAAAGCGCAAGGGGCGCCCAAGGGGGCTACCGTATTGCAGGAGACCCCGCGGATTATACGGTAGGTATGGTTTTGCGCCTAACCGAAGGAAGCCTTTGCCCGGTAGCATGTCTGGAAGATGAAACCAACCAATGCGGACGCAGCGCCACCTGTGAAACTTTGTCTGTCTGGAAGGAGCTGGATGAAGCCATTAACCATGTGGTGGATGGAGTGACGATTGCGGAGCTATCGAAGAGAGAAGGGGGAGGAGAGGATGCCCCGTACAGATGATGGCTGTTAGAAAGCGCGATTTCGCTCGACAAAAAACGCAGCGGTGCTAAGGCGGCAAAGGAGCATTCTGCATAAAATTTCAATTTTACAGTTTACTTCCTCACCAATATGCATTAAACTTAGTAATAAGAGAAATGATACAATAATATCGTGGTAAGGAGGATTCTCATGACGGAGTTTAAGGGAAAGTCAGTTTTTTCCGGTATTGCCATCGGTAAGATTGCAATACTGAAAAAAGACAATCAAAGTGTAAAAAGGACGCATGTAGAGGATACGGCTGGAGAGATTGCGAGAGTAGATGCGGCAAAGGAAAAGGCGATAGAGCAGCTCAAAGCTCTGTACGAAAAGGCGGTAAAAGAAGTTGGGGAATCGGGCGCTATGATTTTTGATGTCCATCAGATGATGTTGGATGATCAGGATTATCTCGATTCGATTACCAATATGATTGAGACGCAGAACATTAATGCGGAATATGCGGTTGCGGTGACGGGCGATAATTTTGCAAAGATGTTTGCCGAGATGGATGATGATTACATGAAAGCAAGGGCGGCGGATGTAAAGGACATTTCGGAGCGTTTAATCCGTGTGCTGCAGGGGATTAGCGGCGATGGGCTGGATACGGATGAAGCGACGATTGTTGTTGCGGAAGATTTGGCGCCAAGCGAGACCGTCCAGATGGACAAGAGCAAGGTGCTGGCTTTTGTGACAAGATTCGGGTCTTCCAACTCCCATACGGCGATTTTGGCAAGGACGATGAATATTCCGGCGCTTATCAGCGTGGATTATAACGAAGAAATAGATGGAAAAATGGCTGTTGTAGACGGTTTTGAAGGAAAGCTTATCGTAGAGCCTGAAGAGGATATACTGGAAGCTTACCGGAAAAAGCATCAGGAAGAAGTAGAGAAGCGTCAGCTGCTGCAGGAGCTAAAGGGTAAGGAGAATGTTACAAAGAGCGGGAAGAAGATAAACATATATGCAAATATCGGAAAGGTTTCCGATGTGGCGAATGTGCTTCAGAACGATGCAGGGGGCATTGGCCTGTTCCGGAGCGAGTTCCTTTACTTGGAAAAAGATACATTCCCTACAGAAGAAGAGCAGTATCAGGCATATAAGCAAGTTGCGGAGACGATGGCCGGCAAGAAGGTAATTATCCGTACACTTGATATTGGTGCGGACAAACAGGCGGATTATTTCGGTCTGGATCATGAGGAAAACCCGGCAATGGGTTACCGCGCTATCCGTATTTGTTTAAATCAGCCGGACATTTTCAAAACACAGTTACGTGCTTTATTCCGGGCAAGTATTTTCGGCACGATTTCCATTATGTATCCGATGATTATTTCGGTAAAAGAAGTAAGGCAGATAAAGGAAATTGTAGAAGAAGTGAAGAAAGAACTGACGGAAGAGGGGCTTCCTTTTGCAGATGTGGAGCAAGGGATTATGATAGAGACGCCTGCGGCAGTAATGATTAGTGATTTGCTGGCGAAGGAAGTGGATTTCTTCAGCATTGGCACAAACGATTTGACCCAGTATACGCTGGCGATAGACAGGCAGAATGCAAAGCTGGATAATATCTACGATTCCCATCATGAAGCAGTCCTGCGTATGATAAAGATGGTAGTGGACAATGCCCATAAGGAAGGCATTTGGGCAGGTATTTGCGGAGAATTGGGTGCAGATACCACTTTGACGGAAGAGTTTGTGAAGATGGGCCTGGACGAACTGTCCGTAACACCGACCTTTGTACTTCCCGTTAGGAAGATTGTACGCGAAATGGAATAAGAAAGACAAGAGGGATAAGAGGGATAGGAGAGGCGGATAGATGCCGCCTTTAGGAGGAATATTGGGAGTGAGGATAGTGTTATCAGTGCCGGTAACGGCACTGGTAACATTATTTGTGTGAAAAAATTTATTGAGGGCATAAACGGCATAGGGGAAATGCATATTGCTGCCCGCCAAATGTAGGAGATGAAATATTATGGCAAAGGATACAACGAGGGACATGACACAAGGGTCGCCGATGAAACTCATTTTGGGTTTCTCGGTGCCGTTGTTGTTCGGTTTTTTATTCCAGCAGTTCTATAGCGTGGTGGATACTATTATTGTAGGTCGCTTTCTTGGCGTCCATGCGTTAGCGGGTGTAGGAAGCACGGGGTCTTTAAATTTCCTTATCATCGGGTTTTGCATGGGGGTATGCAACGGGTTTTCCATTCCGTTGGCGCATAAATTCGGGGCGAAGGACTATTCAGGGATGCGGCAGTTTATGGCTAACAGTATGTGGCTGTCCATTATTTTTTCGGTGGTTATGACAATTATCACAACAGTTTTTTGTGGGCAGATGTTGACAGCGATGAAGACGCCAGAGGATATTTACCAATTCGCGTACCAATACATATTTATTATATTTTTAGGGATTCCGGCGACTTATCTGTATAACATGCTTTCGGGGATTATACGGGCGATGGGGGACAGCAAAACTCCGCTGGCGTTTCTGACACTGTCGTCGTTTTTAAATATAGCATTGGATTTGATATGTATTATCAATTTGAACATGGGAGTAGCCGGTGCGGCAGTGGCAACGGTAGTTTCACAGGCCGTTTCCGGTGTGCTTTGCCTGATTTATATGATAAAAAAATTCCCCTTGCTCCGGGTGGAGAAGGGGGAATGGAAGATGCATCTGCCTTATATGGGAACCTTGTGCGGAATGGGGGTGCCTATGGGGTTGCAGTATTCTATTACGGCAATCGGCAGCGTTATCCTGCAGGCAGCAGTAAATACGCTGGGCGCTTCGGCGGTGGCTTCCGTCACGGCCGCCGGCAAGGTAGGGATGTTTTTTTGCTGCCCATACGATGCGATGGGCTCCACGATGGCAACCTACGGCGGACAGAATGTGGGTGCGAAAAAGCCGGAACGCCTGGGGCAGGGGATAAAAGCCTGCATGATAATTGCAGTCATATATTCGGCTATCGCTTTTGTGGTATTGTATCTGTCCGGCGCAGAACTGTCGTCCCTTTTTATGGATGGGGCGGATGAAACGCTTTTGGCTAATGCCAGACTGCTTTTAGTGATAAATAGCATTTTCTTTATTCCGCTGGCTATTGTAAATATTGTCCGCTTCCTTATCCAGGGGATGGGGTTTGGCACCTTTGCTATTTTGGCCGGGGTATGCGAAATGGTGGCAAGGAGTTTGGCCGGAATGTTTCTTGTTCCCCGGTTTGGCTTTATCGGTGTCTGCTTTGCCAGCCCGTTGGCATGGATTTTTGCGGATGCTTTTCTGATACCCGCTTATCTGCATGTACGGAAAAAGCTGGATAAAATATATGCGGCGGAATAAAACTTATTTTAAAATCCGGATAGAGTCGTCTGCTTCCATTGTGGTAGTGATGGGGTTTTTGCGTATATCCAAAAACTCCAGATGTTCCAGTTGGTTAAGCGGCGTCAATTCGGTGATATAATTGTCGTTAAGGCTCAAACGTTTTAAGTTGCTTAAGGAGGATGCGAACCGGATTTCGGTAATCTGGTTCCCATCCAAGCGCAATTCTTCCAGTGCCGGATATTGGGTCAGGAAATCAAGATTTTCATTTAAAGATACGTCATCGTACCATATGTCCATCATACCATTGTAACATTCCACATAGAAGTTTTCTTTCAGGGAAATCTCTTTCATTTCCAAATGTTTCAAGGTTGTGTTTTCTATCAGGTTATCAAAATCAATGGCAAACTGGCAACTGTTTAATACTAACTTTTCCAATCCCGGATGGTTAAAGACATTGGAGATATCCCCATAAATTTCCGTCTGATGACGATAAAAGTCCCATTCACCGCTTCCATTCTGGCCGCTGAAATCAAGGGTTTTTAAATTGGGCATAGCGTCGATAAACCGTACATCTGTAAGTGGCACCGCATAAGTCCATACAGAGTAACAGGTAAAACTTTCCAATCCGGTAAGACCGGAAACAAGTGAAATTTCATCCAAATTACAGCTATGAATGAAAAGCTGTTTCAGATTGTCCATGCCGTTTAAAAAAGATACGGACATGAAACCGCAAATGTCGAGGTATTCCAGTTGACGCAACAAAGACAAGTCGGGGTCAGGCTGGGATGTACTTTTGTCCAGGATGAGTGTTCTTAGATTGGCAAGGCCTTCCAAAACAGTATAATCCTGAAGGGAGTTGTTGCCTGTAAGGCTCAAAACAGTTAGCTGTACCATATTCCTCAACGGCTCTAAGCTGATAGCTTCCGTTTCTGCAATGGATAAATCGGTAAGGTTTACCAGAGGTTTTAAAAAGCCAAAATCCCGGATGTAGGAGGAAGAAAGAGCCAGCTTTTCTAACCCGGTCAGAACGGAAAGGGGAGAATAATCGGTCCAAGATGATGTATTTTCCGAATCGGAAAAAAAATATTCTTCCTCTTCTTGGATGGATAAGCTTTTTAGATGTTTTAAAGGAACCAATTGTTTTAAATCCGGTGTGTAGAGGCTTTCTAAAGAAAGGATTTCTATATTCTCAAAGGCGGAAAGCCCATTTATGCTGCCCGGGTCGTCCAAAGAAAGCTCCAGAATTTGTTCCGGGAACGGAAGAAGTTCGGCAATGTATTCCGGTGCCACGTCTCTGCAGGAAATCCCTTTTAACTCTGTCAAGTCTTCAAACGGAACATTTTCTATGCCTAAATAAGTTAAGTCTATTTTTTCAAGACCTTTAAGGGCGGAAAAATCCGCGCTGCTCCATTGGAGTGATTCTAATACCATTGTTTCCGTTTGAAAGGAAGTATCCTCATAAGGGCTTTGGAAACTATATTCTACGGTGCTAGAATCCGTATCCACATCAATGCAGATATACTTTATTTTCCTCAAATCTGATTCGGTAACCAGCGATGCTTCTTTTTTGAAGAGGGTTTCTACGAAAGAGCTGAACAAATCGCTGTATTCGGAAGGAAAATATTCTTCCTCTATCTCTGCTGTGAGTTCCGCAGGTATGGTATATGTAGAGGGGGAATAGGAGCTTTTTTTGGTTGTGCTTTGAAGGTTGCCGATGACGACAAGGAGGATGCACATCAAAAGGCTACCGGCAATGATAAAACCGGAAGACAGAGAACTGTTTTTGTCATTGCTGCCTGTGTTGCCCATAGTTTGGGCAGAGGAAGGCTGGTGGATATGGTAATTGACAGTAACATTATTATCTACCATGCATTGCTTGCCGCAATATTCGCAGACCATAATCTGTGGGTTTCCTTTCATCGGTTTTAATTTCCCCCCACAGGAAGGGCATTCTAAACTGGTTATATTCATAGCACTGTTTACCTTTAATCAAATTTATCTGTAGGTATGCCGGTTAAGGCAAGGTTTACGGTTCCTTTTTGCGTCCGGGTTTGAAGTTTTGCAGTTTACGGCCTTGCTTGTACTTTTGCAGCTTTCAGCAGGCTTTGGGACTGGTTTGCCGGAGCTTCTTTTCGATATCAGCTTACAAACTTTTCTGTCGTATGTGAGCAGCCCGTTCATCTCTTCTTCTACATCGGATAGCTGTGTATAGACGGCGCCGCACAATCCTTTTTTGATGAGAGGTTTTAAGTCTTTTTGGATTAGACTGCGGTATGCTTTGGAAAATTCCACCCTTGTGGCAAATTTTTTATAGCCGTATATACGTTCTACGCTGGAATGCCTCTGAATGCGGCAGGCATAGCCGCCGTATTCGGAAAGGACAAAAGCGCGGGGGTCTTTGACGACGCTTAACTTTCGAAAATAGTTATGGACGCTTTTAAAATCACCGCCGCCCTGGTCAAACCATCCGCTGGCTTGGTCGATAAGACGGGTAGGGTCTTTTTCCCGGATTAAGCCGGTAATCCGGTTGGCATCGAATTGGCCCCAGCCTTCGTTAAAGGGAACCCATACGGCGATGGAAGGGGTATTGTATAAGTAGTCAATGGTGTCCAGGCATTCTTTTGTCCAGGATTCCCGTCCTTTTTTGGATAGCCGGCCAAACAGTTTGTAATTGCTGTCCTTTAAGTGGCCGGAGACCTTAGGGAAGAGGGTGGGCAAATAGCAGACAAGTGGCAGGGAATAGGTAGAGCCTCCGCTAACCATGTCCTGCCATACAATCATCCCCAGCCGGTCGCAGTGGTAATACCAGCGGCAGGATTCAATTTTAATATGCTTCCGTATCATATTAAAACCGAGTTTTTGCATGGAACGGATATCAAAAACCAGCGCCTGGTCGGAAGGGGCGGTATAAAGGCCGTCCGGCCAATAGCCTTGGTCTAATACACCATGAAGGAAGAGGGGCTTATGGTTCAGGCAGAAACGCATAATCCCTGTTTCGTCCGGTTCCACGGTAAAAGTACGCATGGCAAAATAGCTTTCTACGGAATCGCTGCCAAACTGTATGTTTAAAGTATATAAATACGGGTCGTCGGGATGCCAAGGGTGTATTTCGCTTAAAGGGGCACAAAGGGAAAGGCTGTAAAAATCCTTTTTGCCGGGCT
>ERZ808037.2153-NODE-2153-length-10738-cov-3.532877_pt1 | contig 10738 bp, 9 predicted proteins | sample MGYA00380190_ERZ808037 | MGnify/ENA primary metagenome ERZ808037 (study PRJEB31490, sample SAMN06133399) | mouse gut metagenome | isolation source: J9 | host: mice | place: China: Chengdu | collected 2015-05 ...
TCTGAGCCACGGTATCAAAAAAAATTTCCGCGCCCTGCGCCACCGCTATCCGAACCGCTTGAACATTATTGATTGTGGCGGCTTTTGTCTTTCCTCTCTCAAAAGGCAGAGGCCAGTCATAACCATAATTGGGAATACCCAGATCTATTTTTTCTCTGGGAATCTGCGTCAAAGCATACTCCACCACCCGGCGGACTTGATTAATGGGAGCCACAGCCATGGGAGGACCGTAGGTATAACCCCACTCATACGTCATAAGCAGAACATGATCCGCCGCCTCTCCCAAAGCCCGGTAATCCTTGCCTTCATATAAAAGCCCGGCCTGATCCGAAGAAGTTTTAGGCGCCAGAGCCACGGATGTATGATATCCTTCCCTCCGCATAGTCTCGGCTGTCTGCCATACAAAAGCCGTAAAAGCATCCCTGTCCTCCGCAAGAATATACTCAAAGTCAATGTCTAATCCCTGATACCCCTTCTCTTCCATAGTGGTCAAAAGATTTTGTATCAAATTATTCCGGTAGGCTTCATTATTGACCACGGAATGAATCAGTTGATTGTTAAAATTGCCGTCGGGGCCAAAGGGTGTCAATGTCAAAACAGGCTGGGTTCCAAACCGCAGCGCTTCTTCAATCATCCATGTATCGTCCCCGTGGGCAGGCGGAAGCAGCTCTCCCTCCATAGTAAATCCGTATGAAAAAATGGGAAGTTCCGACAGATACGGAAGTGTCTGCTCCAAAACCCATGGACTGATAAAAGGATACGCGTAACCGCTGACAGAAATTGCCCTTCCCGCATTTCGGATATTATCGTTTACAAGAAGAGCTTGCCCAAGGGCAAGCTCATAAGGATACACCAATTGATTGTCATAAATAATCTGTTCCGCATCGACTCCGGTGCTGTCTGCTATGTCATCCACCGTATCGCCCGGTTTTACCACATATATTTCCATGCTGACCTCCATGCCGCAGCTTTGCTGCGGCTCACAATCCTACAGAGCCAAAGCTCCGATGAAAAATACTCTATTACATCCGCCAAGCATTGATGAAAAACGGCTCTATTACAGTATCTTTACTTTTAATATATGCAGGCAGCGGTCTGAAATTTACACTCCCGTTTTTTTACAGATATCTTGGAGGCAGCACTTATCACAGAAGGGATGTGTCCTTGCCGTGCATACCGCTCGTCCGTGATCCACCAGCCGATGGCAGAAATCACTGCCCTCCTCAGGGGGGATAATCTTCCAAAGCTCCTTTTCCACCTTCGCCGGTTCTTTAATGCCGTCCACCAGTCCCATACGGTTTACCAGACGGATACAATGGGTATCCGTTACAATGGCAGGCTTTCCGAACACATCCCCCATAATCAGATTGGCGCTTTTTCTGCCCACTCCCGGCAGCGCCAGCAATTTATCAAAATCATCGGGAACCTTCCCGCCATACTCGTCCCTGAGAACCTTCATGCAGGCATTGATATCTCTCGCCTTACTCTTTCCCAGACCGCAAGGATGGACGATTTTCTCGATTTCATCCGCCGATGTCTCGGCCAGCGCATTGATATCCGGAAAAACCTTATACAATTCCTCTACTACCACATTCACCCGGGCATCCGTACATTGCGCCGCCAAGCGGACGCTGACCAGCAGTTTCCAAGCCTGATCATAGTCCAATGTACAGCCTGAGTCGGGATATTCCTGTTTCAGTCTTTGAATAATTTCCAGAGCGCGCTGCTTTTTTGTCATATGTATCGCCTATCCTTTTCTATCCGTTTCTATCTATTTCTCTTTCGGTTCAATTTCCGCTGCCTATACCTGGAAGCATAGCCCCATTCACATAATGTCTATTATATCGTGCACTTCCGCGTACATCAAGTACCAATAAACGTAAAATCCTCTCTGACGCGTTTTATGATTACAGGTTTGCCGGAGTACAAATTTAACAGGAATTCCGCCGTCAAAACTCCGGATGGAGCTCTAGAGCGGCATCCTGTTAAAAGCACTTCCATATGCAGCCTGCAAAGAGACTTTATTTTCAAAGCAAATCCTTTACTTCCACATTTCGGACAGCCAGATATACGGAGAATATGGCTGTTACAAAGAGCACCGCATAAAAGAATAAATTGTTCATCAAAGTAAACGACCCGATGTTCCCCTGTGTAAAGCATACAATAATTACGGATGCCACAATCGCAGCCTTGGAAGATTTCATTGCCAGTCCGATGGGCAGCGAAATATAGCTGATGCTTATCATCGCCGCAGATTCGACCAGTATTTCCATCCAAAATGACAGTGAGCCAAACCGGATCCCGGTGGTAATATGGGTAAGCGGTCTTGTCAGCAGCAAAGCTCCAAAAATCACCGATTTGCTGACTACCATTGCAATAAAGTTGAAAATCCATACGGCAAACACTTTTGACAATAAGATCTTGTGTCGGCTGATGGGATAGGAAAACATCAGATTCATTGTTTTCTTCTCATATGCCCCCACCACAAAGGATGCCAGCATTACCCCCGTGAAAACGATATAGGACATATGCACAAAAAGTCCCACCGTCACATTCAACAATGCCTTTCCGTTGCCTTCCGCAGAGGCAGTCATCTCCAATTCTCCGGCCATGGAAATGACAAAGACCAAGAGCACAGCCGTCACAATCGCCGCATTACGGACATACTTCATTATATTATTTTTCTTCCATTCCAGTTTAATCAGCTTCCACATTAGTTTGCGCCCTCCCCCGTTATCTTCAAGAAATAATCTTCCAAGCTTTCCGACTGTCTGCCGATGGAGCTGATTCCCACATCGTTCAAGGATAACTCTTTCGAAATTTCCTTGGCCGTAATCCGGCTGTCGTAGATGCGGATGTTCTGCTCGTCAACAATTTTAAAATTTCCCAATTTTAATTTATCGGAAAGGATATACGCCGCTTTCTTTACATCCTCCACGGAAAGATCGATATATACCGTATTCATCTCCGCAATTTCTTTGATGGAAATCTCTTTCATCATCTCTCCGTGATGGATAATGCCTATTGTGTCGGCAATGCTTTCTACTTCGGAAAGCATATGGCTTGATATGACAACGGTGATTCCGTATTCCGTACACAGCATTTTAAATAAATCCCTGAGATGCTTCATTCCTGCCGGATCCAGCCCGTTTGTAGGCTCGTCGAGAATCAAAAGTTCCGGTTTGCAGAGAATCGCCCGGGCAATTCCCAGACGCTGTTTCATCCCGAGAGAATAACTTTTCACGGGGTTCTCGGCCGCATCCGAAAGCTCCAGCATCTCAAGGGCGTTTTCCACGCTTCCGGGAGCATAATACCCCATATATTCGCAATGAAGCCGGAGATTATCCTTTCCGCTCATATGCTCGTAGAAACAGGGGAATTCAATAATACTTCCCATTCTCTTTAGGACTTCATAGGACTTGGGTGTCAGCTTTTCTCCAAACAGCTCCACCGATCCCTCGGTAGGCTTCCAGAGATTTGTAATCATTTTCATGACCGTCGTCTTACCGGCTCCGTTGGGACCTAAAAATCCGTAAATTTCTCCTTTCTTAACATGAATATTTACGTTTTTCACCAGTTCCTTCCCGCCAATGGATTTAGATAATTGGATTGTTCTTAATATATCAGGCATTTTCATCTGCCTCCTTTCTAAAACCCATTATAGCGGATGGGATTTTCAAAACTCTTGAGCAATTCTTACGAATTTCTTTCGCAGGCATTCTGCAAGCTTTAATGTATGGCTTCCGAAACGGAGCCGAATTATAACCGTAAATCCGGGCTTCCTGTTTCGCCGCCATTAGTATTCCGCAGCTTTTAATTTCACGGTAAAGACCGTTTTTATGCCGGGCGCACTCTCCAACAAAATGTCTCCTCCCAGCTGTCTGGCCAGATTTCTGGCAATGGTAAGCCCCAGACCGTTTCCCTGTATCTGACGGCTGCGGGAGTCCTCCATTGTATAGAGCCGCTCAAATACCCTTGGGGCAAAATCTTTTTCAATTCCCTTCCCTTTATCGACAACATCCAAATATACAAAGGAGCCTTCCTTTCGCAGAAAGATACCTATGTATTTTCCGTCGCTGCCGTAACGTATGGCATTTGACAACAGATTGTTCAAAATTCTTTCTATGGATTCTTTATCTCCTTGAACAAAAATATTCTGTTCCGGCAGTGAAATGTCAACCTCAAATTCCTTTTGAAGCAGCAGCTCGTAAAAACCAAGCACATTTTCTCTGCACAATTCGCTGACATTGATTTTGGTGATCTCCAAATTCATATCTCCGGCCTCCAGCTTTGCCAGCGTAAAAAATTCGTTGATCAGCTCCACCACTTGTACTGCCTTTGCCTCCACCTTTTTCAGCTGCTCATCTTCCGGGTCATTCAGGCGCATAATCTCCAAATAGCCCAGAATAACAGTGAGGGGCGTCTTTATATCATGGGAAATATTGGCAAGCATCTTTTTAGAAGCGATTTCCTGCCTCTTATAATCGGTTTTTACCTTTTGTCTGTCTAACAGCAGTCTGTTAATCTGTCCGTACAGCTCCATAAGCGCCTTATCGTCTGTGAAGGCCATAATCTTCTCATCGCTGTCGGCCGCCAATATTTCCGATATATTTTCTGCCGCTTGTCTCAGGCTCTTGCGGATTCCTCTTACCAGAACCATCTGCCGATAAAGGACGACTCCCGCCAATACAATCAGTATGCCTGCCAAAAAGAATAGGATCGTTCCTTCATTCATTTTAGTCTCCTAATTTATAACCGATTCCCCATACGGTGACAACATATTTCGGATTGCGGGGATCGTCTTCTATCTTGTTGCGCAGTCTGCTGATATGGACATTAACGGCATTTTCATCACCTATATACACATCATTCCATATAAGTGAATATATCTGCTCTTTGGTATAGACTTTTTTAGGATTTTTCATCAACAGTTTCAAAATCTCAAACTCTTTGGCGGTCAAATCTATTTTCTCCCCGTTTTTCCGCACGGTATAGTCGTTTAAATTTATGATAAGGCTGCCTTTTTCAATAGTCTCTGCCTCTTTCCCACCGCCGGATGCATACTGTGTGCTTCTGCGGATATTTGCCTTAATTCTGGCTAATACTTCCGTGACGGAAAAGGGTTTGGTAATATAGTCATCCGCCCCCAGTCCCAGCCCCAGAGTCTTATCGGAGTCCGTGTCCTTGGCAGACAGAATGATGATCGGCACCGTACTGCTTTCCCTTATGATTTTCATGACTTCCATACCGCTTCTCTTCGGAATCATAAGATCCAGCAGCACCAGACTAAACTCTTGCCGAAAAAAGAGCTCACAGGCACTCTCTCCGTCACAGGCCGTTTCCACTTCAAAATTTTCCGTCATCAGAAAATTTTTTAACATATCGCTGATTTCCAAATCATCCTCCACCAGCAGAATCTTCATTTTTATACCCATCTGCGCGCTGCGGCGCGCACTCAAATCAATAGTTGAATACGCATTTTTATTCAACCTTGTCCTCCCCTTGCATCGAACTGTTTTCGCCGTTTGTATGATATAGGAACTATCGGCTGCGTTAAATGGTTTAATAACCCAGTCTGTCCAAAGCGGCTTGTGCTTTTTCGTTTCCTTGTTCGGCGGCTTTTTCATACCATTCCACCGCCATATCGATATCCGGCTCCACTCCTCTTCCGGATTCATAGCATAGCCCCAGATTAACCTGAGCGAAAGCGGAACCTTGTTCGGCGGCTTTTTCAAACCACACCACCGCCTCAGTGTCATCCTGCTTTACTCCGGATCCGGTGATATAACAGAATCCCACATTCAGCTGTGCGGACATATGCCCTTGCATGGCAGCCTTTTTGTACCATTTAAAAGACTTTGCCTTGTCCTGTTCCACGCCTTCCCCCGTTTTATAAAAATATCCAAGACCGTTCTGTGCTTCCATGTGTCCCTGTTTTGCCGCTTTCAGATACCAGGCCGCCGCTTCCTCATTACCCTGTTCCACGCCCTCTCCGTTTTTATAGATATAGCCGATGTTATATTGGGCATCGGCATATCCCTGCTTGGCTGCCTTCTGAAACCATTCCAAAGCCTTACCGTAGTCTTGGCTCACCCCTTCTCCTTTTTTATAGCAGCAGGCCAGATTATACTGGGCATCCACATGCCCCTGCAAGGCTGCTTCCTCAAACCATTTGGCAGCTTCCTCCTTGTCCTCATCCACTCCTTTTCCCCAATAATAGCAGATAGAAATCTCGTGTTGTGCTTCCCTGTGGCCTTGCCGGGCAGCCTCTTTGAACCACCGGGCGGCTTGGGCACTGTCCTGTTCCACACCCTCTCCTTTTCCATAACGGATTCCCAGACAATATTGAGCATTGGAATGTCCTTTCTCTGCCGCCTTCCGGAACCATTGAACAGCCTTGCCATAATCCTGTTTCATGCCGTTTCCGTCCCTATAGCGGCAAGCCGTCTCAAATTGGGCATCCAAATGTCCTTGTTCGGCTGCCTTTTCATACCACTGAGCGGCCTGAACTGCATCCGCTTCCACACCCATTCCCTTTTCATAGTAAATGCCCAGATTATATTGGGCCTGAACTGCCCCCTGTTCCGCTGCCTTTTTACACCATTCCACCGCCAAAACGGTGTCTTGCTCTACTCCCTTTCCGTTCTCATAGCACCATCCCAAGTCTGTCTGGGCCTCGGCATCTCCTTGCTCCGCTGCCTTTCTGTACCATTCCACGGCCTTACCGTAATCTTGGTCAACACCCTTACCGTCCTTATAGCAGCTTGCCAGATAGAATTGAGCGTCTGGCAATCCCTTTAATGCCGCCTTCTCATACCACATAACGGCTTGGGTGTCATTCTGAGCCACTCCTGTCCCCTTTTCGTAACAGATACCAAGCTGACACTGCGCTTCGGCATATCCTTGCTGCGCCGATTTTTCATACCACTCTACGGCTTTACCGTAATCCTGAGGTACACCCGTTCCATCATAATAATATGCCGCCAAATTATACTGAGAAGTACATTCCCCTTTTTCCGCCGCCTCCCTGTAGCACCGGATCGCCGCAGCATAGTCCTGTTCAACTCCCTTGCCTAGCGCGTAACACACGCCAAGCATATTAAATGCGACTAAGCCTCCTTGTTCCGCCGCCCTCTTATACCATTTCACAGCCTGTTCATAATCCTGAGCCACACCCCTTCCATGGAAATAACAGTTTCCCAGATTATATTGTGCCTCCCAATAGCCCTGATCGGCCGATTTGATGTACCATTTTACACCTTCCTCTAAATCTATTTCCATTCCGTAGCCGCATTGACAGAAAACAGCCAGATTATATTGCGACAATTCGTGACCTTGTTCCGCCGCTGCCCGATACCATTTCAAGGCCTCGCATTTATCCTGCGCCACTCCATTGCCAAAATCATAACTGGTTGCCAAGTTATGCTGGGCATCTGCATCACCGCCCTCAGCGCCCTTTCTGTACCAATATACCGCTTTCTCTCTGCTTCGCTCCACGCCGTACCCGTTTTCATAACACCACCCAAGGCTGCGCTGTGCTGCTGCATGTCCCTGTGCAGAAGCCTTCTCATACCACGCTACCGCCTGAACATAATCCTTTCGTACATTCCAGCCGTATTGATAGCAGTCCCCCAACACATCCTGCGCGCTGGCGTCTCCCTCCTCGGCGGCGGCAAGGCATTGTTTCATGTCAAATTCTCTCTTCAAAATACTTTCCCGAGTGAAGCGATTGCCAACATTTGTTTCCGTTTCTGATACACTGTTTTTTTCTGTCATTATGATATCCTCCATTTAATGCCGTGCAGGCAATTTTTACTATTATTAAAAGCTTACAAAATTTACGGAATCAGAGTCATTAAAACGCATGACAAGCATAAATTCTTATGGTAGTATAGCAGATATAGACATTTTTCCGGTGCCGCCGGAACTCTATGTTCTTTTGGATGCGCTATTTTTACCGATGCCTCCTCTATGCCTTTCCGATGAAAGGCCCTCCGTAAAGCACTCATATTCATTAAATTATAGCACATTATAAGCGGATTGTGTGAACGGATGATATGCTATTTTCTTAATTTTACAGAAATGATAACCGCCCACAGGATACAGAAAACAGGAGACGTAAGTTATGAAAAATGTTTTTATAGAAGGGATTCAAGGCTCAGGAAAATCCACATTATTCAATCGTATTTTTAACGCTGTTCCGGCGTTTCATGTTTGTAGAGAAGGTGATTATTCCCCTGTTGATTTGGCATGGTGCACATGGATGTCAAAAGAAGAATATGAAGCAGTGTTAAAACGTTACAAACCGATTCAAAATGAAATCATAAAAAACACATTCCAAGAACAGGGACATTTTGTCGTTACCTATACCAAAATCATTACGGATATACCCAATTTTCATAAAGAACTAGAAACATATGAAGTGTATAACGGCAGAATGAATTTTCAAGATTTAAAGGAACTCATTTTTTCAAGATATGAAAATTTTTCGGAAACGGGATACCTCTTTGAGTGTTCCTTTTTTCAAAACATTGTGGAAAATTTAATGTTATTTCATCTGTTAAGCGACGATGAAATTGTAGGCTTTTATCGTGAATTATTTAAAACGTTCAATAAAAAAGAAACATTATTACTGTATTTATATAGTGAAAATTTGGAAGAAAATATCAGAACTATAAAAAAAGAGCGCTGCGATAATCTAGGCAATGAAATATGGTATGAGTTGATGCTGGGATTTTTGACCCATTCTCCACTTGGCAGGAAGCACGGATATTGTACTTTTGAAGATATGATATCCCATTTTAAGCACCGGCAGCAGCTGGAAGTACGCATTATAAATGAAATTATCGGCGATAAAGCAATCCTTTTTCCCTCGAAAGATTGGGATATAAGCAAAGTCCTTGAAATCAGCCGGTTCTTTGAATGATGTCTTTCCTCATTCTGCTTTGAAACCGGCTTTGCACCGCTTATTACATTTTTTCGATTCAATCCATTCCGCGCCTGTCTCATGCTTTAAAGTCTAGTACTCCATCCGGCCAGAAATTGAACCTTGGAGCCGGATAGAGTACTGGTCTTTACATTCCCTCTATGGCTTTCAAATACAGCATTTTTTTGATGATAATGTCGCTCTTCCACCAATTGACGGCAATCTCATATTCTTTATAATCATTACACCAATTCCACGGAACAACAAAGGAACCGTCGGGAAGCTGGTTTTCTTTAATATGCTTAACCTCCGCGTTGACCCATTCCATATTGTCCACATAGAAAGGACTGTTTTTCGATACAATAAAATTTGATGGAAACGCACAGTAATTCGCCTTCCATTTTTCCGTATCTTTGGTGATATTACAGTTTACCTGCTCTTTCAGCTTGCGCAGGAGCAGCCCCATATCAAACAACTGCACTCCTGCTTCCGCACAATAGCCATAGAGACGGATAAAGCAGCTTGTAACATGCATTTCCTGAAAAGGAGCTTTGACGCAGAACCACTCCGCCGCCTCCTTCGCAATCTCACAGGCCAGCTTATATAACTTACTGTCTGCCTCCGCATATTTAATCGCAAATCCCGCAAGATATGCTGTGGGATTATAATCCATCTTGGTTTCCCCTTTGTCATCATATTTCCACCAAACGGCACAAGGATATTCATTATTGGAGGGCACCGTGTTGAGCCATTGATTCCGGGAAGAATCGAAATCCGCGCCGCTCTCAAGGTAACGCAAAATATTCTGAATCATGGGATTTCTCCGGTCCGTCATTCTTACCTCACGCAGTATTTCAATGGCCGTCCACGTCTGTATAGGACTGGAGTTAGGGTTAAAACAATCTGCCTCCAACCCATGCCCAAATCCGCCGTCCTCATTTTGATATGCGGCAAGCGCCTTCAGAACCGCCTCTCTGGATCCGTTCTCAAAATGATACTGCCATCGTGCAAAGTCAAGAGGTCTGGCATTCCGGTAAATAAAGTTTTTTGCTGTTTCCATCGTCTTCATAGTTCTCTCCTATCCTTTCTATTTTAATTAGGGACAAATTCCCCAAATCCCAATAATGAGTTTTCTTCGTTTCATACAGCCGTTTTCAATTTCCTTTTCACTTCCCCAATAACAGCGTATGTATTTTGTTTCGTATTAAGGCAATATTTCCCGATATATTTCATCCTTGTGAAACGGAGCAGCCGTCAGCGGCATATAATATAAGTTTTTCATGAGGCTGTTTCTGATTTTAGATCATATTAAATTACGTTTTTCCGTGCTGCGCGCTTTGAAACATCAGAAACATCAGACGGCAATATGGTATATCTGCACTAATTCACCATCGTCCTCCGTTTCCCGGACCAATACTCCGCCGTTTTTTTGTATCGTTTTTGCCGAACCTATATTGTCTTTTGCACAGGAGATAATAACGGGATTTATCCCGTATCCCTTCATGATAGGCAGTGCCATAGAAAGCATTCCGGCAGCATACCCCTTCTTTCGTTCGGAAGGCCTGATTCCGAAACCCGAATGCCCGTCCACATCAGCACATCTGTATCGGATACTAATAGCGCCCAAAATAGAATTGTCCCTCATTAAAAAGTATAAATCTTGGATGTTTTCCTTGTCTTCTTCTACCCGGTTCAGCCATTTCTCATATGTTATATTTTTCCCTTCTGCAGGACTGAAACGCCTTATCGCTCCCGGATTCAGCCTGCCTCCAAACGCTTCCCACTCATCCATCATTTCTTCATACTCTTTCT
>ERZ808037.2154-NODE-2154-length-10733-cov-15.807808_pt1 | contig 10733 bp, 10 predicted proteins | sample MGYA00380190_ERZ808037 | MGnify/ENA primary metagenome ERZ808037 (study PRJEB31490, sample SAMN06133399) | mouse gut metagenome | isolation source: J9 | host: mice | place: China: Chengdu | collected 2015-05 ...
CTGACATTGCCACCATTATTTTCTATTGCTTTGACCGCTTCTGCTTTAAATTCTTCACTATATCTCTTAACTTTCTTTGTCATGGCAAACTCCTATTTGTCTTCTTTAGTTTACCAAGTTTTTGTCTACGGTTTTTTCAGCATACATCATAACCGTTGCTTTAGGCAATAAAGAGGGACGAGTTGAAAGCTATTTTAATAATTTTGAGCAGGGTGTAGCTCGTTGGTACCATATTCCTGAAAGTACTTTTTTACTTAAATATCAGCGTCATATCATTAATGAATTAAGATATTTAGCGTTGGCTACCGATTTAGACTCTGCTGATAATAAAGAGATCAATAAGCTATGGCCAATCAAAGATATTCGACTGCTTCCTAGGAATGAAATAACCATTGAACAAGCGGGCTCCTCTAGTAGAAGCACCAAGCTATATTACTTATTTGAGCTTGGGCAACCGCTTAAATTAACTAATCCTATCAAAGGTATTTCCCAAACCTCTTTTATGGCCTCAATGAGCCTCACGACACTAGGAAGTCTTGAGCAGGTTAGTCACTTTAGCCAGCTAAAACAGGTGTACCAAAAAGCGTTGGCTAAATCGTAGCTACTATTTTTTATGCTAGGTTTGGCAAAAAAGAGCCAAAATAAAAAAAGCCGAACCCTAAAGGTCAGCCTTCTTTTATAAACAATTTTCTTTTAACGCACTTAGTGATTGCTAGTCATACTTAATAGTCACAGTGGCCATAGATCACCTTATCCCTACTTACTGTATCCAGTATTACCTTATAATAGCTAGTAAGTCTTATATCCAGATTGCCAATCTCTGATAAAAGCTCTGAGACAATGACAACCTCCAATGACATAAAAAGCCTAATCCAAGACACCCAACCGCAGCGCAAGATCATTCACCTCGACATGGATGCGTTTTATGCCAGTGTTGAGCAGCGTGATAACCCACAGCTGCGCGGTAAGCCATTGGTGGTCGGCGGTGACCCCAGCGGCCGCGGTGTGGTGGCTGCAGCCAGTTATGAGATTCGCAAATTTGGCGTGCGCTCGGCCATGTCTTGCTATGAGGCCAAACGGCGCTGTCCTGAGGCGATATTCGTACGTCCCCGCTTTGAGGTGTATCGTCAGGTCAGTCAACAAATCCGCGAGATTATGCTCAGTCTGACCGATTTGGTCGAGCCGTTATCACTCGATGAGGCCTATCTGGATGTCACTGGGATTAAAGAACATCACGGCTCGGCTACCTTGATGGCAAACTGGCTACGGGCACAAATTTATGAGCAGACCCAACTGCGCGCTTCAGCCGGTGTGTCTTTTAACAAAATGCTCGCCAAGATTGCCTCTGACATTAACAAACCCAATGGCATCGCCGTCATCACTCCCGATCAGGCAGATGCCTTTATTGCCACACTGCCTATCGAGCGCTTCCACGGTATCGGCAAGGCCACCGCCAAGCGCCTGCATGAAATGGGTATTTACACTGGCGCAGATTTGCGCGCAACACCGGTGGACACCTTAGAATATGAGTTTGGCAAACGCGGCCGCTTTTATTCCGAAATTGCCCACGGTAATGACACACGCCCGGTCAAAGCCGAACGAAAACACAAATCAGTCGGCTCAGAGACCACCTTCCGCGATAACTTGAGCGATACTGAAAGCCTGTTGGTGCAAATATTTGAACAAAACGCCGATGCTTTTGAGCAGCTGACCAAAAAAGGACGACGCGGCCATACCATTACTCTGAAGATTAAATACGCTGACTTTACTCAGATTACCCGCTCACACACCTTGAACACGCCATTTCCTTCTGCCGAATCTGCACATTATTGGCTACAAAAACTGCTCGCCGACGCCCCACGTCATCTGCCCATTCGTTTGGTCGGGGTCACCTACTCCAATCTCACCAGCCTAGATGATCTAAACACTCAGCCTGATTTGTTTGGTTTGTAGTGCTAGATCGTGGCGCATAACAACAGTTTATCGATAACTAACAGTCAATTAATAACCAATGAATTAAAAATCACAGCAACCCAAACTGAGCTAAAACCCAACTCAAAAAACTCGCATTTCTGTTAAACTACTCCCCATTGCGCGCAGCCTTGGCTTGCAGCAGACCCTCTTCTTATTTTGAACCAATTAAAGGCATCATATGACTCAGCCTACCCCTCAAAATCAACTCGACAGCTCAAAAAATATGACGACCAACAACACCGAAACAGAAGGCTATCTCAGTGTTGCTGATTATGATTATGAGCTACCCGATGAGTATATCGCCCGCTATCCACTGGCTGAGCGCAGCGCGTCACGCCTGATGTATTTGCCTGCTTCTCATACGGCGCAAACGGACGGCACTGCTGATATTCAGGACAAAAACTTCGCTGACTTGCCTGATCTTTTAGAGGCAGGCGACTTGATTGTGTTTAACGACACCAAGGTCATGAAAGCACGCTTATTTGGCCAAAAAGACACCGGTGGTAAAGTAGAGGTTTTGGTTGAAAGACTTACCGATGATGTTGAGTTCACTACTGATGAGAACGGACAAAACTTTCATAATGTGGCGTTATGCCATGTGCGTGCCAGCAAGGCGCCAAAGTTAGGGCAGACGCTGGTATTAGGTGATGGCCATATGAAATGTGTGATGATTGGCCGTCATGAAAACCTATTTATTTTAAGTTTCAAAAATCCAATCCTGCCGGACTTAGAGCAATATGGTGAATTGCCAATTCCGCCGTACTTTGAACGTCATGCCGATGAAACTGACAATGTGCGTTATCAAACCGTGTTTCATGACCCGACCAAACTTGCCAGCGTGGCTGCTCCGACAGCGAGCCTGCACTTTGATGATAAAGTGTTGCAGCAACTGGAAGATAAAGGTGTTAACACCGCTTATGTCACCTTGCACGTTGGTGCTGGCACCTTTGCGCCGGTGAAGACCGATAATTTGCTCAATCACACCATACACAGCGAGTATGCCAACTTACCGCAAGACACCGCAGATTTGATTAATCAGACCCATCAAAATGGCAATAAAGTGATTGCGATTGGCACCACAGTGACCCGCGTTCTTGAGACCGCGTATCAAAAGACGGCCAATGACCAAGGCGAGGTTTCTGCTTGGTCTGGCGATACCGATATCTTTATTTACCCTGGCTTTAAGTTTGGCGTGATTGATAAGCTGTTGACCAACTTTCACTTACCTAAATCGACGCTACTAATGTTGGTCTCTGCCTTTGCTGGCAAGGCGCCTATCGAGCAGGCTTATGAACATGCTGTTGCTCAAAAATACCGCTTCTTTAGTTATGGCGATGCCATGCTGCTTGAGCGCAACGAGCCATAATCAGTACTCCTAAAACATTATTTATGTAGACCTTTATAAATACCCTAACCCCGTTCCATTGTTGCAACGGGTCATAATAAATGAGATACCGCCATGCATACCCTTACTCCCGTTGATGCCACTTCCACCAAAGCTGAAAAATACGAGCTACTCATTAAGCAAGCCGAAGCCATTTTAAGCAGTGAAAGTGATTTAATCGCCAATATGGCCAACCTAACGGCCTTGTTAAAAGACACGTTTAACTGGTTTTGGATTGGGTTTTATCGTGTTGATACTGAGTCGAATCAGCTAATCCTTGCCCCATTCCAAGGACCACTGGCGTGCACTCGTATCAATCATGGTAAAGGCGTGTGCGGTGAAGTTTGGGCGACAGGGGAGACTCAGATTGTCGATGATGTGAATGCTCATCCAAATCACATTGCTTGCTCGTCATTATCGCAGTCAGAGATTGTGGTTCCGGTAAGAAATGAAGCTGGTGAGATTATCGCTGTATTGGACATTGATTCAGATAAACTGGCAACTTTTGATGAGATTGATGGGCAGTATTTGGAGCAGTTAGTTGAGCTGCTTAAGTAGGTTTGGTTAAATCGCTTTTGTTCAATAAAACCGCTCAATAAGCACAAAAAAGCAGAGTCAAATGACTCTGCTTTTTTACTTTCAATATATTAAGACACTTTTGGATGTGCAAAGTGCAGCTGACGGTCACAGCCATAAGACACCGCTGTTTTATCGGCTTTGATATAACCAATATGCTGCCAGCCGCTATCTTCTGGATTCGTAGCCGTTTCCGACACATATATCGCAAAATCACGGGTGATATTTTTCGCGGTCTCTTGCGGAGTTAAAGAAAACTCCTGACGAAAATCAATGCCTGGGTTCATCTGGTATGTTTCTGGTTTCATCGGTGACAGCATCATATATTTCGGTGAAACTGGCTTGGCATCCGCAGCCAGACCCATCTGAGCAATTCCGTTTATCGGCCGCATACCCGCGTCTTTATCAGCTTTAGAAAATATCGGGCCGATTTTTAATCCCAAACTCAAAACGCTAAAGCGAAATCCGATTTTGGGCTTGTTTGTCATAGGAGCGACAAACACGCTGTCTCTACGGGCACCGGTCAATACATCAGCGACAAAAAAGCTCTCGGTAGTGACATTCTGTGTGGGATCATTGGTGCCAAATATCTTGCCAGCCATTCCGAATGCTTGGTGTTCGCCTTGTTTGGTATCTGATAATGCTACGGATAAGCGTCCAATGAATAATGACTTGGCATCTTTAGCAAACATACCGGTGTAAGGCTGATCTTCGCCGTTTTTACCCGATTCGGTTATCTGCCACGTGCCTACCATACAGATGCCATTGCTATGCACCAACTTATCTAATCGTTCGTAATAGTCAGCCTCGTCGTTTAAGGTTTGCTCTGAACGGGTCGCCAGTTTTTCCCTGACCTTTTTAGTAAATTGACCTGATGTGACTTTATAGGCAGGCAGTTGTCCTGCTTGATATACTGCCAATTCTTGTTGAATTTCAGAGTCAACTTTCTCACCGCTTATCTCAGGCTGCAGTGCTTCATTAAACACCACATCATAGACTTGCTGATAGGAGCTGGCTGAAGCATGCTGCACGGTGATCAAAGAGGCAGCAGTGACGAGTGAAAACAGACTTACTTGAGAAAAAAGGCGTGCTGATATCATTTTCGAACGGGCTAAACAGATCATGGTTATGTCCTTATATAGATCTACTACAGCCTTCATTGTATACCAGTTGGGCTTGGGCACTCTGAGTTATATGTATCCGCTGAACGGTATGCACTCCTATAATAGATAGCTTTATGGCAGACAACGCTAAACCAGACATATTGATGATAGCAGCCTACTCGCCATATATAGGTATGAAAAATTCCCTCCAATCATTAGATTAAAGGGCATCATTTACTATTCAATTTTAAGCAGTTTGTTGGCTTATTTTAGCTCAAGTGGCGGAACATCTTGACCACGTTTTTGATAAAAATCAGCCACAAACTCATCAAAGGTATCGTTATCAATCGCATCACGAATACCTTGCATCAAGCGCTGATAGTAACGCAGGTTATGAATGGTCGCTAACTGCGCACCAAGCATCTCTTTACACTTGTTCAGATGATACAAGTAAGCGCGGGTGAAGTTTTGACAGCAGTAGCAATTACACTCTGGATCTAGTGGGCCCATATCTTCACGGTATTGACTGTTACGAATACGCACAATACCTTGGTTCTCTTCATTACCCGTCACGAAATAATGACCATTACGCGCGTTACGAGTCGGCATTACGCAATCGAACATATCTACGCCGCGGCGCACCGCTTCTAAGATATCTTCTGGCTTGCCCACACCCATTAAATAGCGAGGTTTGTCCGCAGGCATCAGCTCAGGCATGTAGTTTAAGACGCTGATCATATCTTCTTTGGGCTCACCCACTGACAGACCACCAATGGCATAACCGTCAAAGCCAATATCTAACAGACCTTCCATCGACTGACGACGCAAATCTTCATACATACTGCCCTGCACAATACCAAATAATGCGTTGGTACTGCCTAGTTTGTTATGCTCATCCACGCAGCGCTGACCCCAGCGTAGTGACAGCTCAAGTGACTTCTGGGCTTCAGAATAGGTGGCCGGATATGGTGTACATTCATCGAACTGCATGACGATGTCAGAGTTTAATGAGTACTGAATTTGCATTGATTTTTCAGGCGATAAGAATACTTTAGCACCATCAATGGGTGATTTGAACGCCACGCCCTCTTCGGTAATTTTACGCATAGCACCCAGACTAAACACTTGGAAGCCACCTGAGTCGGTCAAAATAGGCTTATTCCAGTTCATAAATTGATGTAAACCACCAAATTTATCAATCACTTCAGTACCAGGACGCAGCCATAAGTGGAAGGTATTACCTAAGATAATATCAGCACCAATGTCTTCGATGTCACGGGGCAACATGCCTTTAACCGTGCCGTACGTGCCAACCGGCATGAAAGCTGGGGTTCTAATCTCGCCGTGAGCAAGAGTGACGGTGCCTCGGCGCGCACGTGATTCGCCCGTGGCAGTTTTGTGTAGGGTAAATTGCATAGAATTAACTCTGAATAAATAGATTAAAAATAAGAGACAGATTCAAGCGATAAGCGCAAGACAAGCGGCGAATAAAACGCCTGCCTAAATACGTGTTGAATGATTGCGGTAATTATAACATTGACGCTGATTAAGGTGGCGGATTTCATGATTTAAGCTAACGATAGCCAACATGACCGGAGACATCCTATTAATTTAAGACTCTCTTCGATCTCCAAATCAAGTAACAGCAATGCTTTGCACCTTTTTTAGTATTGATATTACATCTCATGATTTTAGTATGTCAGCAGACACGGTATACTAAAATCACAATCCATCGCCTATTTCTATCGAATCAACGTATAACAAGTTAAAGATAACATGATGACTTCTAATAACACTACGAGTTCAATAAATACCCTAGAAGATCAAGCTAGCAATCAAAAGGTTCAACTTATCTATGCCGGCGGGACCTTTGGCAGCTATGGCAAACCTTTATCAGCCTTGCCAGCAACGACTTTTTTGCCTTTATTAATGGATAAGGTCAGACAAAACCTGACCAGCAACATAGAGGTTTTAGAAAATAGTTGTGTAAAAGACAGCAGTCAGCTGTCACCTTCAGATTTCAGTCACTTCTTTCAGTTGGTTTTAAACCGGTATACCCAAGGTTATCGTCATTTTGTGCTAATAACTGGAACAGATACCCTTAGCTACTTGGGCTCATTTTTGGCAGAAGCTTTTGCCGGATCTGATGTCTCGTTGGCACTTACCGCAAGCATGCGTCCTTTATTTGATGCCAATGACATTCATAATTACAATATTGATCCTCATAGCGATGCTTGGGGCAATCTATCGGATGCTATTGGTTTGGCCGCTCACGGAGAGTCAGGCGTATTTGTAACCTTCGCTGGTGAATCTTGGCCGGCACAAACCGTTCAAAAAATTCACAGTCATGATTTAATGGCGTTTACCGGCCACACCCGTGCTGGCTATCCTGCCAATAGTTATCTGAAGTCGCTACCCGCAGCCCGCCGAAGCAACTGGATAGAAGACACTCAAGCCAAACTAGAAGTCATTACTTCCCAAGCCAAAACGGCTATTATTCCTACTATTTATTGTGTTCCTAATAGTGGGGAGTGGTTAAGTTCACAATTGACTGCGCTCCTTGAGTTGCCTCCTACGGGCATCATACTCATGGGGTTTGGGGCCGGTAACATTCCCTTTAGTGAGCAGCTGGCACAAACTTTGGATAAGCTTTATCAGCATGGTCATATCGTAGTTTGTACCACTCAGTGCCCTTATGGCGGCGTAAGTGAAGCTTATGCGGCAGGCAGCTGGCAGTATGAGCATCACGTATTTTCCGCTGGCCGATTGACTGTCCCTGCTGTCTATGCCCGCCTACTTTGGTTGCACTTGGCCTTTGATACCCCTGCTCGTCGTCGCCAACGTTGGAGCTATAGTGTTGGCAAACAGTGAGTAACTTAATTTCAATCAAAGACAGTAAGCCCTTATAATATGCCCTGAACTTTGTAGCACTGACTCGTTTAGGACTTATTTAACTATTTAATCGTTTACTTAGTGCTTATCAGTTTAGTGCTTACTATTTTTGACACCTCAACTTTGGCTGAATTCATGACCTCTAATATCGAACCCTCTGACACCATGACTGATAACCCTGCTCAAGCCACTAATCCCTTACAAACTTATGCCCTTGGTATCGAGTTTAATGGGGCAAACTATCGAGGTTGGCAGCGACAGCAAGAGGTGTTGTGTGTGCAGCAGGTGGTAGAAGAGACGCTCAGCAAAATTGCCAATGAACCCATCGAGGTTGTGGCAGCAGGTCGCACTGATGCCGGCGTACACGGGGGCAATATGCTCGCTCATTTTAGAACCAGTGCCAAGCGCGGTATTTATAACTGGCTTCGCGGTGCTAACAGCTTATTGCCTGATGATATTGCCATACGCTGGATTCAACCGATGCCTGATGAGTTTCATGCCCGCTTTGGTGCCATCGCTCGTCGCTACCGCTATATCACTTTAAATCAGCCACAGCGCCCGGCCATGCTTAACCATTTGGTTACCCACATTCATGAGCCGCTTGATTTGGCCTTGATGCAACAAACCGCTGAACACATTGTCGGCACTCATGACTTTAGTAGCTTTCGAGCTGCCGCCTGTCAATCCAACCAGCCCGTGCGTAATATCCATCATGCCAAGCTCTTTGAGCATGGGCAGTTTATCGTGTTTGATATTCAAGCCGATGGATTTTTGCATCACATGGTCAGAAACCTTATGGGCACTCTATTTGCCATTGGTAAAGGCGAATTACAGCCTGAAGATTACTTGCGTATTTTGCAGGCCAAAGACCGTACTATTGCTCCGCCAACCGCTTCACCAGATGGGCTATATTTTATCAATGCCTACTATCCTGAGCCGTATCAACAACTGCTACCCAAACTTCCTTTGGCCCCACAATGGTTAAACTTAGCCGAGTAAATTTTGGGTAACTAGCAAATTAAACCGGCTTTATCAAGTCATTAGTCCTTAAAATTTGCTTAATGATTAGATTTTGCGTATAATGACTGCCTACAATTCTTTTTGAACGGGTTAACCCAAATAATTATGGCAAAAAAAGACGACATTATTGAATTTGAAGGCGAAGTCATTGACACCCTTCCTAATACACTTTTCAAAGTGCGCCTTGAAAATGGACATGAGATTATTGCCCATATTTCAGGTAAGATGCGCAAACACTACATCCGTATTTTAACCGGTGATAAGGTTAAAGTTGAGATGACTCCATACGACTTAACCAAAGGTCGTATTACTTACCGTGGTAAAACCTAATAGCTCAATAAGCTATAACTCAGGTTTACCCTAGACTGCTGCAATTAAATTGTCATGCAGTCATAAAAAAACCGCTAATCCTTATTAGGTAGCGGTTTTTTTGCGTTGCTGCATTTTTCTCTTATTTGATCTCAACCGTGGCATTATTATCAATGGTATTTAATAAAGCCATGGCATCCCAGTTGGTCAGACGAATACAGCCTGCTGAAGCTTGGCGACTGATACGCTCTGGGTCGGGTGAACCATGAATACCATAAGAGGGCTTGGTTAAACCAATCCATACTCGGCCCACTGGGTTATTTGGACCGGGTGGCAAGATGGTTTGCTTACCTTCAGCTTCAGCATCAGTATGCGTATAGTTAGGGTCACTCACCTTGGTCTGTACTTTATGAGTTCCTGTCGGAGACGGAGTAGCCGTACTTCCTACCGTGGTTGGATAACTAGCAACCAGCTTATCGTTTTTATCATAAGCATATAAAGTCTGGCTGTTTTTATCGGCCACCACTCGAGTTACTGCTTTCTTATTGGCTTTGCTAGGATTATATACCGTAAGTGTCTCACCTTCTGTGAAAGTGGCATTGGGATTCAGCTGTTTTAGATAGCCGATACTCATATGAAACTTTTCTGCCATCGCCTCGGCCACACTTTCATAATACAAGCCCTCTAATTTAGACTTGGCCTCAACCCCTTGTGGAATGGTGGTGGTCTTAATATTGACATCAGAATCCGTCAACGTATAGCTAATTAGTACGGGCTTACTGGCCAGATCACCACTTTGCAAAGCTTTCCATGTCTTTTGGTCCAGGGTATCGGTCACAGGCAAGCCTTTGGCTTTCTGAAAAGCTTGCATCGCTTTTTGGGTATTTTTTCCCCACCAACCATCTACCGCACCGACACCATGATGATTCCAGTTTAATAATGCCTGTACTTTGGTGCCCACAGCTTGTGTCATCTTAACGCCTGGCTGCCATTCACTGTCATTCACTTGCTGCGCCATGGCCGATAGCTCAGAGCTTGACTGAGATTTGGTTTGAGTTTGGGCCTTAGCTTGAGTTGACTCGGCTTCTGCAGCACCCTCCTCTTCCCTTTCATCTTTGACTTGATTGTCGGCTGTCTGAGCAGAGCTTACTTGTTGAGTACTGTCTTGTTGTGAAGTGGCTTCAGTGTTCTGAGCTTGAACACCTTGAGCCACCTGCTCTGCCTCATTTGTCTCTGCCGCATAGGATAAGCTAAGGGCTAAGCTCGCAGAAATGGCTACCGTTAACTGTTTTAATCTAACGCCGGCTTTTGAGTGCTCTTGTGTTGAACTGATATTACTTGTTGTGCTGTTTTGAGAAGTGCTATTTGAGAATTTATTAAGCATGGAGGCTCCGTATTTTTATCACCAGTCGCCGTAAAACCACCCACTTCAGGGGGTGGATATAAGGCGACACATATTGTCGTGAGTAGTGTTT
>ERZ808037.2155-NODE-2155-length-10733-cov-10.868149_pt1 | contig 10733 bp, 9 predicted proteins | sample MGYA00380190_ERZ808037 | MGnify/ENA primary metagenome ERZ808037 (study PRJEB31490, sample SAMN06133399) | mouse gut metagenome | isolation source: J9 | host: mice | place: China: Chengdu | collected 2015-05 ...
AGCCAGCACACGGCGGAGGCGTCCAACCGCGGGGTGGCCTACGACGTGGGGCTGTACGCCATCGACGATTTTGAGGGCTTCACCCGGTTTATGAACCTGCGCCACCGGCAGGACGACGGGCCGGTGACCCCGCCAGAGGACGGCGCGATCATCACGGAAAAGCTGTCCGAGCTGCTGGGGGTGGAGGTGGGCGACACCATCACCATCGACAAGGACGGCCGGGTGGACGTGCGGGTGGACGACATTGTGGAGCACTATGTTCAGCACAACGTCTATCTGTCGGCGGCCTGCTATGAGCGGCTGTTCGGCGAGACCCCGGCCCAAAACCTGATCCTACTGGAGTACGGGGACGGGGCGCAGTCGGACGAGGTGTCCGCCCAGCTCATGGCCATGGACGCGGTGACCTCCCACTCCTACATCGCCGCCATCCGGGACAGCTTCACCAACAGCATGGAGGCCATCGACTACGCGGTGGTGATCATCATTCTGTCGGCGGCGGCGCTGGCCTTTGTGGTGCTCTACAACCTGACCAACATCAACATCACCGAGCGCACCCGGGAGCTGGCCACCCTGAAGGTGCTGGGCTTCTTCGACAAGGAGATCACCGCCTACGTCTACCGGGAGAACGTGTTCCTCACCCTGTTTGGCATTCTGCTGGGGCTGGTGATGGGCCGGTTCCTTCACGCCTGGATGGTGCTGACGGTGGAGGTGGACATTGTGATGTTCGGCCGCACTGCGCCCCCCTACGCCTATGTGCTGGCGGCGGCGCTGACGGTGGTGTTCTCCGTGATGGTGAACATCGCAGCCCACTTCAAGCTGAAAAAGGTGGATATGGTGGAGAGCCTGAAAACCGTAGAATAGCATAGAAAGGCTCTGCCGCGAAAAGGCGAGACTTCATAAAAATTAAGGACAAGACAGGCCGCAACGGTTTGTCTTGTCCTCTTATATAACTAACTATGGCGCTTTCGGGGAACGTGCCCGTGGGGGGAAAGCGATCGTTCAGAGGCTGTCAGCCTAAAACTTCCATCACTTTTTCAAATTTATCCTGATAGTGTCTTTTACTTTCAGCGGATAGTTTTTGAAAACTTCTTGTCAGCTTGTCTTTTACAAATGCCCTGCCTTCCTCCATTCCCATACATTTTTGAACGTAGGCTAAATATAGGAGACTCGGCACGCTATCAAAGTGTGAGATTGCGTCAGCATCGGCAACACATAATTCTTCAAGACTGAGTTTTTCCAAACTGACACTGCCTCTGTGATTTCTGATACATTTTTGTACCAATGAAATCTTTTTGTCGTCATAACCATATTCTTTTAGTATTTGATATGCCATTTCAGCCCCATGGATATGGTGAAGCTCATAGAGGCTGTAATCTGTAATAGAGGCAATATCATGCAGCCAAGCCGCAATCATGACAACTTCCTTATCCGCCCCGTACTTTTCCGCCAGAATTTCTGCATGATTCACGACTGCGGAAATGTGATAATAGCAACCTATTCCAAACTGATTCGTTGGCTTTTGACATCTATCATATAGTTCATGCTGCAAATGCTCCAAAATATCGTCCCGCATAGTTTCGCCTCCGTAAACTGAAATTTGTGAATGAGTTCATGATAAAGCAACACCCGCCGAAAAGCAATTTCTTTCCGGCGGGTGTTAGCTTGCTTATGGGGGTTGCCCTAAGCGGCGGGGCCTCTTTGCTATGGTAGGCTGACGAACCCTTAGTCGGCCAGCAGGTTGCGCTCGGTCTCCTTGTCGAACAGGTGCACCAGCTCGCCGGGGAAGGTGAAGTGGATGGTGGTGCCGTAGGGGATACCGGCCCGGAAGCTCTCGGGCAGGTCGGTGGTGGAAACCACCAGCACCACGTCCTTTTCGCTGCCGTTGTCCTCCTTGGCGGTGACGTGCAGATGGATCTCGCTGCCCATCATCTCGGACACGTCCACCCGGGCGGCGATGGTATGGGCGCCGGCGCCGTCGGCGAAGGACACGTGCACCGGGCGGATGCCCAGAATGATGTCCTTCTCGGGGACGTTCTTAGCTGCCAGCTGCTTCTGGATCTTGTCGGCGATCTCCATGGTAGCGCCGGCCACCTTCACCGCGTAGCCGCTGCCGGACTTGACCAGCCTGGCGTTGAAGAAGTTCATCTGGGGCATTCCGATGAAGCCGGCCACGAACACGTTCACCGGGTTGTCGAACACCTCTTGCGGGGTGCCGATCTGCTGGATGAAGCCGTCCTTCATAATGACGATGCGGTCGCCCAGGGTCATGGCCTCGGTCTGATCGTGGGTGACGTAGATGAAGGTGGTGTCGATGCGCTGGCGCAGCTTGATGATCTCGGCACGCATCTGGTTACGCAGCTTGGCGTCCAGGTTGGACAGGGGTTCGTCCATCAGGAAGACCTGGGGCTCACGGACGATGGCGCGGCCGATGGCCACACGCTGGCGCTGGCCGCCGGACAGGGCCTTGGGCTTACGCTCCAGGTACTGGGTGATGTCCAGGATCTCCGCCGCCTCCTTTACACGGCGGTCGATCTCGTCCTTGGGCAGCTTGCGCAGCTTCAGGGCGAAGGCCATGTTCTCATACACCGTCATGTGGGGGTACAGAGCGTAGCTCTGGAACACCATGGCGATGTCGCGATCCTTGGGCTCCACGTTGTTGACCAGCTTGTCGCCGATGTACAGCTCACCCTCGCTGATCTCCTCCAGGCCGGCCACCATCCGCAGAGTGGTGGACTTGCCGCAGCCGGAGGGGCCGACCAGCACGATGAACTCCTTGTCCGCGATCTCCAGATTGAAGTCGTGGACCGCCGTCACGCCGCCGTCGTAGATCTTCTTGATGCCTCTCAAACTCAAAGTTGCCATAGCGGTGAACCGTAGACACGCTGCCTCCGCAGCGCGCCCTCGCCCGCGGGGGGTTTACCCCGTGGACCTTACGGCAAGTCTCCACATTGCCGCACCGCCGGTTCGCGGATTTTTCCTCCTTTTTTTCTCCTCGGCGCGGCTATGGGCGTGTTGCGCCCAAGGGAGTAGCCGGACCGGGTGGGTTTGGGGATTCGCTGCTTCAATTCTAACAAAGAGCCGCCGGGGCTGTCAAGGGGTTCCTCTGCGATTTTCACAAATATTTCACTGGAGAAGCGGAAGATTCCGGCGAAAGGAAAAACCTTCCTGAAAATCCGCCTAAAGGGCGGGAAACGGCCCCGGGCAGGAGCCCGAGGCCGAAGCGTTATCCATCCAATTTGGCCTCCTCGGCCTCCACCGCCCGGAAGCGGGGCATGATCCCCACCCGATCCGGGGTTTGAACCGGGTGCTGATAGAGGTCGTGGGCGGGGTACTGGTTGCCCTCCACCAGGCAGGGGCCGTCGGGGGTGAAGCACACGTCCCACCCCACGTACCGCACCTCCGGGATGAGGGGGGCGGCCCGGGTTACCAGCTCCTTGGCCTTGTCCCAGTCGGGGATGACGCAGCCCTGGATGGCGGCGCCGGTGGCGGGGTGCTTCTCGTACACGCGCTTGAACTTGTCCACCGCCACCCCGGTGATGGTGCCCGTGTCCAGATCCACCGGGGCCAACATCCCGCCGTTGTCAAAGTTGTCCACGAACTTTCCGTTGCCGATGCGCAGCAGGGCAGCGATAAAATATACCTTGCCCTGCTTGCCCCGGAGGGTGACGATCCGGGCGGTGTTGATGGAGCCGGGGTAGATGGCGTTTAGGGCGGGGTGCTGGACGATGAGTTCCTCCAGCTCCAGATCCGGGGCCTGCTGTAGCAGGCGCTCATACAGCGCGTCCAGGGAGGGAAAGTCGGCGGTGTTCAGCTTCTCGATCCCCCGGCCGCAGCAGCCGTGGGTGGGCTTGGACATAAAGGTATCGTGGCGGCGGAGGAAGTCCAGCACCTCCTCCTTGTTCTCCCCGGTGACGTGCACCCAGTCCCGGTGGAGAAAGTCGGCGAAGCGGGTGTTGAATTTCGCCTTGTCGTCCAGCTCGTCCATGGCGGCCTTGCTGTTGTACTTCACCACGATCTCGTTGTTCCGCCCCCGGGTCAGGTAGGTGTCCCGCAGCTCCGGGGTCAGGTCGTACAGCTCGAACAGGTTGTAGTCCACGTAGCCCGCGCCGTATTTGGTGGCGCACCGCCGCATATCCTGGAAAATCCACCAGCGGGAGCGGCCCGTCCGCTTATGGATCTGGCCGATGGTGTCCAGCATGGCCTTGTAGTTCATATCCAGCACCCGCTGGATCAAAAATTTTGCGTTTCCCATGAAAAACCTCCCCGGCTCTGGGCCGTATCAAAATCAAAAGCATCATACCATATTCGGGAAAAAATTGCAACGGCCGCAAGAATACCCGTTGCCATGGACGGGGGAGTATGGTACAATAGCCGCAAGGCGGCTATTGTACAGATTGAACCAGATATGCCACAACGGCGCTCTGCGCCTGTGGCATAATGTTACCATCCCTGGTAAGCATTGGCAAACCCGTCCGCCCGGGCGGGGCCTGGTTTGGAGGTGGATTGGGTGAACATACACGAGTCCGCGGAAAACTACCTGGAGGCCATCTTGGCCCTGGGGGAGCAGGGGCCGGTGCGCTCCATCGACGTGGCCCAGCGGCTGGGCTTCTCCAAGCCCAGCGTCAGCCGCGCCATGAGCCTGCTGCGGGAGGGGGGCTTCGTGGTGATGGACGAGGGGGGCTTCCTCACCCTCACCGACGAGGGTCTGGAGATCGCCCAGCGGATCTACGAGCGGCACCTGCTGCTCACCAAGTGGCTGATCCACCTGGGGGTGGCGGAGGACACCGCTGCCGCCGACGCCTGCCGGATCGAGCACGATCTCAGCGTGGAGTCCTTTGACGCCCTCCGGGCGCACATCAACCGGGACATGGGGCTGGAATAAAAGCTGCGGGGACGGATATCAACCGCCCCCGCGTTTTTGTTTAGTGCGGCCGCGCGCTTCCGATCTCCCCGCACAGGCTCCGGGCAAACAGGGCCCGCACCTGGTCCAGGCTGTCCGTCTGGCCCAGGGCCCACATCAGCTTGGTGACCGCCCCCTCGGTAGTCATGTCGTAGCCCTGAATGACCCCCTCCGCCAGCGCCTTCTGCCCCGCCTGGTAGAGGGTGAAGTTGCTGCTCTCGTACAGGCACTGGCTGCACACCACCACCGCCATCCCCGCCTGAGCGGCGGCGTGGAGCTTCTCAATGAGGTTCCGGCGGATGAAGTGGAGGCCCCCCGCCCCGAAGGCCTCGATCACCACGCCCCGGTAGTGCATCCGCAGCAGCATATCAAAGATCTCCGGATCCAGCCCGGGGGTGAGCTTGATGAGAAATACCTGCTCGCACAGGGCGTTCCGCAGCACGCAGGGAGCCTCCGCTGCCGGGATGGCGTCCTCCCGAATGGTGAGGCCCGCGCCGTTCACCTGGGCCACCAGGGGCCAGTTCACGCTGTCAAAGGCGCCGAAGGCGGTGGTGTGGGTTTTGACCGCCCGGCAGCCCAGCATCACCCGGCGGTCAAAGGCCAGGAACACCCCGGGACGGCCGGAGGCCGCCATGGCAAAGGCGGTGCGCAGATTGTCCAGCCCGTCGGTAAGGGGGTGCTCAATGGGCAGCTGGGCCCCGGTGAGCACCACGGGGACGGGGACGCCCAGCAGCATATAGCTGAGCACCGAGGCGGTGTAGGCCATGGTGTCGGTGCCGTGGGAGATGACGATGCCGTCAAAGTTGTTCCGGGCGTCGTAGACGTGGCGGGCGATGAGCCGCCACTCCTCCGGCTGGATGTTGGACGAGTCCAGGTGGAGAATGTCCCGGACGGTGAGGTCATAGCTGTCGGGCAGGCCGCCCAGGTAGTGGGTGAGGGCCTCGCCGTCCAGCCCGGGGGCCAGCCCCTCGTCGGTGAGCCGGGAGGCGATGGTGCCCCCGGTGGACAGCAGTAAAATGCGTTTCATCTCAGCGCCTCCTGTGTTGTCTGCTGGAGCGTGCGGGACAAGTATACTCTATTTGCCGCGGCCTTGCAACCCTGGCCGCGGGGTTCGCCTCCCGGCGGGGATTTCCGAATTTTCCATGAACTTTGTTTTCCTGTATTGAAATTTCCGCCGGATCATGGTAACATGGAACTATCAAAGAGGGACTCCCCTCTATACTCAAGTAAGGAGTGATCCAAAATGGTCAAGGTAATCATGGGCCAGAAGGGCACCGGAAAAACCAAGCAGATGATCGACCTCATCAATACCGCGGTGGATACGGAGCACGGCAACGTGGTGGCCATCGCCCACAACTCTAAGCTGAACTATGATATCCATTACTCGATCCGGCTGGTCGATACCTCTGATTACAATATCCCCAACTACGACACCCTGCGGGGCTTCCTATACGGCCTGTACGCCAGCAACTACGACATCACCCATGTGTTCATCGAGAGCCTGAACAAGCTGGTGCCCACCGTGGGCAACGAGGACGTGGAGCCCTTCCTGGACTGGCTGGAGGCCTTCTCCCAGAAGAGCGGCATCAAGTACACCGTGTCCATCAGCGAGGACGCGTCCAAGGCCAGCGAGGGCGTAAAGAAATATTTCTGAGATCACGAGAGCAAACCCTGACCGGGCGGGCGGAAGCCCGCCCGGTTTTTTCAATCTTTGAAGGAGGTTTTACCATGGACTGCACCCAAGCCATCCGCGCCCGCCGGAGCATCCGCAGGTATCAGCCCGGCGCGCCCGTGCCCGAGGAGGACGTGAAGCTCATGCTGGAGGCGGCCATGCTGGCCCCCAGCGCCTGCAATTCCCGCCCCTGGGAGTTCTTTGTGGCGGAGGGCCCCGTCAAGGACAGGCTGCACGCCATCCACCCCTACGCCGGGATGCTGGAGACGGCTTCCCTGGCCATCGTGGTGTGCGCCCGGCCGGAGGATCAGTCCGGCAAGGCGGCGGGCTTCTGGCCGCTGGACTGCGGGGCGGCGGTGGAGAACCTGCTGCTCCAGGCGGCGGCGCTGGGGTACGGCGCCTGCTGGTGCGGCTGCTGGCCCCGTGAGGAGCGGGCGGAGGACGTGCGGAAGGTACTGGGGGCCCAATCCGTCCCCGTGGCCCTCATCGCCGTGGGCGTGCCCGGCGAGGCTCCCCCGGCCCGGGGCTTTTACGATCCGGCGCGGGTGACCTGGCTGCGGGGGGAAGGGGGGCCGGCCCGTGGCTGAGAAAAAAACGCCCGGAGGGGACGTCCCCGCCGTCAGCGGGGTGCTGCCCCGAGCCATCCATCTGGTGCCCCTGGATCACATCGCCGGGTTCGACGTGCGCCCCGGCTTCTACGACATCAACGGCGCCACCGCCATCCCCGGCGGGGTGAACTTCACCGTCCACTCCCGGGGGGCCACCTCGGTGGAGCTGCTGCTGTTCCACCGGGAGCAGGACGAGCCCTATGCCGTGCTGCCCTTCCCGGAGCACTACCGGATCGGCAATGTGTACTCCATGATCGTGTTCAAGCTGAACATTGAGGAGTTTGAGTACGCCTACCGGGTGGACGGCCCCTACGAGCCCCAGAAGGGCCTCATCTTCGACAAGAGCCGCTATCTGCTGGATCCCTATGCCAAGGCGGTCACCGGTCAGAGCGCCTGGGGCAAGGTGCAGCCCCACGGCCAGCACTACAAGGCCCGGGTGGTGAAGGACGACTTCGACTGGGGGAGCACCCGCAACCCCCTTATCCCCATGGAGGATCTCATCATCTATGAGCTCCACGTCCGGGGCTTCACCATGGACGACTCCTCCCATGTGCGCTGCCCCGGCACCTTCGAGGGGCTGATGGAAAAGCTGCCCTACCTGGAGGAGCTGGGGGTGAACGCCATCGAGCTAATGCCCATCTTCGAGTTCGACGAGATGCTGGACTACCGGGAGGCGGGCGGGCAGAAGCTCTACAATTACTGGGGCTACAACACGGTGAGCTTCTTCGCCCCCAACACCAGCTACACCGCCTCCACCGAGTACAACCGGGAGGGGAACGAGCTGAAGCGGCTCATCCAGGCCTGCAAGCAGAAGGGCATCGAGGTCTATCTGGACGTGGTGTTCAACCACACCGCCGAGGGCAACGAGATGGGGCCCTTCTTCTCCTTCAAGGGCTTTGACAACAACATCTACTATCTGCTCACCCCGGAGGGGTACTACTACAATTTCTCCGGCTGCGGCAACACCCTGAACTGCAACCACCCCGTGGTGCATCAGATGATTCTGGACTGCCTGCGCTACTGGGTGACCACCTACCGGGTGGACGGCTTCCGGTTCGATCTGGCCTCCATCCTGGGCCGGGACGAGCACGGCGCGCCCATGGTGTCCCCGCCGCTTTTACAGGCCATGGCCTTCGACCCCATTTTGGGGGACGTGAAGCTCATCGCCGAGGCGTGGGATGCCGGGGGGCTGTACCAGGTGGGCTCCTTCCCCGCCTGGAACCGCTGGGCGGAGTGGAACGGCCGCTACCGGGACGATATGCGCCGGTATATCAAGGGGGACGGGGGGCTGGCCCAGGCCGCCGCCCTGCGTATGGCCGGCTCCATGGATCTGTACGACACCCAGGCCCGCCACAACGCCTCCATCAATTTCCTCACCTGCCACGACGGCTTCACCCTCCACGACCTGTTCGCCTACAATGAGAAGCACAACCAGCGCAACGGCTGGAACAACTCCGACGGCGCCAACGACAACAACAGCTGGAACTGCGGCGCGGAGGGGGAGACGGACGACCCCGGGGTGAACGCCCTGCGCCAGCGGATGATCCGAAACGCCGCCGCCCTGCTGATGTGCTCCCGGGGCACCCCCATGTTCCTGGCGGGGGACGAGTTCGGCAATACCCAGGGCGGCAACAACAACGCCTACTGTCAGGACAATATCACCTCCTGGCTGGACTGGAGCCTGCTGGAGAAAAACCGGGGGCTGTTTGAGTTCTTCCGGTATCTGATCCGGTTCCGGAAGGAGCACCGGGTGCTCCGGGCCAACGTGAGCGGCGGGGCCTGCGGCTTCCCGGACGTGAGCTTCCACGGCGTGGCGCCCGGCCAGGGCGGCTTCGGCCCGGAGGATCGGTACGTGGGGGTGCTGTTCGCCGGCTGGGAGCGGGAGAGCGGCCCCCAGATCGTGTACGTGGCGTCCAACGCCTACTGGGAGGAGCTGCGGGCGGAGCTGCCCCAGCTGCCCGCCTCCATGTCCTGGCGGCTGGCGGTGAGCACCTGGCAGGAAGAGCAGGGGGTCTATCCTCAAAGCGGAAACGCCTTCACCATCGGCCCCCGGAGCGTGATGGTGTTCGAGGCAAAATAGACGGGAGGATCGCGCAATGGACTATGCTGCGGAATCGCTGCGGCTGCACTATGAATGGCGGGGCAAGCTGGACACCGTGCCCAAGATGGAGGTCAAGGATCGGCAGTCCCTGTCCCTGGCCTACACCCCCGGGGTGGCCGCGCCCTGCCTGGAGATCCAAAAGGATGGGAACAAGAGCTACGAGCTGACGGGCCGGTGGAACACGGTGGCGGTGGTGACCGACGGCACCGCCGTGCTGGGTCTGGGCGACATCGGCCCGGAGGCGGGTATGCCCGTGATGGAGGGCAAGTGCGTGCTGTTCAAGGCCTTCGGCGGGGTGAACGCGGTGCCCCTGTGCGTCCGCTCCAAGGACGTGGACGAGATCGTGAACACGGTGGCCCTGCTGGCGGGCTCCTTCGGCGGGGTAAACCTGGAGGACATCTCCGCCCCCCGGTGCTTCGAGATCGAGCGGAAATTAAAGGAGCGGTGCGACATCCCCATCTTCCACGACGACCAGCACGGCACCGCCATCATCGTGGCGGCGGCGCTGGCCAACGCGTTGAAGATCGTGGGCAAGCGGCTGGAGGAGGTCAGGCTCGTCCTGTCCGGGGCGGGGGCCGCGGGGACGGCCATCTATAAGCTGCTGCGCTCCATGGGGCTGCGGCACGCCGTCCTGTGCGACATCCGGGGCATTGTATACCCCGGGCGACCCGATCTGGCGAACGATCTCGCCCTGGCGGAGCTGGCCGATCTGACGAGGCCGGAGCTCCGGGAAGGGGGGCTGGCGGCGGCCATGCGGGGGGCGGACGTGTTCATCGGCGTGTCCGCGCCGGGGCTCGTCACCCAGGAGATGGTGCGCTCCATGGCCCCGGACCCCATCCTGTTCCCCATGGCCAACCCCACGCCGGAGATCATGCCCGATCTGGCCCGGGAGGCGGGGGCGGCGGTGGTGGGCACCGGCCGCAGCGACTTCCCCAACCAGATCAACAACGTGCTGGCCTTCCCCGGGGTGTTCCGGGGGGCCTTCGACGTGCGGGCCTCGGAGATCAACGAGGAGATGAAGCTGGCCGCCGCCCGGGCCCTGGCGGGGCTGGTGGGGGATGCCGAGCTCTCCCCGGACTATATCATCCCCGCTGCCTTCGACGAGCGGGTGTGCCCCGCCGTGGCAAAGGCGGTGGCGGAAGCCGCCCGGGCGACGGGTGTGGCCCGGGTCTGAACCATAAAAAACAGCGTCCCCATCCAAACCGGATGGGGACGCCGTTTTCTATGCCTGAAGGGGAATGCCCGCCCGACAGGGCGAAGCCGGACGTGGTGCCGCACAGCCCGCCGGTCACCAGGGTATTCCCGCCCAACGGGCGGGAATACTTATCTCCTGCCCGACGACAGAATGAAGCCCAAAATCGTGCCGCACAGCCCGCCGATGATGTGGGTGAGCTGGGAGATGTTGTCCCGGACGAAGATGGCGTCCCACAGCTCGCCGCCCAGATAGAAGAT
>ERZ808037.2157-NODE-2157-length-10725-cov-4.028080_pt1 | contig 10725 bp, 12 predicted proteins | sample MGYA00380190_ERZ808037 | MGnify/ENA primary metagenome ERZ808037 (study PRJEB31490, sample SAMN06133399) | mouse gut metagenome | isolation source: J9 | host: mice | place: China: Chengdu | collected 2015-05 ...
CTGTGGAGGATGCGTTCTCGCTTGCGGTGGTTTCCGGTGGCGAGTACCAGCTCGTGGGTACGGATTTTGAGCTCTGCAAGACAAGGGAGATCACGACAGAGGATCAGGCGGTGACAGTCACGGATTACCGGAGCGACCAGGGGGAGACGATGTTCGTGTGTGCCAACCAGAGTGATCGGCCCAGGTATGTCGAGATCCCGGTGTTCTGTTATGACAATTACTGCGCCTATGATTGGGGAAGCGGAGATCCGCTGCCGCTCGAGAAGGGAACGAACAATAGAATACGGCTGCTGATACCGGGGGGATACAGCGGGGAGGTCTGCGTGGTATATGAGATTCCGATAGTATGGAAGGTATGTTATCTGGTTTCTGCCCTGACAATGGCAGGCATTGCCGCAGGTCTTTTTTGGCGGCATGGTGGCAGGAGGCAAAAAGATGAGTAGAAAGAAAATGGTTATGCCGGTCATGCTGATCCTGCTGTTTACAGCAATGTACATCAGCCTGATATTCAACAGAAATATATGGACGGACGAAGCGTACACGATCGAGTTGGTGAGAGAGAATTCTTTTCCGGGGATCATCCGGGGCGCGGCGGTCGATGTGCATCCGCCGCTCTACTATCTGATCGTAAAATGTTTTGTGATCCTCCTGGGCGATGCATTCTGGGTTTACAAGGCAGTTTCGATCGTTCCGATGGTGCTGACGATGGTGCTTGTGTGCCTGTATGGGATGCTTTGGCGATCGGAAGAAGAAACTACTGTTCTGGCTATCGTCATGCTCAATGCGGTTCCCTGTGTGCTGGAGTACGCTGTACAGATCCGTATGTACAGCTGGGCGCTGTTTTTTGTGACGGCGGCGTTTCTGCATGGGTATGGAGCGGTGGAGGCAGCCGGAGCGGGAGCGGCAGGGAGGTGGAGCGCTTTTGGACTGCATGGAGCCGCACTGGTATTTTACGGGCTTGCCGCCGCTTACACACAGTACTTTGCCTGTGTTGCGGTGATCATGGTCTATTTCTGCGTTTTGTGCGCATTTCTTGTAATGGATCGCACGAAGGTGAAGGTATGGTTTTGGTGGACAGCGGTTTCGGCGGCAGGGTACGCGCCATGGCTCTATGTACTTTTTCGCCAGATTACGGCGGTCAATGAAAATTATTGGATTTTGCCGCTTACCTGGCGTTCACTTGGCGGATGCGTGAAATTTCTGATGAAGCCCGCTTTTACGAACGGCACACTCAGCACGGTGCTTGCGGTTGTGTTGTTTGGCGCCTATGTGTGGGTGGCGGGGGATGTTTTTTTTAGAAAATATGCAGGTGTAAAAATCTACCATAACAGGAGAGTTTTTGAAGAAAAATGTTTAAAAAAAGGTAGTTTTACAAAGAATAAACGAGTAAAAGCGGAAGAAACATCGGGAGTTGTGGAGGATGATTTAACGAATCTCCCCTCTGACCAGTCAGAGAAGATGGCGGCGGACAGCATAATAGACAAGAGCACAGGAAGCAGAACAAACAGCATATGCAGGGATGAGTGCGCTTTCATGGCTGCAGGAATTGCCGTGCTTGCAGGATTAGTTTTGTTTGGCTTTGCCGCATCCATGCTGCTGCGTCCGGTTTTTGTGTACCGTTATATGATCCCGGCCATGGGATGTTTCTGGCTGAGTTTTGCGGTGGGACTGCATGAGATCTGGCAGGCAGGCATACCGGAGGACGGCACGGAAGGCAGAAGCGGATTTTTTAAAATGCTGCCGGCGGCTGCGCTTCTGTTCGTGGTGGTCGTCGGGCTGCGGGATTACCGTGCGTTTATGGGCGAAGAGGAGTATAAGATCCGGCTGATGAAAGAGACGGAGACGGCATTATCTTCCATTGCGCCCGGGGATGTAGTGATCTATAATTTTGACCAGGTGCAGGCTGTGACGGCATATTATCTGCCGGAAGAAACGGACAGTTATCTCTGGTGCGGCACGCCGGAAACACTGATCCAGGACATCATAAGGCCCTTTGGGACGGTGGAGGAGACCGATGCGCTGCGTAAATGGTGTGAAGATGGGCGGACGGTCTGGTTTTTTGGCAGTTTTAACAGCCGCGACGATATTGTAGAAGAGTGGACGGCAAAGGGACTGCAGGTTGAGGAGACAGGCAGCTGTCTTTTGGAGAGATATTGGTTTAATCTGTATAAGATTTCTGTTTGAGGCCATAATAACAGTGTAGTGCAGAGGAAGTTTTTCGGATTCTTCTGCTGTGATCACATGAGGCGGTATGCCGAGAGCAGGAGGTTATTATGGCAGAATTAAAATGTGGCGTAGACAGTTGTTCCTACAACAAAGAAAAGTGCTGCTGCAAGGGCGATATCATGGTGGGCGGCAAACATGCGGACTGTTGCAACGATACATGCTGTGAGAGCTTTGCGCAGAAGAAAGATGATTCGTACACCAGTTCGCTGGAGCATCCCTGCAGGACGATCAGTATTGACTGCGAAGCGGTAAAATGTGTGTATAACAGTAATTACAAGTGCCATGCGGAGCACGTGGATATCAAAGGCGGCGGTGCCAACAGCAGTGCCGGAACAGAGTGCTCGACTTTTAAAGAGATGTAAAAAAGAAGCATTTTCAGAGTCCCCGGCTGCAGAGCGTTGGATCTTGTCCGGCGTCTGCGGCTGACAGGGAGCTTACAAAGCGCACAGAGTCCGGGAGGTAAAGTGCGGTTATAGGGAGGTAAAGCGTGAAGAGCAGAAAACGAAGACGGTTTTTGCCGTTGCTTGTCGGGGCGTGTATGCTGCTGCTGGCAGGCTGCGGGGAAGATGAGTCGGTACATACAGGTGCGGATGCACAGTTGGGCAGTGAAGCGGCAGGCGGCGTAGCGGAAACAGATGGAAGCGCATCGCAGGAAACAGTAGAGACGGCCGGAAGCACATCGCAGGAAGCTGCGGAGACGGCCGGGCCCTGGAATCAAGATACGGAGGACCGGATAGAGATCGACGAGGAGACGCGTCGGGAACTGACGGAAGAACTTTTGACGGAAGAGAACAAAGATACCTCCGTGATGAATGACGGGCGCTCCACCACCGGCTGCAGCTTCGATATCCCGGAAGGCTTTGCGGAGTCGGAGGAAGTGGCCAATCTGTATGTGCGCAAGCGTTATCCGATTGATGCCTCTACGATCTATTATGCAGTGATGGAAGAGGATATTTCGCTGCAGCTTTTGACAAAAGAGGCCTTTGCGGAACAGATGGCGGCGGATCTGCAGGCTGCTTATGGGGAGGAAGTGGAAGTTGTCGTGGATACGTTTGAAGCTGTCGAGATCAGCGGCTATCCGGCTTTCCGTATCCTCTGTCATTATAGTGTGGGCGGGGTGGAGATCACCCAGCTGCAGTATGCCATCAATGCGGACAGAAGCTATATGATTACCTATTCCCAGACAAGCGACTATGATTATATGGAGCTGTATGAGGCCAGTGCGGCTACGATTGAGGTGAAATAGGGCGGCAGGTTTTTCGTATATTTTTTGGAAAATTATTTTGAAAAATATAAAAGGCAGTTGACACGGCTGCGATCTTGTGTTAGCCTATTAGAGATGCGATAGCATAGGACTGACAATAAAGCAGAGTATCCACTCTCACCTTGCAACGATGGGGTTCGCAAGTGTTCATATTTCAGGAGTTACGCTGAGATGTCTGCCATTATGGTAGAGTAGGCACGGCAGCGTGGTTTATTTGAGATGAACTGATAAGTGGGTAGATATGCTATCCACTTTATTTTTTATGGGTATGGAGGGTAGAACCATTAGCGATTTATTCATTAACGAACAGATTAGAGACAGAGAAGTGCGCGTGATCGGAGAGAATGGCGAACAGCTCGGTGTTATGCCGACCAGGGATGCCATGAAGCTGGCAGAGGAGGCCGGTGTGGATCTGGTGAAGATTGCACCTACAGCGAAACCACCTGTCTGCAAGATCGTAGATTACGGCAAGTTCAAGTACGAACAGACAAGAAAAGAGAAGGAAGCCAGAAAGAAACAGAAGACTGTGGAGATCAAGGAGATCCGTCTGTCTCCCAATATCGACACCAACGACCTGAACACGAAGGTGAATGCCGCCAGGAAGTTTATCACCAAGGGCGACAGGGTGAAGATTACGCTCCGTTTCCGCGGGCGCGAGATGGCGCATATGAACAACAGCAAGCATATCCTGGATGATATCGCACAGGCGCTTTCCGACGTTGCGGTCGTGGATAAGGCGCCGAAGGTGGAAGGCCGGAGTATGACCATGTTTTTGGCTGAGAAGCGTTAGCTGCTTAGTTGAAATAAACTGATATCTTAGTTTGTTATCTCAGACTGATATCTCATAATGGAAGAATATAGCACAGGAGGAATGTTAACATGCCAAAAATGAAGACAAGCAGATCGGCTGCAAAACGTTTTAAAGTAACCGGGACAGGTAAACTGAAAAGAAATAAAGCTTATAAACGCCATATCTTAACGAAGAAGAGTGCTAAGACCAAGAGAAATCTCAGAAAGCCTGCTATGACGGATGCGACGAATGTTAAGAATATGAAGAAGATTTTACCGTATCTGTAAGAACTGATTTAGAAGTCATAAGGAGGAAAAAGACATGGCAAGAATTAAAGGCGGTGTAAACGCTAAAAAGAAACATAACAGAGTATTAAAACTTGCGAAAGGGTACAGAGGCGCAAGATCGAAACAGTATAGAGTAGCGAAGCAGTCCGTAATGAGAGCGCTGGCTTCTTCCTATGCGGGAAGAAAAGAGAAGAAGCGTCAGTTCAGACAGCTTTGGATCGCACGTATCAATGCGGCGGCAAGAATGAACGGGCTGTCCTACAGCAGGTTTATGTTCGGTCTGAAAAATGCCGGCGTGGAGATGAACAGAAAGATGCTGGCGGAGATGGCTGTCAACGATGCGGCAGGATTTACTTCTCTGGCAGAACTTGCGAAAGCAAATCTGAAATAAAAGAAACAGATATAAATTCGAATAATACGAAAATGCGGAAGAGATGGGATGAGAAGTTCTGTCTCTTCTTTCAATAAGAAGCAGAATAAAAGAATAAAAAAGCATAAGGAAGCATCATTAAAAGGCATAAGGAGCATCATTAAAAAGCATCATGCGAGATTTGATTTCGGAGGGTTAAGACATGGGTGTATTAGACGGGTTAAAACCGGCAGGCGTATTTCACTTTTTTGAGGAGATCAGCCGTATTCCGCACGGTTCCGGCAATGAGAGGCAGATCAGCGATTATCTGAAAAAGTTTGCCGGGGAGCGGGGACTGGAGTGCATTCAGGATGCACTGAACAACATTATCATCATCAAGGAGGCGACACCCGGCTACGAGCAGGAAGCGCCTTATATCCTGCAGGGGCATATGGACATGGTGACGGTGAAGAAGCCGGGCTGTGATATTGATATGACGAAGGATCCGCTGCGGCTGTGCGTCAAAGACGGCAGAGTGTGTGCGGAAGGGACAAGCCTTGGCGGTGATGACGGTATTGCGGTGGCTTACATTCTGGCGCTGCTGGATGCACAGGATATCAAACATCCGCGTCTGGAAATGGTGGTGACCACCGAGGAGGAGACGGGCCTTACAGGTGCGCAGGGCATTGATCTGTCCATGTTGCACGGCAGACAGCTGATCAATCTGGACAACGAAGAGGAAGGCGTCATCATCACGAGCTGCGCCGGTGGTGCGAGGGTGGATGTGGATATCCCTCTGCAGTGGGAGACAGTTCAGACGGAAGAAAGCGCAGTCCTGCAGATTAGCGTGCAGGGACTGCAGGGCGGCCATTCCGGTTCGGAGATCGATAAGGGCAGGGGAAATGCCAACTGCCTGCTGGGTCGCATTCTGATGGCGGCAGCGCAGCAGACAGCATTCCGGCTGGCCGCAGTGCAGGGCGGACAGGCCGACAATGCAATCCCCCGGGAGGCGGAGGCGGTAGTCCTGGTCCCGAAAGAAGCGCTGACGCAGACACTTGACTGTATCGACAAAGAGACGGCGCGGATCAAAGAAGAGTTGAAGCAGACTGACGCGGGCTTTTGTGTTGTGTGCAGAAAGAGCGGTTCGGAAAGACAATACGAACCGGAAAAATGCCTGACAGCAGCATGTACGAAACAGGCCCTGTCCTGCCTGACAGCGCTGCCCAACGGGATCATTGCCATGAGTGAGGATGTGAAAGGGCTGGTTCAGACGTCCCTCAATCTGGGAATTATGACTTTGCAAGAAGAAACGCTGCAGTTAAGCTATGCGGTCAGAAGTTCCATCGACAGGGAAAAAGAAATGTTATGTAAGCAAATGCAGGAGATTGCCGGACAGGCCGGAGCAGAGACGCAGGTCAGGAGTGCATACCCGGGCTGGGCATACCGTAAGGAGTCTCCCCTGCGCGACAGACTGTCGGCTGTCTATGAGAGAATGTATGGCTGTCAGCCCAGACTGCAGGCCATTCATGCCGGACTGGAATGCGGCCTGCTGACGGCGAAGATTCCGGGCCTTGACTGTGTCTCCATCGGGCCGGATATGTCCGATGTACACACGACGGAAGAGAGTTTCAGCATTGAGTCCGTTGCCAGGATGTGGGACTATCTGCTGGCCGTACTGGCAGAGAAACAGCAGGACAGATAACAGCGAAATCGGCGGGATGCAGGGCGATGCGGATGCTTGCAGATAGATGCGGCAAGGGTCTGCACTGTCCGGCAGTATGAGGCAGTGTGAGGTGGAACATGAAGGGATACGAGCATCAGGCGCAGTACTATGAGACAGATCAGATGGGGATCATTCATCATTCCAACTATATCAGATGGTTTGAATCCGCGAGAATCTGGTATATGAATGAGATCGGGGTGGACTATGCGGAAATGGAGAAGCAGGGGGTCATCAGTCCTGTTCTGGAGGTACACTGTGCCTACAGATCCATGGTGCATTTCGGCGATGTGGTGGAGATCATACCGAGAATCGAAAAGTACAACGGCGTGACGCTGGAGCTGTCCTATGAGATTGTGGACCAGAAGACGGGAGAGATAAGGACTACCGGAAGCAGTAAACACTGCTTCCTGAACAGGGAGGGCAGGCTGCTCTCCCTGAAAAAGGCAAAGCCGGTGTTCGACCAGGCATTCCGTCATGCGCAGGCTTCCGGGAACGTGGAGCGCTGACAACAGGACAGCAAAGTAAAAAACCTGATAAACGCTGTTGCCAGCAGTTATCAGGTTTTTCGATATCGGAATGACAAGACTTGAACTTGCGGCCTCTACTTCCCTAAAGTAGCGCTCTACCACCTGAGCCACATCCCGAAAACATGTATAATTATAACGAATCATAAGAGAAAAAGCAAGTACTATTTTAAAAAATTTACAGTAAAAATTTTATACAATGAAAGAGGGAAAAATTTTGTTGGAAAAGGAGACATTTCACCCGTTAAACTATATTAAGAAAGAAGAATATTCCGGCAGTATGGAAGGCATGCGCTACATGCTTAAGAAATGCAGAAGCGGAGAGGAAGATATCATCAGGGTGACGGTCTGGCCGGAACCGCTGAATCTGGTAAAGACGCCGGAGGATTTAAAAGAGACGCTGGATGTTCCGCTGACGGCGGAAGGGGTCGAACAGGCCAGACAGTGGCTTAATGAACGGCACGAAAGCCGGCGGGAATACTGGCTCGACAGACTGCACCGCTCATGGACGGAATGATTTACATAAATATTTTGTGACAAAGGATACAAAATGTCAAAAAAGGTTGATTTTTCCGTATTATGTAGTATATAATTGCCATATAAGTTGACATAAAGCTATCATAAGCAGAGCATGGAGATTGTGTCAAAGAAGTGCGGCACAACGGACATAAATTAGTTTTATGGGGGAAGGGATATGGCAGCGCTTAATTTTAACGCATTATTTTTTAATCATGAAATTCCGTTTTGTAAAGTGTACGGCATGGAGAGTAAGGACAAGCTGGAGAAGCTGCTGGTGACGAACCGTATTTCCTTTTTTATAGAATGGCAGGAGAGACGGCTGTGGGAGCGGTTGTTTCGGGAGGTTCGTCCGGAGAAAAGTGTTTTTACGATTCGGATCAACGAGGCTGACAGCACGCTGGCGAAGGATCTGGTGGAAGGGATGGACAGCGTGAAACTGGGTGTAGTGTGAATGGACCAGCGCAGTGCATTGTGTCTGCAGTGCGGCAGCTGGAATCGTTTTGATCATATGGTTGGGACAGGGCATTTGCAGTGACGGACGCAGGTGCCTTTTTCAATGATTTACAGGTTGATGTGATCGGGAAGGAGTAAACGGTGAAAGAGAGTGGGAAATCATCACGTATCAATAAATGTCCTGTGTCTGATAAGTGCGGCGGATGCCAGTATATCGACTTATCTTATGACAGGCAGCTTAAGGAAAAGCAGCGGGCGGTGGAGAAGCTGTTGAAGCCATACGGCAGGGTGGAGCAGATCATCGGCATGGAGGAGCCGGCGCACTACCGCAACAAAGTACATGCGGTCTTCGATTTTCAGAAAGGCAGGGGGATCGTGTCGGGAACCTATCAGGAAGGCACGCACAGGGTAGTGCCTGTGGAGGAGTGCCTTCTGGAGGACCAGCGGGCAGATGCGATCATCGCTTCTATCCGGCAGCTGGCGAAATCTTTCAAGCTCAAAGCGTATGACGAAGATACAGGATACGGACTGCTGCGTCATGTGCTCATCCGGGTGGGACATACGACGGGACAGATCATGGTGGTGCTGGTACTGGGCTCACCGATCCTGCCTTCCAAAAAGAATTTTGTGAATGCGTTATGTAAACTGCATCCGGAGATCACGACCATCCTCCTCAATGTCAATAATAAACGGACGAGCATGGTACTGGGGGAGAAGGAGCAGGTTCTGTATGGCAGGGGCTATATTGAGGATGTGCTGTGCGGCAGAAGGTTCCGCATCTCCTCGAAATCATTCTATCAGGTCAATGCTGTCCAGACAGAGAAGTTGTACGGCAGGGCGCTGGAGTATGCGGCTTTGACGGGGAAGGAGACGGTGATCGATGCCTATTGCGGCATCGGCACGATCGGGCTGGCAGCCGCGGCGCACGCAAAAAAAGTGATCGGTGTGGAACTGAACCAGGCGGCAGTGAAAGATGCGGTGGTTAATGCAAAGATCAACGGTATCCGGAATGCCGACTTTTATCAGAATGACGCCGGGCGGTTTATGATACAGTTTGCGGAAGCGGGAGAGAAGGCGGACGTGGTTTTTATGGATCCACCACGGGGCGGGAGCACGGAGGCTTTTATGGAAGCGGTTTTGCGTCTTAATCCGGAAAAGATCGTCTATATTTCCTGCAATCCGGAGACACTGGCGCGGGATCTGGCGTATTTGACAGGCAGCGGCCAGGCGGGGAAGAAGAATGGTAAGGCCGGAAGGCGGAGCGGGTATCGCGTGGTGGAAATGACGCCGGTGGATATGTTCCCTTTTACCGCGAGTATTGAGGTAGTTTGTCTCTTGAATAGGAATGGGAATAGATAAGCTGTAAATGCATCATCTTTGCGGGTTGTTCCCGAAGCTGATATAAGCGTGTGACAATGCGTGAGTATCAGCTTCGGGAGATTTGGACCGCCCCGGTGATTAGAGCCACTGGGGCGGTTTTTACTTTATTTAAATTAAATCAGAAATCCCGATAGTAAGGTCAGCATAAATACAGACCGGTATTTTATCATCAAAGCTATATTGTGCGGATTCCTGATCATGTTCAAAATCAAATACGTTTACAATACGTGTCCTTGGATTTATGATCCAGTATTCCCGGACGCCTGCAGAACGGTACTTGAAAAGTTTTATCCCATAATCCATGCGCTCCGTACTCGGTGAAACGATTTCGATAATCCAATCAGGGGAGCCGTTGCAGCCCTTGTCGCTCAGGTTGCCTTTGTCACAGACTACAGAAATGTCAGGCTCCACGTAATTTCTTTCGTCCTCATTCAGGAAGACAGCGAATGGGGCGGGATATACTTCACAATTGCCATTCTTTGCTTCAATGTAATTTCCAATAATCCGGGTTAACTGTGCAACTATTTTTTGGTGTTCACGGGCAGGCGGAGCCATGTCGTAGATTTGTCCGTCGATCAGCTCTGCGCGCCGGCCTTCCGGCAGGGCATAGATATCTTCAATAGTATAAATTTTTTCCTGGTACAGTGCCATGAGGTATCCTCCTTTAGCTTCTGCTTTCCAAAGCAGCACCAAATGCTGTGTTGATAATCAGACGGGATATAATGATAATTTAAAACTCCAGCACTTATACGGACTGAAAAGAATCCCTCATAAATGCTGGAGTTTTGCTGTCGTGGAAGCAATGGGGCTCGAACCCATGACCTCTCGCGTGTGAGGCGAACGCTCATCCCGGCTGAGCTATGCTTCCATGTATTTCATTATAGCACTATGTGTCAGAAATGCAATAGCCTTTCGGATATTAGCATATTTTATGTGATTTTACGTGATTTCCGGCAGGCCAGATACCGGCCGGAGGTGCGGGTTGACCGGCAGAAATGGAAGAAAAACGGATATTTCAATGGTTTTTTATGAAAAAGCAGTAAAACAGGTACATATCACAAAATAACCGCACGTTGGGCAATATATATTCTGTATGTTTTGCCTGTGTATTGCTATGATTTTCATACGGAGGTGAAAATCATGGATGATTACAGGAAAGAAGCAAACATTCAGGTGGGAAAACGGTTGAGGGAAGCAAGGAATAGTCTTG
>ERZ808037.2158-NODE-2158-length-10722-cov-3.391357_pt1 | contig 10722 bp, 12 predicted proteins | sample MGYA00380190_ERZ808037 | MGnify/ENA primary metagenome ERZ808037 (study PRJEB31490, sample SAMN06133399) | mouse gut metagenome | isolation source: J9 | host: mice | place: China: Chengdu | collected 2015-05 ...
ATCTTCTCCACGGAGGTGACGAAGTTCTGGATATCGTTGACCCACCAGCCCGCCATGCGCAGGGGCGCGTTGAGCATCCACAGATAGCCGTTGACCTTTACCAGGTCTCCCATGGTGACCTCCCCCTGGATGACCATGTACCCGCCGTAGAGCATCAGGATGACGGTGAGGGCGTAGGCCAGGATCTCGAAGATCGGCACGTATTTCATCCACACCCGGGAGCCCTTGATCTGGGCGTCCCGGAACCTGTCGTTCTCGATCTGGAACTTGCCCTTCTCGTATTCTTCCTTGGCGAAGGCCTTCACCACCCGGTTGCCGCTGATGTTCTCCTGGACGAAGGCGTTCAGGGAGGAGAAGCAGTTGCGGTTGCGCTGGAAAGCGGGCTTGACCTCCCTGGACTGCTTGAAGGTGGCCAGGGCGGTGAAGGGCAGCACCACGATCATGCACAGAGCCAGCTTCCAGTTCACGGTGAAGACCATGATCAGCGCGAAGATGAACAGCAGTATGTTCTGGTAGATTGCATAGATTACGTAGGCCGTGAAATACCGGATGGCGTCCATGTCGCCGGTCTGGCGGCTCATCAGGTCGCCAGTGCGCTTCTTATTATAGAATTCCAGGTCCTCCGCCAGGAACTTCTGGTACACTGTGCTGCGCATGTCGTAGAGTACGCCCTGGGAAGCCCCCTCGAACATGAGCTGATACAGAAAGCGCAATACGCAGTTCAGCAGCGTGATACCTATCAGGCATGCAATCAGTTTCGGCAGCAGGTCATAATTGCCCTCCTGAATGACCTCATCCACCATGATGCCTGATATGTAAGGGTTGATGATGGACAGCGCCGCGATGATCGTGGTCAGGAACAGGCCGCCAATCATCAGTTTCTGGTACTTCTTCAAGAAGCCGTAGAACCATTTCATAGGTGTCATACGCAAAATCCTCCCTGGAATGTAGAGTATCGTTTTATTACATTCCATCTGCCGGCTGGCTGTCATTGCCATAAGCGTTGCCGGGCTTATGGTACATTGTACTTTTTGGGATACAAAAAGGAATGGAATATCTTGCACCCTTGATGGAAAATTTTGTAACCCGAAAGAAACTGAAAAACTGTTTTACTTTTAGAAATAAAAAGGTTAAAATAAGGTTGGAAGGGCAAAATTGATTCCTGGCAATAACGTGAACCGTTGATACTGTAAAATGACAGCGTAGTGTAGGCAAGGGAGAAGGGTGCAATATGGAAAAAAGACAGATCAGCGAAATATCCATAGATGAGATGGATCCTACATTCCTATTTATATGGAAGGGAACCAGGCCAAAAGACAAGAATCCGGGAGAGTACAAGAGCCATGACTATCTGGAAGTGGCATATGTCTTCTCAGGAGAGGGGAAATATCGCATCGAGGATCGTCTCTATACCGTCCAGGAGGGGGATCTGGTCATCATCAATCCCGGCGTGCGGCACCAGTCCCTGTGCTGTCCGGAGGTGGAGACGCCTGCCACGGAGTTCTTCGTGGGGTTTTCCGATATCCGGATCACGGGATGTCCGGACAATCAGCTGCCGCTTCCGGGCGGGCAGTATGTGATTCACACCGGAGGGGAGCTGCGCCAGAGGCTCCTGAAGATCTGCTCGGCCATGGAAGCGGAGAACGCCGTGCGCAGACAGGGGCGTTATTTCATGCTGAAGTCTTATCTGGTGCAGATGCTGCTGCTGATCATCCGAGAGCAGTGCGAGCCTATGGAGCGGCCCACGGGCTGTGCCTTCGAGTCCGCCAACAAGAAATATGTGGTGGAAAAGGTGGTGGATTATATCGAGGACCATTACAGCGAGAAGATTTCCCTGGACCAGATAGCGGAGAACATGTACCTGAGCCCCTTCTATATTTCCAGGATTTTCAAGAGCGAGACAGGGAACGCGCCTATCCGGCATCTGATCAATATCCGCCTGGAGAAGGCCAAGGAACTGCTGGAGAACGGCTATCAGGGCAGCATCCAGGAGGTGGCCGCCAGGGTGGGCTATGACGATGCCTATCATTTCAGCAAGCTGTTCAAGAAGCGCTATGGGATTTCCCCTTCCCAGGCCAGGAGGAGCGGCTGAGGAGAGGGGACAGAAGATTGTCTATTTTTTAACTTATCGGAAATCTGTTTTCAGATAGGCTTATTTTTGGTATAATAATGCGTGCCAGGGCTTTAAGATTAGAGACAGAAATGGACGGAGGTATGAGATGAGGTATTTTTTTGAATCAGTGGTGGAGAAGAAGGACAAGGGTTATATGATTCAGATTCCCTTCAATGTATGGGAGGTCTGCAAGCAGCGGGACATCATCCAGGCGGAGGTGATCCTGGACAACAAGATCATCGAATGCGAGCTGCTGCCTATCGAAAAGGGGAATTACGAGATTCATATCGGAGACGAAGACGCGGTGAGCGTGGAGCTGGGGGTGCCCGACAAGATTCTGCTCCATATATCCGGTTCCCTGATCCGGATGGACCAGAACAGCCCCTACAGCTTCGAGAACCCGATCCGCAGGATAGACGGCATAAATGTCATCATCCAGCCGGAGGACGGGCTCTGCGGCCAGTCCTGTGTGGCCATGCTGGCGGGGAACACCATCGCGGAGGTGATCAGCGTCATGGACTGCAGGGAGTGGCAGGCCACCATGGGGATGATGATTTCCGCCCTGAACTATTACGGAATCGACCACGCCGATGTCATCAATTATACGGAAGGGCGTGACACCGTGTTGCCCAAGTGCTGCATCATGATGGAGAAGATGGGGCGGTTCTGCCATTACCTGGTGCATTATGACGGGAAGTACTACGACTCCAACCTGGGCGTGCTGGAGGAGTACGATATGTCAAAGCTGCTGGGGTATCTGGAGATTAAGTGCTGACAGGAACTCGGCGTTATGCAGTCTGGTTTCACGGCAAGTGAAATCGTTGAGCGGTATATTTTATTGGGACAATTCAAAAAACGGAGAGGGAAGACTTCTTCAGGCTCTCTCCGTTTTTCTGCGCAGAACTTTGCAGAGGTGTCATAGTGTAGTTATTCCCCGAATCAATGATCCGCATCGCACTTCCCGCGTCTGCGATATGCATTCAGCCGTCGGAACATGGGCCTGCCGGACACAAAAGAAACTGGCGTATGTACGGGACATACGCCACCTTCCCTACTCTTGTGGGGAGCATGCTCAAAAGGTATACTCTTTCGACTGCCGGTAATAATAGGTCTGGAGCCTGCTCTGCCTGTCATAGGTCACAGTGTAGCACTCTTCCGGGCCATCTTCTGCCGGAGCCTTCGCGAGAGCGGGATGGATGGCAGCGGGCCTGGAGGATTGGGGATTCCTCTGTCCGGAGCCGTTCCGGTCCCTTCTCAGCTTCTCTACGCCGGATACCATTTGAACGGGGTACACTTTGAAATAGCTTTGAATTCCGTTTGCTGCGTCAATCCCTCCTTGGATGTATATTTCAATAGTGTCATGTTGCCTTTCTATAAGGTATATCGGCGCAAATCCCGGGAAATATTAGATTTTATGGAAGATAATGACCAAATATATAAAATAAATATTAAATCAACTCCAGCGGAAGAAAGTGAGAAAACGGAAGAAATAAAGAGATAAAATGAGAAAATAAGAGGAAAACAATTTCTGGTTTCCGCGAATATGTTTGCAAAGATTTTCATATAAAACTATTATATGTTCTAGTGATTAGCACTCGAATCAAATGAGTGCTAACAAATACATTACTGTAATCCAAAAATTCCAGATAACAGGAGGCAAGCATCATGAAATTAGTACCTTTAGGTGACAGAGTCGTATTAAAGCAGTTAGTTGCAGAAGAGACCACGAAATCCGGCATCGTCCTTCCCGGACAGAGCAAGGAGAAGCCCCAGCAGGCAGAAGTGGTTGCGGTAGGCCCCGGCGGTACAGTGGACGGCAAGGAAGTGAAGATGGAAGTCAAGGTCGGCGACAACGTGATCTACTCCAAGTACGCGGGCACGGAAGTGAAGCTGGACGAGGAAGAGTTCATCGTCGTAAAGCAGAACGACATCCTGGCAGTGATAGCCGAATAAGGAAATGGAATCATTTGAATCTTTATATCATTTAGAAAACGGAGGCATGAAAAATCATGGCAAAAGAGATTAAATACGGAGCGGAAGCCCGTGCAGCATTAGAGTCCGGTGTCAACCAGTTAAGCGACACTGTGAGAGTGACCCTTGGACCTAAGGGAAGAAACGTGGTACTGGACAAATCCTTCGGCGCGCCCCTGATTACCAACGACGGCGTGACCATCGCCAAGGAAATCGAGCTGGCGGACGCTTTCGAGAACATGGGGGCACAGCTGGTGAAGGAAGTGGCCACCAAGACCAACGACGTAGCCGGTGACGGCACCACCACAGCAACCGTTCTGGCCCAGGCAATGGTGAACGCGGGCATCAAGAACCTGGCAGCAGGCGCCAACCCCATCATCCTGAGAAAGGGCATGAAGAAAGCCACTGAGTGTGCCGTGGAAGCCATCTCCAAGATGAGCCAGAAGGTCAACGGCAAGGAGCATATCGCAAGAGTCGCCGCTATCTCTGCCGGGGATGAGGAAGTAGGACAGCTGGTGGCCGATGCCATGGAGAAGGTCAGCGGAGACGGCGTCATCACCATCGAAGAGTCCAAGACCATGCAGACCGAGCTTGACCTGGTGGAAGGCATGCAGTTCGACAGAGGCTATATTTCCGCTTACATGGCTACGGACATGGACAAGATGGAAGCCACCCTCGAGAATCCCTGCATCCTGATTACAGACAAGAAGATTTCCAACATCCAGGAGATTCTGCCCATTCTGGAGCAGATTGTACAGTCCGGCGCGAAGCTGCTGATCATCGCCGAGGACGTGGAGGGCGAGGCCCTGACCACCCTGATCGTGAACAAGCTGCGCGGCACTTTCAACGTAGTGGCTGTGAAGGCTCCCGGCTACGGCGACAGGAGAAAGGATATGCTCCAGGATATCGCCATCCTCACAGGCGGTACCGTCATCAGCTCCGACCTTGGCTATGAACTGAAAGACACTACCATGGACATGCTGGGCCATGCTAAGTCCGTGAAGGTCCAGAAAGAGAACACCGTCATCGTGGACGGCGAGGGCAACAAGGATGAGATTCAGGCCCGCATCGCCCAGATTAAGAAGCAGATTGAGGAGACCACTTCCGATTTCGACAGAGAGAAGCTTCAGGAGAGACTGGCCAAGCTGGCCGGCGGCGTTGCCGTCATCCGCGTAGGCGCCGCTACCGAGACCGAGATGAAAGAGGCGAAGCTGCGCATGGAGGACGCTCTGGCAGCTACCAGGGCCGCAGTGGAAGAGGGCATCATCTGTGGCGGCGGTTCCGCTTATATCCACGCTGCCAAGGATGTCAGCAAGCTGGCTGAGACCCTGGAGGGCGACGAGAAGACAGGCGCGGGCATCGTCCGGAAGGCTCTGGAGTCCCCTCTGTACCACATCGCGGCGAACGCCGGATTAGAGGGCAGCGTCATCATCAACAAGGTGCGCGAGTCCGATGCAGGCGTGGGCTTCGACGTTCTGAAAGAGGAGTATGTGAACATGGTTGACGCAGGCATCCTGGATCCCGCCAAGGTGACCAGAAGCGCCTTGCAGAACGCAACCAGCGTTGCCAGCACGTTGCTTACCACCGAGAGCGTGGTGGCCAACATCAAGGAGGAGACCCCTGCCATGCCTGCAGGCGGTGGCGGAATGGGCGGCATGATGTAATCGGCTGCCTGTGACGTCAGACGGCGAAAGAAGCCCAAAATTATAGAAGCTATTAGAAGGAGTCGGCGCGAAGACAGACATACAATCTGCCCAAGCGTCGGCTCTTTTTCGGATACAGGAGCGGTGTCGGATTCATAAGGAATTCTGATAAGCAGTATGGTAAGAGGCCAGGAAATTCCGAGAGAGTAATAGAGAAGTAAAGGAGAAAAACACGATGAACCGATTTGAATATGTCGTAGTATCGATAGATGGAGATTACGCCAACCTGAGGCGCACGGACATAGAGTCCGACGAACTGAAGCTGGTGGCCAGGGCGCTTCTGCCGCCGGAGATCACGGAGGGGACCAGGCTCCTCTACGAATGGATGAGCTACAACATCCTTTGAATCCACAGCTGCTTCACCTCTTATGCACCTACAGCAACCTCTTGCGCAGAATCCATTTACAATTCAATCTTTTTCTGTATACTGGAATTATCAGCCCTGAAAGTACACCGGTGGATTTCAGAAATATGATGCGGAAACTGAGGAATGCGACATGAAAGTGAAGATTGAGATTGAAGAAGGCCTGAAAGAGGATGAGGTCATCATCCGATGCGCCCGGCTGGACGATTCCATCGTAAGCCTGCAGAACTACATACTGAAGCAGAGCAATGGAAAGAGATGCCTGACGCTGAAGATCGACGAGACAGAATTCTATGTCCCTCTGGAAGAAATCTATTTTTTCGAGACGGAAGGGCGGGAACTGCGGGCCCACACGGCGGAGAGGTTCTTCTACTGCAGCTATAAGCTGTATGAGCTGGAGGAGCTTCTGCCGGGGAATTTCATGCGGGTGTCGAAGTCCACTATCGCCAACCTGGACTATATCTACTCCGTCACCAGGAACCTGACCGCGTCCAGCGTGCTGGAGTTCTATGGGACGAACAAGCGGGTGATGCTGTCCAGGGCGTATTTCAAGATAGTGACGGAGAGACTGAAAGCCAGGAAGCTGGGATTATGACGGCGCGGCTGCCGGAAGCTGTGCGGAAGAGAGGTAGGAGAAGAAAATAGAAGAAAAAAGAGATGTTTTTTGGGGCATAGCGCTTTTGATGGGGGCGGCGGCCCTGGTGCTGGGCAAGCTGGGATTCCTGGAGGGGATCGGGTTCTGGACGATTCTGTGGAGCGTCTGCCTGGCGGCGATTTTCGTCAACGGCATTATCAAGGGAAGCTTCGGAATGATGCTTTTTTCCCTGATATGCCTGGCTATCGTGAACGAAGACCTGATCAAAAGCTTCGGATTCCTGGAGGGAATCGGGGTATGGACGATCCTGTGGAGCGTCTGTCTGGGGATATTTTTCATCAAGGGCATAGTCAAGGGGAGCTTTGGGATGATGCTGTTCTCCCTGGCGCTCTTCGTCATCCTCAATGACAGGCTGCTGGGGCTGGAAGCCATCACGCCCTGGCCCGTGCTGGGCACCGCGCTGCTGGGCACCATCGGGCTTAAGCTTCTGTTTCCGGGCTTTGAAAAGCACCGCTTCCTCAGGGGGAAATTTCCGGGAGGCGGGAAAAAGGGCCCAGGATCCATAGTGGAGATCAACGGGGAACGCTGCGGCAGAGTGGAGTCTTATGAACACAACGGCACCAACGTCTCCTGTGAGAATGTGTTCGGCGAATCGGTAAAGTATATTTCAGGGGAGATTAGCTGGGTGGATTTGGAAAACACTTTCGGCACGCTGCAGGTCTATTTTACGGAAGCGTATCTGTCGGAGGGCCGCGCACAGGTGAGCCTGGAGACTTCTTTCGGGAAAATGGTGCTCTATATCCCCTCCAACTGGAAGGTGATCATGAACGCGGGAACCAATTTCGGCAGCAAGCGGGTGAGCGGCAAGAACGACCCGGATGACTGTAATGTGCTGGAGATAACAGGCGATGTGAACTTCGGCAGCCTGGAAGTGGTGTTCGTGGGCGGAACGGTTTAGAAAAATTTAAGAAAACTATTGACATTTCCGGTTTTATGGTTTAAAGTGGAAATAGTTGATGATGATAGTGATTATAGAGTAAGAGTGGTGAAAGCCACTCTTACTTGCATGTGGGAAGCTTTTGCGGAAGGGCCCTCGGAAGGGAAGACCCAAAGGCGTGTCGGATGGAGGAGCAGAATGTCCCGAAGAGAAGAGTATGAGACGAAGACCCAGGCTCTGCTGGAGCCAATCGCACAGGAGAACGGCGTGTCCGTCTATGACGTGGAATATGTGAAGGAGGGAGCGGACTACCATCTGTGCGCCTATATCGATAAGCCGGGCGGCGTGAACATCCAGGACTGCGAGAATGTGAGCCGGGCCCTGTCGGACGCCCTGGACAGGGAGGATTTCATTGGGGACGCCTATATTCTGGAGGTCAGCAGCCCCGGGCTGGGAAGGACCCTGAAGAAGGATAAGCATCTACAGTCAGCCATCGGGGAGAAAGTGGAGATCAGGCTTTTCAGGCCTGTTGATAAATGTAAGGAATTTTCAGGCGTGCTGGACGGTTTCGACACAGACAGCGTCACCATCCTGGAGGGGGATGGCGCGAGGACATTCAAGCGCACGGAGGTTGCGCTGATTCGTCTGGCGATTGATTTTTGATGATAGGAGACAAAGGGATTGGCGAACAGCCGGAATGGAGGAAATGATGAACAAGGAATTGATGGAGGCTCTTGACATTTTAGAGAGGGAAAAGGAGATCAGCAAGGAGACCTTATTCGATGCGATTGAGAACTCGCTGCTGACCGCATGCAAGAACCACTTTGGCAAGGCGGACAACGTACATGTGGAAATTGACAGGGAGACCTGCGATTTCCTGGTATACGCCGAAAAGGAAGTGGTTCCCACCGAGGAAGAGGTGGAGGACAATTGCCTGCAGATTTCCCTGGACGATGCAAGGGAGATTTCCTCCAGGGCACAGGTGGGCGATATGATCCATGTGGAGATCAAGTCCAAGGAGTTCGGACGCATCGCCACCCAGAACGCCAAGAATGTGATCCTCCAGAAAATCCGAGAGGAAGAGAGAAGCGTCATCTATAATCAATACTATGAGAAAGAAAAGGACGTGGTCACCGGCGTGGTGCAGCGCTACCTGGGCAGAAACATAAGCATCAATCTGGGCAAGGCGGACGCCATGCTAAGCGAATCGGAGCAGGTGAAGGGAGAAGTGTTCCGGCCTACGGAGCGCATCAAGGTCTATATCCTGGAAGTGAAAAATACGCCAAAGGGGCCGCGGATCAATGTGAGCCGCACCCATCCGGAGCTGGTGAAGCGGCTGTTTGAATCCGAGGTGACGGAGATCCGGGACGGAACGGTGGAGATCCGCAGCATTGCCCGGGAGGCCGGGAGCCGTACCAAGATCGCGGTTTGGAGCAATAATCCCAATGTGGACGCGGTAGGAGCCTGCGTGGGAATGAACGGCGCCAGAGTAAATGCGATTGTGGATGAGCTGCGGGGAGAGAAGATTGACATTGTAAACTGGGATGAAAATCCAGGCAATTTGATTCAAAATGCACTGTCACCTGCCAAAATCGTTGCAGTATTTGCAGATCCGGAGGAGAAGACGGCCAAGGTGGTGGTTCCGGATTACCAGCTGTCGCTGGCCATTGGTAAGGAGGGACAGAATGCGAGACTTGCTGCCAGACTGACGGGTTATAAGATTGATATTAAATCGGAGACACAGGCGAAGGATGCCCCCGGATTCCGCTATGAGGACTACATAGAGGAAGACTATGAGGACTATGAGGATTATGAAGAAGGGGACTATGAAGAGTCAGAGGTGCAGGAAGACGGAATGACAGCATTTGAAGAGGCGGATACGTCCGAATACAGGAATGAAGCAGACCCGGAAGAGTACGGTGAATACGCGGAAGTGACGGAACCTCTTGAATACGGGGTTCAGGAGATGGGAGAAGAGGAATCCAGGACAGACGAAAGTCCTGCGGATTTCTGACAAGGAGTAAATGATTCTATGGCAAAGAAGATTCCTTTGAGGCAGTGTGTTGGCTGCGGTGAAATGAAAGGAAAACGGGACATGATGAGAGTCCTGAAAACAGCCGAAAATGATATATGTCTGGATGTAACAGGCAAAAAGAACGGAAGAGGCGCATATGTTTGTAAAAGCAGGGAATGCCTGCAAAAGGCCAGAAAAAATAAAGGGCTGGAGCGTTCGTTCAAAATGAATATTCCTAATGAAGTATATGACACTTTGGAGGAGGCGTTTGATAAGCTTGAAGCAGAATAAGGTTTTGTTGCTTTTGGGAATGGCGATGAAGGGACGCAATCTGGTCAGTGGTGAATTTCAGACCCTGGAGGCAATTAGAAAAGGCTCCGCCATGCTGGTAATCATTGCGGAGGATGCGTCGGATAATACCAAAAAGTTATTTGCCGATAAATGTTCTTTTTATCAGGTTCCAATGGAATATTTTGGAACGAGAGAAGGGCTCGGAAGGGCAATCGGGAAAGATTTTCGGTCATCATTGGGCGTATGTGAAGCGGGATTAGCGGATGCGATCGTGAAACAACTGAAAGAGAAACAAAGCGCCGTTTAAGGCAGAAATGGAGGAAAGCATGGCGAAAGTAAAGGTACATGAACTCGCTAAGGAATTAGAAGTGCAAAGTAAAGATATCCTGGTCTTTTTGCAGGGAAAGGGGATAGAGGCGAAGGCGGCGCAGAGCTCTATAGATGAGGATGCTTCACAGCTGGTGCGCAGAGCATTTGGCAAAGGGGGGAAAAGTATGGCTGAAAAATCGGAAGGAGCCGGAAAAAAAGAAGCCGCGGGGATGCCCAGGCTTTCGGAAAAGGAAGCTCCGAAGGCTGGGAAACCGGCGGAGACTCCGGCAGGTGATGCTCCGAAAAAGAAGAAGACGATTATCTTTGTAAGTAATCCTCAGAATTCAAAGATGCAGGGGCAGCAGCGTTCGGGGCAGAATGCAAATAACAGGCGGCCGGGGCAGAGTCAGGGCCAGGGGAACCAG
>ERZ808037.2159-NODE-2159-length-10721-cov-5.772360_pt1 | contig 10721 bp, 8 predicted proteins | sample MGYA00380190_ERZ808037 | MGnify/ENA primary metagenome ERZ808037 (study PRJEB31490, sample SAMN06133399) | mouse gut metagenome | isolation source: J9 | host: mice | place: China: Chengdu | collected 2015-05 ...
AAATACTGCTTGTCAATACACTTGGGCAGAGAGCCGACCACGTCCGCCAACCCGCCTGTTTTGATAAAAGGTACGCCCTCCGACGCGACAAATAAAATTTTTTTCATGACAACCCTCCAACTGTAACATGCTATTCCTCATACAGACATGCCGTATGAACTCCTAAACAACAGTATACAATATTTCGGGTGGCAATAAAAGGATTATTTTGAATTTTAGCAAACGTTAAAATTTATTTAACGCCGGTATTGCAGTCGGATCTTGTCCGCAATCAGTGCGATAAACTCCGAGTTGGTCGGCTTGCCTTTTCCCGTGTTGATCGTATACCCGAAAAGCGCATCAAGCGTCTCCATCCGCCCTCTTGACCAGGCCACCTCTATCGCGTGACGAATCGCCCGCTCCACCCGGCTGGGAGTCGTCTGGTATTTCTTGGCAATGGTCGGATAAAGAATCTTCGTGATGGAGCCAAGCATCTCCACATCCTCCACCGACATCATGATTGCTTCCCTCAGATACTGATATCCTTTGATATGAGCCGGCACACCGATCTCGTGAATCATGTCCGTCACGTCCTTTTCCAGATCCCGTTCCCCGGTTTCCGATAACTCCGGCGCTTCCGCCCTTTTTTCCTGTTTTTCTTTGCCCGGCTCGCCCGAGGGAACCGTTATCAGAATACGAAATTCCTTGTTTGCACGGATCAGATTATCCAGAATCCGATAAACCTGCTCCTGATCTCCCGCCGCCGTCACATTTAATGTTTCCATCTGTTTCCTCCATTTTCCCCTTTTTATCGCCAGAGCATCTCTTCCCACTATTATAAACGTTTTTGAGGATATGGGGAATATTTAGGCATCGCATTACATAAAAATTCGTTTCACGGACTCCCGCTCAACCAGTCTGCAGGCAATGTACCGCTCCAGAACGGTATTTATCAGATTTTCCTCCTCCGCCTCCAGACGCTCGATCAGAATAGCCGCGGCCTCCGTCCCTATTTCACCAAGCGGCAGCTCCATCGTTGTCAGTCCGGGACTGCAATACTGCGCCAACTCATGATTGTCAAAACCAGCCACGGCAATATCCTCTCCCACCCGGATCCCCTGCTCCTTAAAATACGCGTACACGCCGCCGGCCATCCGGTCATTCATAGAAAAAACAGCCGTTATACCTTCTTTAAGGAGACTGCCCGCCATCCGGTAGCCGGATTCCCTCTCCCAATCTCCGTAACGCACCCATCCCGGATTATACAGGATATTTTCTTCAAAGAGGGCCTTCTGATACCCTCTTAAGCGGCTTCTGGTATGTATGTTGTTTTCTCTGCCGCCCAAAACGCCGATTCTGCGGTGTCCCATGTCTATCAGATATCTTGTCATCTCGCAGGCGGCCCGCTCATCGTCTATGACCACAGCCGGCGTGTGAGTCGAACGGGTGTAGGCGTAAGCCATCACGGTGGGAATCGGCATGGCATCCGAAAAATACCCTATGTTTCTGGCATGTCCCGCAATAAAAAGAAGACCGTCCACCCTGATCGAGAGCATCTCCTGCATAACGGCGCTGACGACGGCATTATAGGCGCTCTCATTGTCATACCAGCTCTCGCCCCATCTGGCGTACAGCCGCAGGTTCTGGATCATCGTCCGATACTTTTTCTGCTCACAGTACGCCACTGCTCCTTCCAGAATGGCCGGCGTGGTAAACTGCGCCACATCCTCCGCGATAATACCGATGATATTGGTCTTTCTCTTTCGCAGCCCCCTTGCCGCGTAATCCGGACGATATCCCTTCTGCCTGACTGCCTCAAGCACTTTCTTTCTTGTCTCCACTCCGACATTCGCTCTTCCGTTTATGACATTGGATACCGTCGCCACGGAAACACCGCATTCTCCCGCGATCTCCCTGATTGTCACCATAACCTCTCTCTGCCTTTCTATGCCTTATAACCTGTTTCAGATTCTGTCTCACGACGGGCCCCGCTGCTTTCGGCTATATCTTTCCCACTACTGAACGGATTCCGGACTTTAACCCATTGAAAACATGCGCACAGGGCAAACGGACGCAGGTTAAACGCCTGCGTCCACTTACGATTGTAAACCCGCTTCGGATCTACCTGTGAAATCTTCCGACAATCTCTCCAAGATGATCCGCCATATCCCTGTTTTGTATAGACTGATCCTGCGTTTCCTCCGCTATCACAGCCGTCGTTTCATTCTTCTCCACAATCGTGCCGATGGCGGTCTGATTCTCCGCCATAATTACGCTCACATTGCTGGCATTCCCGGCTATCTGCGCCACGGAGCCCTCCAGCCTTCCGACTGCCGCAAGCATCTCGTCCAGCTTATCCTTGATCCCGCTCACAGCCTCGCTGTAATTTGTCGACTTCTCCGCAAAGCCTTTGAACTGCACCACCACATCCTGCTCAATAAAAGAGATAATCGAGTCAAAGCATGTATTGACGGTAGCAATACTGCTGTTGGCCTCCCCACAGATATCCTGAATAGAGGACGCCGTCTCCTTGGATGTCTCCGCCAGATTGGCTATGGAGCCAGCCACCACGGCAAACCCTCTTCCCGCTTCACCCGCTCTTGCCGCCTCGATAGAAGCATTGAGGGAGAGCAGATTGGTCTTGCCTGCTATACTCAAAATCTCCGCCGCAAGTTCATTGATCTTAGTCAGACTCTTTAACTTCTCAATTGCCTCCTCAACGGCTGCCTTCGTCTCATCCAGCCTTTCCTCTCCGTTCCGATAAGCAAAATTCGCTTTGTCCTTCATATCTATCGCACTGTCGATCACCTGATCGCTGGTGTTCACCGAGGACCGGATACCGTCCAGAATCTGATCCACCAGACGGTTGATGCTGTCAATCTCCGAATTTACATTCTGGACAAGCGTATTTGTGTTGTCCATGGATGCCGACAACTCCTCCGTAGCCGCAATGTTATCCGAAGTGTCGTCCGCCAGAGACTGGGCAGATTCCCGCATACTCTCGGCCTTCTCATTGAGGGAGCGGGAACAGTCGTTTAAGGTGTCCGATATGGACTGCAGGGAATGAATCAGTCCGTCGGTAGCCTGCGCGATGCAGCCAAGCTCGTCGCTCCTCTGAATATGCTTCTGAATCACGGCATTGTCCGCTATATTAAACTGCTGCAGCGCCACAATGCTCTCCTCAATGGCTCCAAGCGGTTTCATAAGCCCTCTGATAATCACGCCGGAAACCACAAGCAGAACCACAAGCGCCGCCGCACCCATATACATCATAATACGTTTCAGTCTGTCCGTCGTTGCAAAGATCTCTGACTCTCTGTCAGACACAATAAAGAGCCAGCCCCGGTTCGCCATATAATAGTAGGTGGCGATATTGTCCCTGCCGTCTTTTGTATATTCCGTAAATCCCATGTCGTTTCCTGCTGCCCCGGCATATTGCGCGCAAAGGCTGTGGATATACTCCTCCTCTGCCTCAGTCCCGACCTTTTCGCTATCCTCGCAGAATATGTACTGACCGTCTTTCACATTTACCATGCAGTATTGCGCATTTTCCATTCCCTGCATGGTAAGGGAATCCAAAACCTGAATCAGTCCCGTGGTGAACACACCGCCGCCCACCAGACCGACGGGACTGCCGTTCTCATCCAAAACCGCCCGATAGATCGACACGATCTGCTGTCCGCTGGCGGGCGAGATGATAATACCTGTATTATATACGCCGTCCGCGGCGAGCAGCGCGTCCTGCAGCGCCTTTAGCGGCTCTCCCTCTCTGGTGGTGATTCCCACCACCGCCGCATTCGTGTGAGCCAGCACATGGGTGTTCCATTCGCTCACATAAAGGCCCTCCAGATTACTCACGTCCGCGGAGAACTTTTCCGTGTAAGCCTGCGCCGCCGCCACCGCCGCTTCGTCGGTGGGATTTTTCAGAACCGCCATAATCTCTCCGGCCCGGCTGTAAGCCGTGAGCGTCTGCTCCACTTCCTGCACATAATTCTCAATGATCCGGCTTCGCTCCTCCACCACCGTCTCCATGCTGTTCGTGGTGCTTCTTCTCGTGTCGTTGGTAATCGCATTGCCGATAAAAAGCACCATCGCCGCCATAACAATAATCTGCACCGTCAAAATACATGCTGTAATCTTACCACTCAGTCCAAACTTTACCTTTCTCATGTCACTCACTCCTTGTCCTGATTGCTTATTCGTACTGTATGATAGTAGATTAAACGTTTTACTGCTACTAAAAAAATTATATAAAGAAATCTCTTTCCTTGTCAACCTTTGTCAATAGGAAATTTGATAGATTTTTTCACAATGCGTCAGTGTGTCAGCATCTCTTCTATAAAAATACCATACCCTTTCGTGGAATCATTTACCAGCACGTGGGTCACCGCTCCCACCAGCTTGCCGTTCTGGATGATGGGGCTGCCGCTCATGCCCTGAATGATTCCTCCCGTCAGCATCAGAAGCTTTTCGTCGACCACGCGGATCACAATTCCCCTGTTTACGTTCTCGTGCTCCTGATTGACCTCCACGATCTCCACGTCATAAAACTCCGGCTCCCCTGAGACGGAACAGATGATCTGGGCGGGTCCCAGCACGATCTCCTGCTTTAAGGCGATCGGTACAGGCTCGTAAACCGAATTTGCCACCAGCTCCTCGTCGCAGTACCCGAAAATCCCCTCCGCCGTATTTTCCGTGATCTCCCCGATCACATTGTCGCTGTCATATTCAATGTATCCCGTCAACTCCCCGGGCGCGCCGTTTGCGCCTCTCGTAATGCCCACAATCTCCGTCCGGTAAAGCGTCCCCTCTTCCAGATTCATCAGAATCGACGTGTCCACATCGTTGATGCCGTGTCCCAAAGCGCCGAAGGTACTGTCCGTGCCCTCGTAAGTCATGGTGCCGATTCCCTGCGCGTTATCCCGAATCCAGATCCCCAGCTTCCACTCCTCCATGCGGTTCTTTCCGGCGTTTATACAAACATCCGTTATTTCACTATTTCTCCTGATGGTAAGCACCAGGTCCTCCCCTTCGGACGTCTCGACCATGCTGATAAACTGTTTTTTATTCTCCACGGCTTCCCCGTTGCATTCCAGAATGTAGTCTCCCTTTTGCAGCACATATCTGGCCGGGGATATGGTGTCTCCCCCGCTGCTCTCAAACTCTCCGATTCCCACCACGAGCACGCCGTCCGTCTTCACATAAATACCGATAGGCAGCCCCGAAGGAATCAGCATTTTATCCTGAATCACCTCGATATCCACATTTTTATAAGGAAGGACGCCAAACAGTTTCAGATCCATCTGATAAGTATCGATCTCATTCGCCTTTAATTTTACGGTGCGGGCAAAATCCACATGAATACTCTCCGTCTTTTTGCCCTCCCCGGCCAGAAGATACGCCTCGTCCTGCGCGTCCACATCCGTCACGGAAGCCACCGGCGCTGCCTCCTCGGCCGAGCGGTAAATCTCACCCGATACCGGTACCCGGAAGTCGAACTCCTGCTCCACCCCTGCGCGGATCCGGATCTGCGACGGAATCTTATCCAGATAGGAAACATATATCGTAAAAAGAAGCGCAGCTACGCCCGCCAGAAGCAACAGCCACAAAAACCCCCTGTATTTTCTCTCCTGTTGTTCATTCATATATACTGAATTGCCCACTCTTCACATTCCTCTCTTTTTTTCTGTGTAACGCATGAAAGGACACACTTTACAGTATGTCCTTTCTAGTATGTGAAGAATCTTATTTTTTAATTTTGTATTATTTGGTTTTTGCTGCCAATTCTTTCATTTCTTCCGCATTTTTTAATGCGTTCTCCGTAATCACGTCGCCGCCCAGCATTCTTGCCAGCTCCTCCACGCTCTTCTCCTGCTTAAGCTCCCTGATTCGGGTAATGGAACGGTTGTCCTCCACCTGCTTTTCTATCACGAAGTGCGTATCAGCCATAGCCGCAATCTGGGGCAGATGGGTAATGCAGATCAGTTGATGCCCTTTTCCTAAAATTCCCATTTTTTCCGACACTTTCCACGCCGTCCTGCCGCTGATCCCGGTATCAATCTCATCAAAAATCAGCGTTTCGATGTCGTCCTTGTCCGCCAGCACCGTTTTAAGCGCCAGCATAATACGGGAAAGTTCTCCGTCGCTCGCCACCTGCGACAGCTCCTTCACCGGTTCTCCGGGATTTGTGGAAATCAAAAAACGCACTTTATCATAACCGTTTTCGGAAAGTCTTTCCTCCTCGGCATCCACCGCAATGTCAAAAACCGCCTGCTCAAAATTGAGGTCCGAAAGCACTTCCCGCATCTTTTCTGACAGTGTCTGTGCATTTTCTTTTCGCAGAGCGGAAATCTCCCCCGAAAGCGAAAGCGCATTTTCTTTAAGCGCCGCCGTCTCCTGTGCAAGAGCCGCCCTGTACGCATCGTAATCCTGATACTTTTCCAGTGTTTCCAGCGCGCGCTCCCGATATGCCAAAATCTCCTCCACGGTATTTCCATATTTTGACTTCAAACGGTTTAAGAGATTCAGGCGCGTTTCCGTCTGCTCAAACTGCCCGGCATCAAACTCCAACCCCGAAAGGTACTCCGCCATTCCCCTGTTGTAATCGTTTAAAAGACCGTCAATATCTAAAAGCTGCTTCTCATACTCTTTCAGCGTCTCGTCGTACGCAGAGACAGAACGAATTTCCTTAAGCGCCCTCGCAATCACGCTGCCGGCACCGTTATTCTCATAACCGCACAGTGCATGGGCACTTAATGCCGCCTCCTCAATCTTTCTGGCATTGCTCATACGCTGGTAAGCACGCTCCACCTCTGCATCCTCCCCAGGAACAAGCGCCGCTTCTTCAATTTCCCTGCACTCAAACTCCGCCAGAGAACACTCTCTTTTCCGCGTCTCTTCATCCGTCTCATTCTCAGACAATTCTCTGCATTTATCCCGATACTGCCGATGTACATCGCCCAAACGTTCCTTTTTCTCCGAAATGCTGCTGCCCGCGTAAGCATCCAGTATTTCAAGCTGTTTTGCTTCTTTTAGCAGAGACTGATGCTCATGCTGCCCGTGAATATCAATCAGAATCTCCGCAAGCTGCCTAAGCTGCTTTGCCGTCACGGTCTCCCCGCAGACCTTGCACTGGCTGCGGTTCTCCATAATCTTTCTCTGTAATATGAGCTGCCCTTCCTCCAGCGAAAGCTCCATATCCTGTATGGCTTTTATCTGCGCCGGATTCTCCACGGTAAATACCAGCTCCACCAGCGCATACTCCGCTCCGGAACGAATCATTTCCTTATCCGCTTTCGCACCCAGCGCCAGATTGATGGAGCCGATGATAATAGATTTTCCGGCTCCGGTTTCCCCAGTCAGAATATTGAGCCCTTCTCCAAAGGTTACTTCCGTCTCATCAATCAATGCCAGATTTTTCACATGTAAGCTCTGTAACATTCTATCCTCTTTTCACTCTAACATTCTGCCAATCTTCTCCATCACGATTCTGGCATCCTGCTCGCTTCTCATCGCCATCATCACCGTATTATCCCCGGCAATACAGCCCACGACCTCCTCAATCTTCATCGCGTCCACCGCCGCTGCCACAGCCATCGCCATGCCGGACACGGTCTTCAGCACAAGAAGGTTCTGCGCCAGTTCCATGGACACATACCCTTCCTTCAAAACCCTGCCGTACTTATCACCCAGATGTACTTCTTCTCCGCCAAACGCCACATATTTCTGCCGTCCCCTGCCGTTGGGAATTTTGGAAAGTTTTAGTTCCCTGATATCTCTGGACACGGTAGCCTGCGTGACCTCGTACCCGTCCGCCCGAAGCCGTTCCACCAGCTCCTCCTGCGTCTCTATCTCATGCTGTGTGATCAGTTCCGTAATCCTCTCGTGTCTTTTCTTTTTCATAACACGTTCAAATCCTTTTCTATGCTTCACTCATTTTTTTATGGAGAATCGTCAAAAAGCTTTCTGTATTCAGCCGGACGATTCCGGTCGTCTTATCGGAGCGGCGAATCCGGATACGCTCGCCGGTCCTAAGCGTTATCGTATTGCTGCCGTCAAAATTTGCCTCCACCACCTGCTCGTGCCCGTCCTTCCCCTCGGGAATCTCCACCGTGATTTCATCCTCCGGTGAAAACACGATACTGCGCGTATTTAACGTATGCGGACAGATCGGCGTCAAGAGCAGAAGCCTTGCCGACGGCTCCACAATGGGACCGCCCGCCGAGAGATTATATCCCGTAGATCCTGTGGGCGTTGCCACAATCACGCCGTCCGCACAGTAATCATTTAAAAATCGGTCATTCACATAGATGCGGACATTCAAAATCTGCAGGGAACCGCAGCGCGAAATCACAATATCATTGAGCGCATACCGCTCCTCTCTCGCCGTCACCCTGCCGGAGAGCATCATCCGCTCCTCCCTGACAAATTCATCCTTCAAAAGCATTTCCAACGACTCTTCGGCACAGGCGCTCTCCACCTCCGCCAGATAACCAAGCGTCCCGAGATTGATGCCGAGAAGGGGAATATCGCTGTCCATCATATTTCCCGCCGCCCGAAGCAGCGTCCCGTCCCCGCCAAGCACAAGCGCACAGTCTATCCCTGCCATACCTTTTTCCGCCAGCGCTTGTCTCTCATTTTTCACGCAGATGGCTTCCCCGCCATGCTTTTCAATAAATGTCGTTATTTTATTTGTAAACGCGCCATCGGGGTCTTTCGCCTCGTTGGTAATCAAAAAAAACTTCTTCATCCGCTATTTCGCCTCATCCAGGGCGCCGTGCGCCTCCTCCACCAACGCTTCTATGCGCGCCGCCCATCCTGCTTCCCGGGAAATACCTTCCCCGCTCTCAGACAACGCAAGCAGCGCGTCAATCGCTTCTTTTTCTGTCATATCCAGAATCTCCTGCGAAATTTCAGACCGTTTTTCCAGCCACATCAGATACTCGATGTTTCCTTCCGGTCCCTTAATCGGCGAGTAGGTCAGCCCCTTCACCGAAAAACCAATCAGTTCCGCGTAATCGACCATCCGGCACACCACCTCGCTATGCACCTTCCGCTCCCTCACCACGCCTTTTTTCCCGACTTTATCACGTCCGGCTTCAAATTGGGGCTTGATCAGGCAGACCATCTCTCCCCCCTGTTTCAAAAGCTTCCTTGCGGGAATCAATATTTTGGTAAGGGAAATAAAGGACACATCCACGGACGCAAAATCAATCGGCTCCCTGATGTCCTCGTCTGTCACATAGCGGAAGTTCGTCTTTTCCATGCAGACGACCCGCTCGTCGTTCCTAAGTTTCCAATCAAGCTGTCCGTGCCCAACGTCTACGGCATACACCTTTCCCGCGCCGTTTTGCAGCATACAGTCCGTAAACCCGCCGGTGGACGCACCGATATCCATACAGACCTTATCCCGCAGCGTAATCGGGAACTGCCCGACCGCCCGCTCCAGCTTCAAACCGCCGCGGCTCACATAGGGAAGCAGCTTCCCCTTCACCTCAATCTTTATTTTGCTCTCGTCAAACAGCGTGCCCGCTTTATCCTCCCGCTGGTTATCCACAAACACATTTCCCGCCATAAGAAGCGCTTTCGCCTTCTCTCGTGAGGATGCAAATCCCTGTTTCACAAGAATGACATCCAGTCTTTCCTTCATAATCCCTGCTTATCGATCCTTGCCTGCCATGCCGCAGCCACCTTTTCTTCCACAGACACCGCGTCGATGCCCGTCTCCTGCTTCAAAAGCTCTACATTTCCATGCTCTACATACTCATCCGGAATAAAGATGCCAAGCACTTTCGTTTCTATATCCAAAGAATCCACAAACGCCCTGACCCGTTCCCCAAAGCCGCCGCTCGCCACATTCTCCTCCATGGTGACAATCAGGCTGTGGGTCTTACATGCCTCCCGAATCAGCTCCTCGTCAATGGGCTTTACAAAGCGGGCGTTTACAAGCGTACAGGAAAGCCCTCTTTCTTTCAGCTTCTCCCGCACCGCAAGCGCCACCTTCACCATACTGCCCACCGCCAGAAGAAGAATATCCTTCTCCATAAAAAGCGGCTCGCTCTTCCCATAGACAATGGGCGCCCTGTATTCCTTCAGCCCGTCATACGCTTCGCCTCTCGGATAGCGGATGGCGATGGGACCGCCAAACTCCACCGCAAACTTAATCATATCGGAAAGCTCCCACTTATTTTTGGGTGCCATCACATGCATATTTGGTATGGACGACAGATAAGAGAGATCAAATAATCCCTGATGCGTCTCCCCGTCGCTCCCCACAAGCCCGGCACGGTCGATGCAAAATACCACCGGCAGGTTCTGGATGCAGACATCGTGCAGAATCTGGTCGTAAGAGCGCTGCAGGAAAGACGAGTAAATCGCCACAATGGGTTTAAGACCGCCAGCCGCCAGCCCCGCCGCAAAGGTCACCGCGTGCTCCTCCGCAATCCCCACGTCGAAAAACCGCTCCGGGTACATATTGCGGAAGCGTTTCAGACCCACGCCGTCCGGCATAGCCGCCGTAATCGCCACCACTTTTTCATCCCGCTGCCCCAGCTTGCACATGACCGTGGAAAAAATGTCCGTGTAATTCGCCTTCGCCTTGGGCGAGCTGGGTATGCCCGTCTCGATATCAAAAGGCTCCGCGCCGTGGAATCTGGCGGGGTGCCGCTCCGCGGGCGCATACCCTCTGCCCTTCTGGGTAATAACATGGACGAGCACCGCCTTTTTGACCTTCCTTGCCTCGC
>ERZ808037.2161-NODE-2161-length-10706-cov-3.193527_pt1 | contig 10706 bp, 7 predicted proteins | sample MGYA00380190_ERZ808037 | MGnify/ENA primary metagenome ERZ808037 (study PRJEB31490, sample SAMN06133399) | mouse gut metagenome | isolation source: J9 | host: mice | place: China: Chengdu | collected 2015-05 ...
GCCGTAAACGCGCGTGTCATCGATGTATTTGAACAAGAAGAGGTAACCGAAAAGGAACTTAAACAAGTTAAAGAGGTTTTAAATAAAATTGTGAAGGAAGAAGTGCGTCGTTTAATTACAGATGAAAAAGTACGACCTGATGGACGCCAAATTGACGAAATTCGTCCACTTTCATCACGCGTTGATTTATTACCAAGAACACATGGGTCGGCTTTATTTACATGTGGGCAAACACAGGCCTTATCAATCTGTACGCTTGGGGCATTAAATGAACATCAAATGTTAGATGGGCTAGAAGTCGAAGAAACTAAACGCTTTATGCACCATTATAATTTCCCTTCCTACTCCGTGGGCGAGACCAAGCCTTCCCGGGGTCCCGGAAGACGTGAGATCGGCCATGGCGCATTGGCGGAGAGGGCTCTGATTCCGGTGCTTCCCAGCGAGGAGGAGTTCCCCTATGCCATCCGCACCGTATCCGAGACCTTCGAGTCCAACGGATCCACCTCCATGGCGTCCACCTGTGCTTCCTGTATGTCCCTGATGGCGGCGGGCGTGCCCATCAAGAAGATGGTGGCGGGCATCTCCTGCGGCCTGGTGACCGGGGAGACGGATGACGACTTCGTGCTGCTGACCGATATCCAGGGACTGGAGGATTTCTTCGGGGACATGGACTTCAAGGTGACGGGCACCACGGAAGGCATCACGGCCATCCAGATGGACATCAAGATTCACGGACTGACCAGGCCCATCGTGGAGGGCGCTATCGCAAGGTGCCGGGAGGCAAGGCTCTTCATCATGGACAACTGCATGAAGCCCGCCATCTCCGCCCCCAGGCCGGAGGTAGGCCCCTATGCGCCCAAGATCATCTCCATCCAGATCGACCCTGAGAAGATTGGGGATGTGGTAGGCCAGAGAGGAAAGACCATCAACGAGATCATCGCCCGCACCGGCGTCAAGATTGACATCACGGATGACGGAAACGTGTCCGTATGCGGCACCGACAAGGAAATGATGGACAAGGCCGTGGATATGATCAAGATGATCGTGACGGATTTCGAGGAGGGCCAGATATTCCAGGGCAAGGTAGTCAGCATCAAGGAATTCGGCGCGTTCCTGGAGTTCGCTCCCGGCAAGGAGGGCATGGTCCATATCTCCAAGATTGCCAGAGAGAGAATCAACCGCGTGGAGGACGTGCTGACCTTAGGCGACGTGGTTACCGTGGTTTGCCTCGGCAAGGACAGGATGGGAAGAATCAGCTTCTCCATGAAAGACGTGGCTCAGAAATAACGATTGTAAATCCCCTGGCCGTTCTGAAACGTTCGGCGGGGGATTTTTAGGTTTATTTCATATATAAACAGCATCTGCTCCGCACGGCTCATAGGGGATTAACGGACGCATTTCTTTTGCGACCGGAAATTCTCTGTCCATGTCCGGGTGCCCGGCGGGGCAGATGCCAAACTTATCAAGGAGGTATTTTATGTTATCAAAGGAACTGGCAAAGGAAGCCTTAAGGCGGGCTCTGGCCACCGGCGCGGACTATGCGGAGGTATTTGCGGAGCACACCTTAAGCAAGAACATCAACATCATATCCGGCAAGACGGATAAAATAGGCGATGCCGTCATATCAGGCGTAGGCATCCGCATCTTCAAGGGAACCAGGTGCGTGTCCGGCTCCGCCTCGTCCCTGGCGCCGGAAGCAGTGCTGCAGTGCGCCTCCAGGGTGGCGGACGCCCTGACGGGAACGGCGGCCATAGAAGACATCGTCCTGAAAGAACGCCTGTTCGGAGACATCCATCCGGTGAAGATCGTTCCGGCGGGCGTGGCGAATTCCGAGAAGATAGACTATCTTCGCGAAGCCTGTCTGGCGGCAAAGGACTACAGCGATGAGATTGCCCAGGTGACAGGGAATTTCCTGGAGGTAGACCACAATATCCTGATTGCCACCAGCGAGGGGCTCTTCGCCCAGGATAGACAGATCCGCAGCAGGGTGTCTGTATCTTCCATCGCCAGCAAGGACGGAGAGAACCAGACCGGCAGCGAGAGCCCGGGTGCAAGGAAGGGACTGGAGCTGTTCGAGGACTTCGACCCGAAGGAGCTGGGGAGAAAGGCGTCGAAGCAGGCCGTCACCATGCTCCATGCGGGATACTGCAAGGCGGGCACCATGCCTGTGGCCATCGAGAACGGCTTCGGCGGCGTCATTTTCCATGAAGCCTGCGGCCATTCCCTGGAAGCGTCCTGTGTGGCCCTAGGGCAGTCCCAGTTCGTGGGCAAGCTGGGGACCCAGATCGCCAATCCCAAGGTGACCGCCATCGATGACGGAACCATCCCCAACGGATGGGGCTCCATAAATATCGATGACGAGGGCACTCCTTCCCGGAAAAACGTATTGATTGAGAACGGTATCCTGAAAACCTATATGATCGACAAACTGAACGGGCGCAGGATGGGAATGGAGTCCACCGGGAGCTCCAGGCGTCAGAGCTATCGGTTCGAGCCCACTTCCCGGATGACCAATACATACATCGCAGCGGGACAGGACAGCGACGAGGACATCATCGGCTCCATCGAGTACGGTCTCTATGCCAGGAGCATGGGCGGCGGTTCCGTGAATCCCACCACAGGGCAGTTCAATTTTGCGGTGAGGGAAGGGTATATCATCCGGAACGGCAAAATCTGCGAGCCTGTCCGCGGCGCGAGCCTGATCGGCAAGGGGTCGGACATCATCATGAATATCGACATGGTGGGCAGGAACGTGGCCAGGGCCCAGGGAATGTGCGGCGCGTCTTCCGGAAGCATCCCCACGGACGTAGGGCAGCCATTGATCCGGGTGTCCTCCATCACGGTGGGCGGACGCTGAGAATCGGCGTGACGGCACCGGGGAAGGGTTTATGTAGGTGGAAAGCCGAAGAGGGTTTCAATAAGGGACAGAATTGCCGCCAAGAGCGGTGCGATACAAAGTTTGCAGGATGTAGAAAGGTATGGGATTGAAATGACATATCAGGAGTTTAAGGAAGAGGTAATCCGTATAGCGGCCCGGGAGGGAATCGCGGATTACGAATTGTATTATACAGAGAGCGAATCCACCTCCGTGGAGATATTCAAGGAGGAAGTCAAGGGCTACAGCACCGAGGACAGCATGGGCATCTGCCTGCGCTGTATCATAGACGGTCGGGCAGGATATGCCTCAACAGAGAATCTGACGGCGGAGGAGGCGGCATCCCTGGTGAGACGGGCGGTGGACAACGCGAAATCCATTGAAAGCCAGGAGGAATCCCCTCTCCATCACAAGGGCGATACCTATGCCGTCCTGGAAGAAGGACAGATTGAAGCGCCTGAGGGCACGGCGCTGGTAGACGCGGCATTGGCCCTGCAGAAAGAGATGTACCAGGCGGACTCCCGGGTGGCGGACGGGACGCAGAGCTATCTGGCGCATACGTCGGAAAGATACGCGCTCTGCAATTCCAACGGTCTGGACCTGGAGGATAAGGTCTCCTATACGGCGGGCTTCGGCATAGCCTTGGTGTCCGACGGCGGGGAGATGTACGACGGCGGCGAGGATAAGCGCGGAAGACTTCAGGACTTTGATTTAAAGGAGATTGCCGGAAAGGCTGTGGAGGAAGCTGTCTCCACCATCGGAGCCGGAAGCGTTCCCAGCGGACAGTACACGGTGGTCTTCTCCAATAAGGCCATGGCCACGCTGTTGGGCACCTATTCCGACGTGTTCTCCGCAGAACAGGCCCAGAAGGGGATGTCCCTGCTGAAAGGAAAGGAAGGCACCAGGGTGGCTGCCGATATCATCACCATCTCGGACGATCCCATGTATAAGGACAGCGTGGTGAAGAGGACCTTCGATGGGGAGGGCGTGGCGACTTATGCGAAGAATGTGGTGGAGAACGGCACGTTGACCACATTGCTCTATAATCTGAAGACCGCTGCCAGCGCGGGCGTGAAATCTACCGGAAACGCCAGCAAGGCTTCCTATGCGTCCATAGTGGGCACCAGCCCCTTTACTTTCTATATCCGGCCGGCGGCGCAGGATTGCGGCCTGGAGGATATGCTGAAGGAGGCGGGCAGCGGGATCTATGTGACGGAGGTCACAGGGCTCCATGCGGGAGCGAATTCGGTCACGGGAGACTTTTCCCTTTCCTCCAGCGGATTCCGGATTGCGGACGGCAGAAAGGATGTCCCAGTGAAGAACTTTACCGTATCCGGCAATTTCTTTACTCTGCTGAAGGAGATTGAGAAAGTGGGGTCGGATCTGGATTTTGTAAGAGGAAAGTTCGGTTCCCCCTCTGTGCTTGTGAGGGACATCGCCGTGGCGGGGAACAGCGAAGGCTGATGTCCGGCGGCCCGGAGCGCTGATACTAAAAAGCGTGTGGCAGTGATTTGCCACGCGTTTTTTTAATTTTTCTTTATAGTTATTTAATTGTATTTCCCATAAAAAAGTTTAAAATGTTACGTAGCGAGTCAAGGGGACTGTCTCGCGGCAGTCCGAGGTTTTTGGGGGTTCTTTGAGGAGGAGTCAGTATGAGAGAAAAACTGCAGCGCTTTATGTGGGGACGTTACGGAACCGATCGTTTCAACCAGTTTCTGATGGTCTGTGCTATCGTATGTCTTTTGATTTCTTTCTTTGGCGGCGGGGTATTTTATCTGTTGGCCACGGCGGTGATGGTCTATGCATACTTTCGGATGTTCTCCAGAAATGTGAGCAAGCGTTCCATGGAGAATCAGTGGTACCTGAAGCGTGAGATGAAGGTCAGGAGCCTTTTCCTGAAAAAGAAGAAGGAACTGGGACAGCGCAAGGAATACCATATCTATAAATGCCCCAAATGCAAGCAGAAGATCCGTGTGCCCAGGGGGAAAGGGAGGATCGCGATCAGCTGCAGAAAGTGCGGCAACGAATTCATCAGGAAGAGCTGAGCAGAAAGAAGAGTTGGCATAGGGGCGTGTGACATCTAGGGAGGTCTGCGATGTTTGGATATATTGTTGTAAATAAATCCGAAATGAAATTCAGGGAGTTTGACATATATCATTCCTACTACTGCGGCATCTGCCGGGAACTGAAGAAGAAGTACGGAGGATTCGGGCAGCTTTCCTTAAGCTATGACATGACGTTTCTGGCTATTCTGCTGACAGGGCTTTACGATCCGGATACGCGCAGAGGGAGCTGTAAATGCATGGCCCATCCTTTTGAGAGCCATGAGACCAGGAACAATATTTTCACGGAATACGCCGCGGACATGAACATGCTGTTCGCCTGCTATAAATGCCAGGACGACTGGGAGGATGAGAGGAAGTTCTGGAAGCTGGTCTACGGCAGGATCCTGGAGACCAAAGCCGGCAGGCTGAAGGAGGAATACGCGGAAAAGGTGCGGACGATCAGTCTGCTGATGCAGGATTTCTCGGATGCGGAGAGGTCCGGGGACGCGGACATCGATACGCTGGCGGGGCTGTTCGGCAAGGTCATGGCGGAAATCATGGCTGTGCGGGAGGACGAATGGGCGGAGAGCCTGCGGAGGCTGGGATTCTTTCTGGGCAAGTTCATCTATCTGTGCGATGCCTACGAGGACGTGGAGGAGGACATCAGGAAAGGTACACCCAATCCTTTGAAGCAAAGATATGAAAGCCCCGATTTCGAGGAGGAGTGCAAGACCATCCTGATGATGATGATATCGGAGTGCTGCAAGGAGTTCGAGAAGCTTCCGATTCTGGAGAATGTGGAGATCCTCCGCAATATCCTGTATTCAGGGGTGTGGGGCAGATATGAAATCGTTCATGAGAAACGGCAGCAGAACCAGTCCCAGGTGACGGCCATGGGCAGTTGAGGCTCGAGCATAAAATGTTAAGCGGCGGTGGACCGTTTAGGAAAACGAGGAAACTATGTACGATCCTTATAGCGTGTTAGGCATAAGCAGAGATGCTTCCGAGGAAGAGATCAAAAAAGCATATAAGGCGTTGAGCCGGAAATACCACCCGGACGCCAATGTCAACAATCCCAACAAAGCCCAGGCGGAGGAGAAGTTCAAGGAAATCCAGGCGGCCTACCAGCAGATCATGAAGGAGCGCACCTCGGGTTACGGCGGAAGCTACGGCGGTTCCGGCTATGGAGGGAATGGCTACGGCAGAAGCGGCTACGGCGGGGGCTCGTCAGGCAGCCAGGGGTACGGCGGCCAGGGAGACGGCGGTTTCTGGGGCTTTGGAGGCCCTTTTGGCGGATTTGGCTTCGGCGGCTTCAGCCAGGGGATGGATACAGGCTATGAGGAGAATAATTATATCCGCTCCGCGGGGAACTATATCCGCAACGGTTATTATAAGGAAGCCAGGACGGCGCTGGATGGAATGAGCGAGCGGGACAGGAGCGCCAGATGGTATTATTACAGCGCCATCGCCCATTCCGGCCTGGGGAACAATGTGGCGGCGCTGGAGCACGCAAAGCGGGCTTCAGCCATGGAACCGGACAACATGGACTACCGCAGCCTGGTGCAGCAGTTCGAGAGCGGCGGCAGCTGGTATGAGCAGAGACGGGCGCAGTACGGGTACCCCACCATGAGCATGGGCAATCTCTGCGCCAGATGGGCCTGTACCTTTATGATGTGCAATATGTGCTGCTTTGGCGGCGGCTGCTGCGGTGGACATGGGATGTATTATTATTAGGGATTTTGAGAGAGTTTTATGGTACTTGTAATTTCATATAATTTGCCTGTTCGATGGGATTGACAAATGAGAACAGATGTTCTATAATACATGATGATAGAACGTTTGTTCTACATTATGGAGGAGGTCAGTATGGGAAGCAAGACAGGCAGAAAAGATAGAAAAGCCGTGGCGGGAGATAGAGCATTGCCCGCTGGGGCTTATTTTGTTGCAGTTTATGCTGACGACCATTCTTCATTTGAAGCATTGGAAGCGATGATGATTTACAAGTAATGTTTTATGTAAAATTTTCAGGTATAATTTTTACCGGGCAAATGACAGGAATTGCATGACATTTGGAGGAAATAGGGGTATACTTTCCTTATGGACGCGTATCAGAAAGGAGTTTCCGACAATGTCATTTATACCAAAACCACATGAAATCTATAAGCATTTTAAAGGAAATCTGTACCAGGTGACAGCTATCGCGGAGCACACCGAGACGGGGGAGCAGCTGGTGATCTACCAGGATCTCTACGACCAGTCCAGAATCTATGCCAGGCCGCTGTCCATGTTCATCAGCAAAGTGGACAGGGACAAGTATCCCGGCGCGGAGCAGGAATTCCGCTTTCAGCTGCAGGGGCCTGACGCGGAACGGCAGAGGGCAGAGTCACGGGAGTCTACAGGTGATGAAAGGATGGGACAGCAAGGTTATTCAGCTGCCACAGTTGAGTCACAGAAAAGCTCGGCTTCGGCAGAGGAGCCCCAGGGGAAATCGTCTTCGACAGACATACCACAGGGGACGGGCGGTTTCGGCCAGTGGAAGGATGCCGCCTGTGAAACGGCGGATAAGGGCGGCTTAGGGCATATGGGAGAGGAAGAGCCCGCGCAGTCTGAGGAAGAGCCGAACATAGATCCTTTCGTCCTGGAATTCCTGGATTCGGACAGTTATGAACAAAAGCTGAACATTCTGGCGGGGCTTCACCACAGGATCACGGACGAGATGATTACCACCATGGCCATTGCCTGTGACGTGGAAATCAACGACGGAGACATCGAGGAGCGGTACGAAGCCCTGAAGACCTGCCTGCTGACGATGGAGCGCTATGAGTGCAACCGTCTGAGATGACAGTCCGTTTCCCTTGAAATGCGGATCATGAGCACATCCTGTTTCGCGGGGCTATGCGTCTGGGGCATCATAAGGCATAGGCGCCCGGATATGGCTCCGGGACAAAAGGGTGAGGCGCGGCATGGAAAGGAGCGGCATATGGCATATCAGCTGGACAGGAAAATGGTGATAGGGGTCTCTTCCAGGGCCTTGTTCGATTTGACCATTGAGAACGAGATTTTTGAAAAGCAGGGCCTGGAGGCGTATTGCAGCTATCAGGTGGAGCATGAGCAGGACATTTTAAAGCCGGGGCCGGGATTTGACCTGATTGAGTCCCTGCTGGAGCTGAATCAGTACAGCCCGGAGGGAAATCTGGTGGAGGTCATCATCATGTCCCGCAACAGCCCGGACACGTCCCTTAGGGTATTCAACGCCATCGCCCATTACGGCCTGGACATCACCCGGTCGGTTCTGGTGAGCGGCGCGGCGCTGGCTCCCTATCTGGCGGCGTTCCACACGGACCTCTTTCTGTCGGCTTACGAGGACGATGTGCAGAGCGCCATCGACAGCGGCATAGCGGCAGGCATCATCTGCACGGAAAAAAGGATTCATGACATTTCAGCCAGGGCGCACGGACCGCGGCACCAGGGCACATCCGCAAGGCAGGAGGGGAAAGCGCCGGCCCAGGTGATTCCCATGCAGGTGAACGCCGCACCGGGAGGGAGAGGGCGAAAGGGCGGGAAATGCCAAATCCGGATCGCCTTTGACGGAGACGCGGTGCTTTTCGCGGACGAATCGGAGATAATCTTCAAGGAGAAGGGGCTGAGGGCTTTTGAGGAGAATGAGCGGATCCGTGCCAGGGAGCCGCTGGCGGAAGGGCCTTTCGCGCAGTTCCTGAAGAAGCTGTCCAATCTGCAGAAGGAGCTGGGCACCCAGGACTGTCCTATCCGGACGGCGCTGGTGACATCCCGGAGCGCGCCTGCCCATGAGCGGGTCATCCGCACCATGCGGGCCTGGAACGTGAGGGTGGATGAAGCCTTCTTCCTGGGGGGCCTGGAGAAGCGGGAGGTGCTGAAAGCCTTCGGCGCCCAGATATTTTTTGACGACCAGTCTGTACATACGATGGACGCGGCGCAGGCCGTCCCCGCCGCCCGGGTGCCCTATTGCAAGGGGAGCCGGGGAATGCCTGGAAGGGCGGATGCTATGCTCTAGGGTGCGGCTGCCCTGCACAGATGTAAAGACACCGCGGATGGCTCTAAGCGGGTATGTCCATCACAGATAAAGACTATAAAACATAGTAAGGAGAACTGACTTTCTTAAAATGGAATACGGAAATATAACAAAGGGACGCTTCCTGGAGCGCCCCAACAGATTCATCGCCAGAGTGGAGATAGAAGACCCTGGGGACGGCAAGGTCAGGACGGAGACCGTCCATGTAAAGAACACAGGCAGATGCCGGGAGCTGCTGCAGAAAGGCGCAGCTGTCTACCTGGTGAAAAGCGACAATCCGGCCCGTTCCACTGCCTACGACCTGGTGGCGGTGGAGAAGGGGAAGCGCCTGGTGAACATGGATTCCCAGGCCCCCAATAAAGCGGTGGAAGAGTGGCTGCGGGGCGGAGGGCTTTTCGCCGACACGACTTTGGTGCGCCCGGAGGCCAGGTACGGCAATTCCCGGTTCGATTTCTATCTGGAGACGGCGGAAGAGAAGATATTCATGGAAGTCAAGGGAGTGACGCTGGAGGAGGACGGTGTCGTGCGGTTCCCGGATGCGCCCTCCGACAGGGCCGTGAAGCATGTGGAGGAGCTGATTGCCGCCAGGCGTGAGGGCTACCGGGCCTTTGTGATGTTCGTCGTCCAGATGGAGGACGTGAGGTATTTTGCGCCCAACCGGGACACCCATCCGGAATTCGCGGAAGCCCTGTGCAAAGCGGCACAGGAGGGAGTGGAGATACTGGCCTATGACTGCCAGGTCAGGCCCGGATCCATGCGGGTGAACCGTCCTGTGCCGGTGGCGCTCTTCTCGGGAAGCCAGCCGGATATTCATGAAACTTTAAGAAAAAACTTAGGAAAGTATAAGCTTGGAAATATTTGCAATCCGCTTCTGGCATGGTATGATAGGAACAGACGTATTCTGCCCTGGCGGGAGTCGCCCACGCCCTATCGCGTATGGGTGTCCGAAATCATGCTGCAGCAGACCAGAGTGGAAGCCGTGAAGCCATATTTCCAGCGCTTCATGGAAGCCCTGCCCGACATCAGGGCTCTGGCAGGGGTGAAAGAGGAGACTCTCCTGAAGCTGTGGGAGGGGTTAGGGTATTACAACCGGGCCCGCAATCTCCAGAAAGCGGCCATCCAGATACAGCGGGATTTCGGCGGGCAGATGCCGGATACCTATGAAGAGCTTCTTAAGCTCACCGGAATCGGAAGCTATACGGCGGGGGCCATTGCCTCCATCGCCTTTCAGCGTCCTGTGCCGGCGGTGGACGGAAATGTGCTGCGGGTGATGGCAAGGTTGCGGCAGGACGGACGGCTCATTGACGATACAAAGGTGAAAGCGGCGGTGGAGCAGGAATTGAAAGAAATCATGCCGCCTGACCGTCCCGGGGACTTCAACCAGGCCATGATGGAGACTTTCCGTACCTACACAAGCCTTGACCGCTACGGAAGGCTTCATGTGGTGTCCTCCACCCAGATTGTCTTCCACTGCCGCCGGATCCTCTCCAGAGCCCTGGGCATCCCCAAGAGCCGGATTCGGGTGGAAAAGCCCCGCATCGGCGGCGGATTCGGAGCCAAACAGACAGCGGTCTGCGAAGTCTATCCCGCTTTCGTGACCCTCCGGACCGGAAAGGCGGCCAAGCTGATCTATACCCGGGAGGAGGCCCAGATTGCCGGTTCGCCCCGGCATGAAATGGAAATCCGCGTTCGCCTGGGGGCCGACAGAGATGGCCGGATTCGCGCTCTGGATCTG
>ERZ808037.2162-NODE-2162-length-10705-cov-3.345314_pt1 | contig 10705 bp, 7 predicted proteins | sample MGYA00380190_ERZ808037 | MGnify/ENA primary metagenome ERZ808037 (study PRJEB31490, sample SAMN06133399) | mouse gut metagenome | isolation source: J9 | host: mice | place: China: Chengdu | collected 2015-05 ...
GATGTGTGAGGGAAATCACTAAGCTCGAAAAGACCTCGCTAAGTGATTTCACGCTCTGCGAGGCAAGGAAATGTTTTTGAGGGGAAGTCTTGCCGCCAAGGGAATGTCCCAAAATCTTAGTACGGCTGTGCAACAAAATATACAAGGACTATGGCATCATAGTCCTTGCTTTATTCAGAAATATATTTTGATTTGTTTTATATCCACACACCGGTACAGAAGTCTCATCTCTCCTCCGGATACAATTCTCTGTACTTTCCCGGAGAAACCCCGAACTTTTCCCGGAAATTCCGCAGATAGGATGTATATTCGGAAAAGCCCGTGCGCTGCCAGCTCTCCGCCACACTTGCACCTTCCCGGAGAGCTTCACACGCCCTAATCAGCCACTTATTAACCACAAAAGCGTGGACGGTCATGCCCGTCAGTTCTTTAAATTTTCTCAGGAAATGGTACTTGCTCATATGCACATGTTCGGCAAGGCAGTCCAGAGATATCTTCTCTTCCATGTGCTCATCTATGTAGGACACCACCAGCTCCACCAAAGGATGCGTGACCAATTCTTCCCTCGCAAACATGTACTCCTTTTTCGTACAAAGTATATTTAAATAAGTAAAAAACAGCGTCAGATACCCCCGGTCCAGAACCAGTTTTGCCCCCGGCTGCTTCGTCTCTATCAGCTCCGTCATGGCAAGCCTCAAAAGATATCCTTGCAACAGCTCTTCATAATATATGGGAAAATGATATGCACAGGAACCGCTTTGAAAGCAGGCACAAAAATCCATGTCGCCACCCGACAGCTCGGCCAGCAGTTTCGGCGTCACCCAGAGAATAATCCGTTTCGAACTGTCATGCTTCTTTTCCACATAGTGATATTTGTGCATGACATTTTGATTGATTAACAGAAAATCTCCCTTTTTCATATGGTAAGTCCGGGTCTCAAGCATGGAAGAATATTCTCCTTCCAACACATAAATTATCTCATAAAAATTATGGTAATGAAAAGTCATTGCGCCTATAGGCGCCCCTTGCTTTTCATATACCTCATAGTTTTCACCGATCATATACTGCCGCTCGTCGGCAGCGTCCAATATGCGAATATTTTTGCCGATTTTGTCTGAAGTTTTCATAGGGAATCATAAGCTCATTTCCGGTTTGCAGTATGTCTGTTTGATCTATCCGTATTGTACCATTAATGGGAGAATCTGTCACGCGATTAGAATTCAACTCCTTGTCCCCAAGGCCAATTTTTATAACCCCAAAATTATTCTGAGCAGATTCCGGCCGCCAACAGATTATCCTTTCCCATGCCGCAGACATAAGGATTAGAATCGTATTGATAACAGAAATCCAGAAATTCGGCACGCTGCTTGGGATCGTTCATTATCTTTACAAGTATTTCATTGGGAAGAGTCCTTGCATAGGCGCCGGGCCCCGCCAGTTTTATATTTTTTATTCCGTGCTTTTTCAAAAGGGCCTCTAACTCATCCGGCAGAAAGGTATAGGTGATGCACCATGGCGTCCCTCCTTTTTCATATTCTGCGATTTCGTCTTTACCTCCCATAAGCCCTTCCGCCTGTAATTTCATGACGGCATCTTTACGGAACCGAAAAGATTTGACGGCATTATTCCTGTTCCCGAGGCACCATTTTACAAAAGGATCCTCACAATTTTCATCTAATATAAACTGGTTCTTCTGTATCGGGTTCGCCAAATAAGGAAGTGACCCCAAACGGCTGGCCACGCTGATGACAATACGTTTCCGGCATATCCTTACCAATTCGCCGATTACCTTTTCCTGATGAGGATACGTGTATGAAACGGGAGCGTCAAAGGAAATGACCAGATCAAAGGAGCGGTTTCCGAATCCGCTTAAATCTTCCAATGCCCCTTTCACAAAAGTAATTCTGTCAGAGACTCCTTCCCGCTCAGCCAGTTCTTTTGCCTTGTCTATCATGGGCTGTGAAATATCAAAATGTGTCACTTTACAGCCTTGTTTTGCAAGCAGTATGGAAAATCTGCCGCATCCTGCGCCGCCGTCAAATACCGTTTTTATTCCCTCCAGATTGGAAAGCAATTCCTTTTCAATGTGGCTCTTTTGAACGATATCGTCTATAAATGTTTCCTCACGGCGGCTTTCCAGCTCGCCTTTGTCCGGCAGGTTCCATAAACGCTCCGAAATTTTCCTGCTGTAATCCATAATCCCCTCTCCTTTCCCGGTAATTATCCATATAATAGCAGTTTATTTGTTACTTGTACACCTCATTATTTTTTCGAAAAAAACTCCGCGATTTCTAAATGTGCTTGAAAAATGCATTCCACGGAATATACGTCACTCTTTGCGGTACACAAGTCTCAGTCTGCCGCTCCCTCAGAAATTCTAAAGCAATTTTTGCAGTGTTTCAAGCAATATATATGCTTTTCATGCAATTCATTTTGCTATATATTAAGAATGACACTAAAATCCATTGTGATAGTTCAGCGCCCACAGCATATTTGTACTTTCAAATATCTAAACATGCCGCTTTGTGGTACATACTCTTAATGAATCGGTGCAAGGACGGGGAGAATCGTGTAAGCGATTCCTTTCGTATGCTGTCAGGCTGAACCGCTGCAACTTGATTTCCATCACAGATGAACGGAGGTATCTTATGCAGATGACCATGCGCTGGTACGGCAGCAAATACGACACCGTAACATTAAAACAAATCCGGCAGATTCCCGGCGTCACCGGGGTCATTTCCACCCTCTACGGCACAAAGCCCGGTGAGGCATGGGAGACGGAAGATATTCTGGCATTGAAAAAAGAGATTGAAGACGCCGGATTGGAGCTGGCCGGTATTGAAAGTGTCAATATCCATGACGCCATCAAGGTAGGCACTCCCGACAGAGAACAGTACATTGATAACTATATCACTACCTTGGAGCGTCTGGGGCAGGCCGGTATCCATATGGTATGCTATAACTTTATGCCCGTTTTCGACTGGACCAGAACGGAATTGGCAAGGGTCCGCCCCGACGGATCCACCGTGTTGGCCTATACACAGGAAGCCGTGGACGCATTAAATCCCGAAGACATGTTTGCTTCCATAAGCGGCAGCTCCAACGGCTCTATTTTGCCCGGATGGGAACCCGAACGTATGGAACATATCAAAGAGCTTTTTGACCTGTATCGGGATATCGACGATGAGAAACTTTTTGCCAACCTGAAATATTTTCTGGAACGCATTATGCCTGTCTGCGACAAATACGATATCAATATGGCCATCCATCCCGACGATCCCGCATGGAGCGTATTCGGTCTGCCCCGCATCATCATCAACAAAGAAAATATTCTGCGGATGATGAAGATGGTTGACAATCCCCATAACGGCGTCACCTTCTGCTCCGGCTCCTACGGTACCAATCTGGAAAATGATCTGCCCGATATGATCCGTTCCTTAAAGGGAAGAATTCATTTTGCCCATGTGCGCAATCTGAAGTTCAACTCTCCCACCGACTTTGAGGAATCTGCTCATCTTTCCAGCGACGGCACCTTTGATATGTATGAGATAATGCTGGCGCTGTACGATATCGGCTTTAACGGCCCTATCCGCCCCGACCACGGACGAATGATCTGGGATGAGGTGGCAATGCCCGGTTACGGCCTATACGACAGAGCTTTAGGAGCCACATATTTAAACGGTTTATGGGAAGCCATTGAAAAACAGCATGTGAAAAACGGCATATAAAAGCAGTATGAAAAACAAATCAGAAAACAATAGCCAAAACAGCATTACAAATCAAATGAATAGATATTCAGTCTCTTAGAGGTATGCTTCGGCAGGATTCCTCAATCTTCCGGTATCTTACTCTGACTGTAAAGTACTTTGAGATTACCGGATGCCGGAAGAAATCCGTTCCCTTAAAGAGAGTAACGGCAAAAAGAAACCGTTTCACCAAAAGTGCGGATGTGCTAAAAAGCCGTTTCTCGAAAATATGGATGCCTGAGAAGCCGTTCCTCAAAAAGTACGGATGCCTGAGAAGCCGTTCCTCAAAAAGTACGGATGCCTGAGAAGCCGTTCCTCGAAGAGACTAACTACAGGAATAAATAGTAAAAATGGACCAATACTACAAACAGCGGCTGGCGCAGAAGTAATATCATTAAACTGTACTACAGCCGACCGCGCTACCATACTTTGACGCGGGCACCCAAAATTATGATGAATAACAAGACGATTTGTGTCCGCGCGCTGCAAAGCCAGCAACGGCTTACAGAAAAACGGCTTGCCGTAAAGCCCGCTCACGTATAAAATGCAGCGCAGAAATGGAGATTAACATGAAACTGACATTAAAAGGCATACAAACCGACCGCTCCGCTTTTGAAGCCGCCGGTTACAAGCTTCCCGATTTCGACTACGAAACCGTAAAAAAGAATACCTATGAGCGCCCTGTCTGGATTCACTTTGGCGCCGGGAATCTCTTCCGCGCTTTTCAGGCAAATGTGCTGCAGAATCTGCTGAACGAAGGAATTATGGATACCGGCCTTATCGCTGCCGAGGGCTACGACTATGAAATTATTGAAAAGAGCAACCGCCCTCATGATAACCTGTCCATCCTTGCCACTCTGAAAGCAGACAATACCGTGGAAAAAACGGTTGTGGCAAGTATTATGGAATCTCTGGTCTTGGACAGCACCAACGAGAAAGAATTTTCCCGCTTACAGGAAATTTTTGCCGCTCCTTCCCTGAAGATGGCAAGCTTTACCATCACGGAAAAAGGATACGCCGTCACCGATGCCAAAGGCAATGTGCTGCCCGCCATTGCAGCGGATTTTGAAAAAGGCCCCTCCCGGCCCGACAGTTACTTGGGCAAGGTAGTATCCCTTCTCTACCACCGCTATCAGAACGGCTGCCTCCCCATCGCCATGTCCAGCATGGACAACTGTTCTCACAACGGTGACAAGCTGCAGGCTGCAGTTCTGGCCTTTGCAGAAGCATGGTGCGGGAACGGTTCGGTGGAAAAGGGCTTTCTGGAATATATAAAAGATCCCTCCAAGGTATCCTTCCCTTGGTCCATGATCGACAAGATCACTCCCAGACCGGATGCCAAGGTGGAAAAAATGCTGGCAGAGGACGGTATCGAAGAACTGGACGCCGTTATCACTTCCAAGAACACTTATATTGCGCCTTTTGTCAACGCAGAGGAATGCGAGTATCTGGTCATTGAGGATGCTTTCCCCAACGGCAGACTCCCCTTAGACAAGGGCGGTATTATCTACACAGACAGAGAGACAGTGGATAAAGTGGAGAAAATGAAGGTCTGCACCTGCCTCAATCCCCTCCATACCACTCTTGCAATCTACGGATGCCTTCTGGGCTATACCCTGATTTCGGAAGAAATGAAGAATCCCTTGTTAAAGAAGCTGGTGGAAATCATCGGATATCAGGAGGGACTGCCTGTGGTGGTGAATCCGGGCATCCTTGATCCGAAGGAATTTATTGATCAGGTGGTAAATGTGCGCATACCCAATCCTTTTATGCCTGACACCCCTCAGAGAATCGCCACCGACACTTCCCAGAAACTGGCCATCCGCTTCGGTGAGACTATCAAGGCTTACAACGCATCCCCTGACCTTGACCCCGCCGATTTAAAGCTGATCCCGCTGGTCTTCGCAGGCTGGCTGCGCTATCTTATGGGAATCGACGACAAAGGAAACGAGTTCACCAGAAGCGCCGATCCTTTGCTGGAAGCCGCAGGCGCTTACGTAAAGGATTTTGAACTGTCCGATGCCCCCAAGGACTTAAGCGGGCTGGATAAACTGCTCTCCAATGAAAAGGTATTCGGCGTAGATCTGGTAAAAATGGGAATGTCCGAGACGGTAAAACAATATTTCAGCGAGCTTTCAAAGGGCATTGGCGCCGTGGAAGCGACCTTGAAAAAATATGTGAACTAACACAAATGTATCACGTATCATCTATTCTTATCCTTCTGCCCCTTAAGGCTCACAGCCTTTTGGGGCAGCTGCCTTTCCAATGCAATCCCGGTTGAGTTTGCTCTCTTTTTTTAGTTCTTATGCGACTTTGCAAACTGCAAACAAGAAAACACGGCACATTTCCGCCCGGATTCCGTAACAGTTCAGTGACCTGTCTGAACTGTTACCGGATTCCCTTACAACAGGCTGTCCAGCACCCCTTGCAGCCCCTTCTCCCGATAAATTCCCTTATAATAATTCACTTCATCCATGATCAGATCGTCAATCACACGCATTCCCAAAAGCTCCACCGGTGCCTTGTCATCCGTCATCAGATAGCTGCCCGCTTCATACGCCGTCAGCCCGCCGGACACCTTCGCCATCATATCCGCCAGTTCCTGATTTTCCAGTTTCCCAATACCCGCTGCCAGATATTCCGCCATCGCCCCGTTGTCGGAGGCAAACAGCTCCCGGTTAGTGGAGCCCTGAACGTCCACCGTGTAAACCTGCCCGAACACGGAAGCAATGGTATCCGCAAGATACTGGTTAATATTGCCCTCTTCCCGCCCCCGCATATTCATATTCACGACCATAACACCGTCTTCCGCCAAGTGTTCTTTTACCAATGTAAAAAACTCCACGGAAGACATCTGAAAGGGAATGGTGATATCCTGATAGGCATCCACCATAATCACATCATACTTCTCGTCCACCGCATTCAGATACGCCCTGCCGTCATAGGTAGTAACAGGCACCGATTCCGGCAGATCGAAATAAGCCCTTGCCAAATCCGTGATTTTCTCGTCAATCTCCACTCCTTCAATGTCCATATCACCGAAATAACGGCTGCACTGGGTAGCATATGTCCCCGTTCCCATACCCAGAATCAGCACATTGCAGTCGGCAGGCCGCTCCGCTCCCGTCATCAGCGGCGCCGCCATGGCATAATCATAATACATTCCCGTAAGGGCCTGCTCCTTTACCAACACCGATTGGACACCGAAAAGGACATTGGTGGACAGAATCACTCTCCTGTTGTCCTCCTTCACCTGCAGATAATTGTACACGGATTCCCCCTCAAAGGTCAGGCTGGTTTCCCAGAAAGCAAAGCTGCCGGAAGAGCCAAAGCCGCAGCAGAGCAAAAACAAGACAACGGCCGCCCCGCTTTTTACCCTCCCCCGTTTCCTGCTGATAAAGTACAGGATACACAATATCAAAAGGATTCCTGAGAAAATCAGAAAAGTGACGGAAGTTCCCACCGCCGGTATGGTGACAAAGGTGGGTACAAACGTACCGATTATGCTTCCAATGGTGTTAAAAGCACCCAGCGTCCCCACCGTCCTGCCGCTGTCTTCCAGACTTTCCACAGAATACTTTGCCAGCGACGGCGTTACCGTCCCCAGCAGAAACAACGGAAATACAAAAATAATCATACAGGCCGCAAAAGCCGCCCAGATCAGGAAATTACTGTTCACTGCGAAAATCAGCAGAGCGGATATTCCCAGAATAATATATTTTCCCACCACCGGTATGGCTGCGATCCAGATTGCGGCAATCAGAATCCTTCCATACAGCCTGTCAGGATCCGGTTTCCTGTCGGCGCTTCTGCCGCCGTAGAGATTCCCCAGCGCCATGGCAATCATAATGGTTCCGATAATGATTGTCCATACGATCTGAGAGGAACTAAAGTAAGGAGCCAGAAGCCTGCTGGCTCCCAGCTCCACCGCCATAACGGACATACCCGCAAAAAATTCCGTGAGATATAAAAACAGCTTGTTCTTTAAAATCGGTGACTTGCTCACTATAAACCTCCATAATGCATCTTGTATCATATTGCAACTTTCTCTTACCGCCCCGCTCCTACCATTTCAGTTCACGCCATGTTTCAATAAGCTTCCTGTTTTCCTTTCTGGTACGCACGGCAATCCTGAAATAACGATTGGACAAATTCCGGAAATTGCCGCAGCTGCGGATCAGGATGCCTTCCTTCTGCAAAAGTTTCGCAAGATCGGGCTTGGCCTGAAACAAAATGAAATTCGCATGAGAGGGGTATACCTTATCCGTCAGTCCGTCCCTGAGCGCATCGCACAGATAGGTGCGCTCTCTGGCTATCAGCAGTCTCGTCTTTTCCACATAATCCTTATCCCGAAGCGCCGCCACCCCCGCCATCTGAGCGGGCAGAGAGGTATTCCACGGCTGCATACTGTTCCGGACGGAATTGAGTATAAAGCTATTACCGCTGAGCATATAGCCCAGCCGCATCCCCGGCATACCGAAAAGCTTTGTAAACGTGCGCAGGACAATCAATCTGGAAAATCTTCCCATCATACGTTTCATGCTGTAATTCTCTTCATCCGGCAAAAAGGACAGAAAACCCTCGTCCACACAGAGCCATGTTCCTGTTGCTTCGCACTTTGCCGCAATGCGAAACAGCAAGGACTGATCCGTCATCTGTCCGGTGGGATTATTGGGATTGCAGATAAATACAATATCCGTATCCTCCTCAATGGCCGCCAGAATGGAATCCGGTGTCCGGAAGCAGTCTCTTTCTTTGAGGTTCACAAACTCCGTCTGGCCGCCCACTGCCTGAACCGCCCTTGCATACTCCTGAAAGGTGGGCGCCAGCGTAAGGCACTTTTTCGGTTTTACCGCAAAGCAGAGAGCGTAAATCAGTTCCGCGGAACCGTTTCCCAGCAATACATTCTCCCCATGTACCTTCTCCCATACCGCCAGCTCCCGGCAAAGCTCCTCTCCGCGGTAATCGGGATACTGCCCTGAGAGCTTGATGCCTCTGACCGCTTCCCCGATACTCCTTCTGGGCATTCCAAGAGGATTACTGTTCACGGAAAAATCCAAATCTACCGGATTGTGATATATGTCACCGCCATGCAAATATTCCGCCTTCTCTTTCATACTTATTCCTCTCTTGCGTACTTTAGCCCGCATACCAATCAATAGTTGAACGTGTCTTTCTTTCAAACTTCCAGACATGCCGCCATCGGCGGCACAAACAATTTATGAATTGGTGCAAGTCCGTAAGAATCCGCTCGCGGATTCTTACGTGTGAAGAAGCTCTGCTCCGCAGAGCGTGAAATCACTTAGCGAGGTCATTTCGAGCTTAGTGATTTCCTTCACACTTTTTAGTATAGTATAGACAAATTAGCAGATAATCATGCATAATGAAAACAGAAACTTTCCCACTCTGTTCGGCTCCCCGATAGATTGGAATTAACTCAACTGAATATTTTTATCTTATCATTGATTTTTATGAAAGCATAAGAACACAAAATCAAAATTACGGCCGCCACTATATTTCCTTTTATGTCATTGTTAATGACATAAATTCCCAATAAAGAATTCGTAATACAATGGAATAATACACAGAGCCATACGCTCCCCGTATTTTTTCTGATACTTGCCAAAGCAAAACTTAAGCCCAATACATTTATTCCAAATGCGAGGTAATTCTGCCCGTATTGAGGTACTCCTTGTATGTAAAATAAAGGCAAATGCCACAACCACCAAATGATGCTGACTATAAGAGTTGACATCGTAAACGAATACTCTTTCTCTAATTCCGGCTGAAAAATACAGCGCCAGCCAGCTTCTTCCAATCCCCCGCCGATAAGCATCATAGGGATCATGAAAATGATTACAAAAAACGGCGCTCTGCTTTCATATCCGGAAATGAAACATTGAGGCAAAATGAACAAGGCTGCCATAACCGCTGCCAAACCGTATGAAAAAACATTATGTCTGAAATCAAAAACAGTTTTTAACCATTCCTTAATCCCCGTAACTTTGTTGTTTTTCCTTAATGACAGATAGGACGCGATTGTAGGCGACCACCCGCCTAACAGGAACGGCGCGTACAGCCATTTGCTGTCATTTAACGAAATTCCGTTAAAACTGCACAATAGACATATCCCCCAACCAATCGCCATGATCAGGAAGGTAAAGCCCAGATAAGTTTTGTTTAGCCTGCTCATATTCCATATCTCCTTAAGCGCTGATTTGCGGCCCTGCGCACGCCTCATTTTCCGCGGTTTGCCGTCCGCCCTTTCGGGAAAACCTTTTCAGCTATAATTATATGCGGTAAGCCGGATAAATACAAGGCTCTTCTTGTAATTTGCTTTGCCCGGGCCGACTGGCGCATTGTGTTCGGCAGGAAGATGTGCTATACTTGGATTCATGAATTGACCGACGGACCGGAGGCGGGGGGAGATAAGCTTGGATAACATACGGATTGAGACAGACAGGCTCATACTGAGAAGGTTTGAAGAAGACGATATGGAAGCGATTTATCTTATTTTTTCGGATAACGAGGTAAACGCCTTTTTGCCATGGTATCCTGTGAAGGATAGGAATGAGGCCAGGGATTTTTTCGAAAAACGTTTAAAAGGCGGGAAGTATTGCTTCGCGATCTGCCGAAAAGAAGATGACTTCCCTGTCGGCTATATACACGCGGAGGAAGATGACAGCCATGACTTCGGCTATGCGCTCCGCAAAGAATACTGGCATCAGGGGATCGTCAGCGAGGCGAGCAGCGCTGTCATCGAGCTGCTCAGAGAGGAAGGGCTTCCTTATATCACGGCGACGCATGACAGGAATAATCCCAGAAGCGGGGCCGTGATGAAACGGATTGGCATGGAATATTGTTATTCTTATAAAGAGCAGTGGCAGCCCAAAAACTTTCCGGTGAAATTCCGGATGTATCAGCTAAACTTTGACGGGCAGAAGGACAGGGTATATCAA
>ERZ808037.2166-NODE-2166-length-10671-cov-4.503965_pt1 | contig 10671 bp, 10 predicted proteins | sample MGYA00380190_ERZ808037 | MGnify/ENA primary metagenome ERZ808037 (study PRJEB31490, sample SAMN06133399) | mouse gut metagenome | isolation source: J9 | host: mice | place: China: Chengdu | collected 2015-05 ...
TCTGGTCTTTCCACGGCTTGTTTGTATCCGGACCCGACTTTGATACGGCGTTCGGTCTGATGCATACCATTGAAAAGGCGGCACAGATTGCATCCATCGCACTGTCCGCAAACGGAGGCAGAGCGCCCCGCCAGATGATTACCGATGATAATATCCGTGACATTGGCAAGGACTTTGGCGTGGAATTGAATGAAGAGATATTGAATTATAAGCCGGGCGAAGACGACATGTTCTGATACGGCGGTCAATGCAGGCAAAAGCTTTTACGCTTTGAAAATGTGGGGCTGATGCCCGCCATGAAATAAGCCGTCGGCAGAATAGTTCCGCAGCTGGTGAAGGTGTGCCTTCCGGCTGTTTATGAACGGAATGGCTGAGCGGGCATTTAAATGAAAGGAAACATAGGGTGGTTTTTCGGAATCATCCTATGTTTTTGAATTGTTATGCGATGAATCGCATGTCTGAACTGTTACGCGTGTCCCTTGCAAATGTCTGTTTTATGAAGTGCTTATGAAGTACGCAAGAGATAAATGTATAAAAAACGTATCTGGCGGGATTTTGGGAGTGGCAGTTGGTGATGCAATGGGGGTTCCTGTTGAATTTATAAGCAGGCAGGAAATAGCAAAAAATCCGGTTGTTTCAATGCGGGAATATGGAACATAATGACTATACTGCAACCGGTGAGGCTTTGGATGTGGGGAATGCAACCGGCAGAGCCATTATGAATTATGACCGCGGAATGAAGCCGCTGGCATCCTATAAGCCTTATCGGATGCGGGATTTATATCCATATAACAATGGAATTATTGGAAGGCAGACTGCCCTTGTATGAAGCTGTGGAACTGGGGATAAAAACTGTTTTCGAGTATTATGAGTGCAGTATGCGGAATGAGTTGTGTGTTTATTCCCGCGTAAATGATAGATAAAACAGATTTTGAATAGTAAAGGATAAAATAGATATGGGATTAGAAATGATAGATGTGGGCTGGCTGTCCATTCTGCCGCCTTTGATTGCAATTACATTGGCATTGATCAGTAAAGAGGTTTACTCCTCTCTCTTTTTGGGGGTTTTATCCGGAATGTGTGTTTATTGCTTTTCCACCGGAGGGGATATTCTTCAGGCAGTTACCTATGTGTTTGATATGATAGCCTTAAAAATCGGAGAGAACGGATATATGATTATCTTTCTGGTGCTGTTGGGTTCTTTGGTGGTTGTTGTGACCAGATCCGGAGGCTCCGGCGCCTATGGGCAGTGGGCGGGGAAACGGATTAAAAAGGCTGTAAGCGCCAAGCTCGCCACCGCTCTGTTGGGGCTTTTGATCTTTGTGGACGACGGATTTAACTGTCTTACAGTCGGCACGGTAATGCGTCCGATTACCGATAAATGTAAGATTTCCAGAGAAAAGCTGGCATATCTGTTGGATGCCACTGCCGCTCCGGTGTGCATTATTGCGCCTATTTCCAGCTGGGCTGTGGCCGTGGCATCGGAGGTGGAGGATGCAGGCGGCTTGAATGCGTTTGTGAAAACCATTCCTTACAATTTGTATGCTGTTTTAACCATTGTTATGGTATTTTTCTTAAGCATCACCGATTTTGATTTCGGACCTATGAAGAAAGCGGAACAGGACAGCAGGAAAGAGGAAGCGCAGACAGCAGTTACGGATCGTACCGTAAAAAAGGGCGCCGTGCCGGATTTGATTTTACCCATATTGACTTTAATTGTCACTGCCATTCTGGGAATGGCATATGTGGGCGGCTATTTTGACGGAAGGCCCTTCACGGAAGCCATTGGGGAAAATCCTACGGCGGGTCTTACCCTTGGAACTTTTGCGGCGCTGGCAGTGGCAATGGTTCTGTATATCCCGCGGAAGCTGATGAGCCTGCGGGAATTTATGGCGGGGGTTATCGACGGAATTAAAACTATGATTCCTGCGTTGACTATATTGATTCTCGCATGGGCCTTGGGCGGAGTTTGCAGAGAAATGATAGGCACAGGCATTTTTGTCAGCAACTTTGTGTCTGCTGCAGAATTGTCTTTCCGTTTTCTGCCGGCCATTGTTTTTATTGTGGCGGCGTTCTTATCCTTTTCTATGGGTACGGCATGGGGAACCTTTGGAATACTGCTTCCCATTGTCTCCATGCTCTGTGCGGGCAGTGACGGCGCTTCGGTGCTGATCCCGTCGCTGGGAGCTACATTGGCGGGGTCCGTGTATGGGGATCACTGTTCCCCGATCTCGGATACTACCATTCTGGCTTCCACAGGAGCGCAATGCGATCATTTGCGTCATGTGGAAACCCAGCTGCCCTATGCCACATTGGTGGCGGCTGTGTGTGCGGTCGGATATGTGGTGGCGGGATTTGTGCGTAATCCTTGGATTACGGTGGCGGTATCCGTTGCGCTGCTTTTGATTGTATTCGTTGTGTTGCTTTTTTGGCAGAAACGCCAAAATGCCGATACGCTGTCTCAAAAATAAAGAAGAATCAAAGCTTTGATGCGATAAGCTGTTTCGGGAAATCCAGTTCCCGGAGCAGCTTTTCTGCTTCCGCCACATCACCTACATGCTCCCGGCCGTGGCTGTCGCTGGATAGGATTACGGGGCAGGAGAGAGTCTCACAGATTTGAAGCATGGCGGCGGCATTGGCACGGCAGTCTCTGCGATAGCTATCCGGCAGAAGGGATACATTGTTCAGTTCAGGCAGTACTCCCATGGTCAAGGCACTCCGAACCAACTCCATGTAGTCCACGGGAAAACGGGAATCGTCACAATGGCCGATTATTTTTACGTTTGGATGCTCCATGGCCCGGATATATGCCTTGGTGTTTTCTGCGGCAGAACCGGAAGTATAAATGGGGCGGTGCATACTTACAATGCAGAAATCCAAGGTGCTTAGGATATCGTCAGGGAGATCCAAATGCCCTTCCTTGTCTAAAATATTTGCCTCCGCACCGTATAGAAGCTTTATGCCGAAACGATTTCTCTCGCATAAAATTAAACTGCGAAAATAGGACAGACCGGCGCTGCCCACGGTGGCGGGGCCATGGTCGCTGATGCCCAGCACTTGAAGGTGGCGCAAGGCTGCTTCCTTTGCTAAGTCGGTAATCCGGTCAACAGTACCGTGTCCGCTGGCGCAAGTATGAGTGTGCAGATCCATTTTGGCATAGGAATTTTTAATGATTTTGGTGTTTGATATATATTTGTCCATTCTTAAGTGTTCGTTCCTCGGAAGTGATTCTAAATAACAGCCTTGCAGGATGAAAATCTATTCTGCATAACTACAGCGCCAAGTGTTAAAAACATTTCCCCGCTTTGAATAATCCGGAGAAAAGAATTTCAAATACGTTCTAAGACTGTCTGGTTTCGATGGCTTTGATGAAAAACAGTTCCGCGGGCTGAGCCGCCTGCGGTATATTGATGATTAAGGCACCTGCATCCTGATATCCCATTTCCCTGTAAAAATGTTGTGCATCCTCGTCCGCCTGCGTGGATGTCATAATCCATTCATATCCCAAAGCTCTCATCTCATCTTCCCAATAAAGCATTAATTTTTTTCCAAGTCCCTTTTTCTGATGGGCAGGCGCTATATAGAGCAGATTGCAGAAAGGGGTATTATCCCAGAAAAGATTGTAGCGCAGCAGGCCGATGGGCTCCGTATCCTGCAGGAGCACATATCCTGTTTTGTCCCGTACTTTTCTGAAGAATTCCTTCTCGGAAATATGCTTGTCTAATGTGAACCAGAAACTTTTATCCTCCGGTTCTACGCAGCGGATTGTCAGCATGATATTTCCTCCTGTGGCAGATATGGTTACATCATATGTAACGGTGCAGAGTTTCTTTGAACTATTACCATTATACACGAATTGACTATGTAGGGCAAGGCCGTTCCATTTATCAAATGATTTGCGGCTTTGGGCTTCGTTACTGTTCATATCATGACCAGTAACACATGCACAGAAACCTCAACAACAGCGGTTTCGCGCACGGCTGTCCAACAAATTGCAGATATATTGCGTGCGGATAAGGTTCTTATTCCTTAAGATTTTGTTGAATATAATGGGTTGGTGTAATACAATTGAGTTGATAAATTTAAGGAGAAGGACAATGATAAAAAGAATTTATAAAAAGAACAGATACAAGTTTTTGCTTAGCCTGATTCCGGTGGTTATTGTTGGCGTCATGGCTCCCTTACGTTCCTATATTATGCAGCTTTTGATAGATTCTTCAAATTATAGGGAGTTGTTGGAAAAATGCCTTATCGCTATTGTTTTTAGTATAGGGGTATTTATCTTTGAGTGGGCAAGCAAGAAAAGTCAAGCAATTGTTGTGCGGAATATTGAGAAGGATCTGCGTAATCAATTGATGCATAAGCTGTTTTATATTTCTGCCAATCAATTTGAAAAAAAGGGGTTGGCATATTATCTTTCAAAATTTACTACAGATATAAAAATCATATTAGATAGCGAAGTCAACAATGTATATGGCATGATTATGCAATTTGTCTTTTTGGTTGTTGCTGTCATCTACTTACTTTGGGTAGAACCGTTTATTCTATTGATTGTAGCTGCAGTCAGTATTGTACAGTTTGGGGTTCCGAACATATTGAAAAAGAAAATTGGTTCCTCAACAAAAGAGTATACAGAAGCCCTTGAGGTTTATCTGGACGGGATAAAAAGCGATTTAGGAGGTCATAAGGTCATAAGAACCTTCGATGCAGTAAAGCAGATTTTAGGAAAGCAGGAAAAACTAAGCGATTTCGTATGCAGAAAAAATGAATATGCAACTCAAACTCTATATTGGGCACAAGCGTTAGCCTCTTTTGTAAACAATGGGGCTTTTCTGATTGTTTTGGTGAGTTGTATGTTCTTTGTTATGGCAGGAAGAATCACGGTTGGTGAAGTAGTGGCAATCACTAATATGATGAATTTCGTTTTAACACCATGTAAGACGATTGCCAATGGAATGATTCAGTTAAAGGCAATGGAAAAGGTAAAAGCTGAATTGGAAGCTTTGTTGGAACAGGAAAGTGAAAATGATAAGAAAGATAATATTGATGAAAATATACGAGAAATCTGTCTGGATAATGTCAATCAAAAAATCAGCGAAAGCTTTTCGTTGAACAATCTGACATTGACCTTTGAGAAAGGCAAGAAGTATGCTATTGTTGGTAAAAGCGGAAGTGGAAAATCAAGCATTATTAAATTACTTACAGAGTATGGAGCGGATTATACAGGTCAGATTCTGATTAATGAACAGGAGCTGTCAGGACTTAATAAGGAAAGTATCATGCATATTAGTCCGGTTTGTTATCAACAAACCTACATATTCAACGACACGATTTTCAATAATGTAGCCTTATATCAGAATTATTCAAAAGACGAGGTCATTGAGGCACTACGGAAAGCAGGCATCTATGATACCATTCAGAGACTTCCGGAGGGAATAGATGAAAAAATTCAGGAGAACGGGAAAAATTTTTCAGGAGGTGAATTGCAGAGAATTGCTTTGGCAAGGCTTTTTTTAAGAAATAAGGCAATGACCTTTCTTGATGAAATTACATCAGGACTTGACAATGCTACTGCTTTTGAAATCGAAAAGAGACTGTTGGACGAAGATATGACTATTATAAATATTACTCATAGATATAATAACGCACTTATGCAAAAATACAGTGAAATTATTGTGATGGATAGCGGTAAAATAGTAGAAAGAGGAAAATTTGATGAATTAATGGAAAAAAAGGGGGAATTTTTCTATTTATACAAAATCCTTAGCGAATGAGAAAGATAGCCTATTGGGAACAAAACTGAATAAGAAAAACTTTCCCTTGTGATTTGCCCATGAGGGCAAAAACAAGGGAAAAGGATACATATTTTGAGGCTGGCATTGTGCAAAGCCTTGAAAACAGGGGAAACTTATGGAAAAAGCTTACAAACTTGAATTTGGAGGAGAGACAGATGGATATCAACTATAAGCAATGCGCTATCAATTGTGTTGGTGGAGACACATTGAAGCAATATAAGAAACAATTTGATGAGTGCAATCAAGATTTTGACTTGTTGTTTTCGATGGATACAGGCGATCAGGATTTTTATAGAAGAATAATTGAACCAGGACATATTTACGAAACAGGATATCCCAGATGTATATGCTGGCAGAATGATGATAGCAAAGATAAATGTGAGTGTTCAAGACAAGCCATAATCTATTTGTATTCACAGTTACTCCCTAATAGTGAGATTACAGTCGAAACAATCCAAACAGTTCGAATGGGTGGGGAAAGCTGTAGATTCAGAATTATATTAGGAAAGCAATTATAGATAAATTCAAGTTGAACAAAATCGCTGCGCGATGGCTGGCCAAGGCTGTGGCGCAGTTTTCATTTAGTTGCTTTTGAAAAGCAGTGGAAAGCAAGTCCTAAAAGTAGTATTGTTGAGTTGTGACGCTTAACAATTGAACAGGACCGCCCTTCCCACTGCCTATGAAAAGAATACCATTTTCGTGCTTTCCTGACAAGCACTTTTATGATGCGAATGCACCTCCGTAAAGGGCAGTGATAACAAGCTGAAAATCATTACACTATATGGAGGTGCTTTATGTACGAAGAAATTTTTGAATCAATTAGGGCAGCTGCCGCAAAAAGGAATCTAAAGGAATCTACAGCGGGGGCTTACTGCAGAACAGTAAAATACTTTATGGATACCATCGGGAAAGTTTCCCTTGCGGAACTGACCATGGAAGATGCAGAAAGTTTCCTGATGGAAAAACAGCTGTCCGGTGTCCGTCCGGAAACTTATAACCACTGCCATTCTGCCATCAAGTTCCTGTACCGGAGGCTTCTGAAAGCACTCTGGGATGATGATGCTATCCCCCGCATGAAAAATGACCGCTCCCTGCCCACCGTTCTTACAAAGGCGGAAGTGGAGGCAATCCCTGCAGCAACGAAAAACCTGAAACACAGGGCGATGCTTGCGACGATGTATTCCGGTGGGCTGCGTGTTTCGGAACTGGTGCATTTACACTATGACGATATTTCGAGGACGCACCATTCCATCCATATCCGGAACAGCAAAAGCAGGGTAGACCGTTATACGATCCTTGCGGACAGAACTCCCGGACTGCTGACAGAATACTGGTTTGCATGCGGAAAACCACGGGACATTTTATTCCCCGGCAGTTATTCCGGAAGTTATCTGGATAAAAATACTGTCAACCAGTTTTTAAAGAAAAGCGCAGAGAAAGCAGGCATCAAAAAACATCTCTCCACCCATGCCCTGCGCCACAGCTTCGCCAGCCATCTTCTGGAATCAGGGTGTGACATTAAGTATATCCAGGCGCTCCTTGGACATGTTGACCCGAAATCCACAGAGGTTTATCTGCATGTGAGCGACAAAACGCTGCTGGGCATTAAAAGCCCCTTTGACAGCCCGGAGGCTGAACGTGGATAAGCCTGCCGTTCAGGATATCTTTCTTCGTTTTTATCCAAGATATCTTGAACAATACCGTCCGTCTCCACAGCAGGCAAAAACGGCAAACAACATAATCAACTGCAAAACAGGAGCTTATGGCGCGAATGTAAGTGTGTGTGAGGACTGCAGGAGCATACAGATTCATTATAATTCCTGCCGCAATCGGTGCTGTCCCATGTGCCAGGCCCTGCCGAAAGAAAAGTGGATTGACCTGCGCAGGGAGGATGTGCTGGATGCACCGTATTTCCATGTGGTCTTCACAATGCCGGAGGAACTTAACCCTGTCATTTACAGCAGCCAGTCCCTGCTTTACAATGCACTGTACCATGCAGCTTCTGATACATTGGAGGAGTTGTCCGCTGACGGGAAATATCTTGGGGCAAAGATAGGGTATCTCTTTATCCTGCATACATGGGGTTCCGAAATGAATTACCATCCCCACATCCATGCCATAGTACTGGGAGGCGGTCTGGATGGAAAGAAGCAGCGGCGTGACCGTGGGGAGGAATTTTTTCTGCCTGTCAGGGTAATATCCAAGGTGTTCAGGGGAAAATACATGGAAACCATGAAGGGGTTGTGGAAAGACGGAAAACTGGAATTCCACGGCTCTGCCGGAAAGTACCAGAACCGTTATGCCTTTCAGGAACTGATGGATACCTGTTACCGGAAAGAGTGGGCACCTTACTGTAAAAAGACTTTTAACGGGTCGGGGGATGTCATCAGCTATCTCGGGAAATACACGCACAGGATTGCCATCAGCAACCACCGGCTTGTCAGCATGACGGAAAATACGGTCACGTTTTCCGTGAAGGATTACCGCGACGAAGGGAAATGGAAAACCCTTACCCTTCAGGGAGCGGAATTTATACGCCGTTTCCTGATGCATGTTCCGCCAAAAAGGTTTGTGCGCATCCGGCATTATGGACTGCTTTCGGTCCGGACAAAGGCAAAAGAGCCTGCATTGTGCCGCAACCTGTTAGGGTGCAGAAAGTACCTGTCCGAACTGCGTGGCATGAAGAGCACAGAGGCATTAAAACATCTCTGGGGAATAGATGTCTGCTCCTGCCGTTCTTGTGGAGGCCGTCTTGTGGCATCCGCCCCAAAATATCCGCTTCGGATTTGAAAGCAAGTAGTTTATACGGATTTTCAGGCTTCCCAGCGGGAGGTCTGTTTGTTGTACAGAAAAAGAAGCTCCTGTACATTTCGTGGCAGGAATAGCTGAAGGGATATGTTAAAATCATGTGGAAGAGCAAAGATTGAAAATCCATAGGGCACAGCAAAAGGGACGCGACTTTGTTCACCAAAGGAAAATCGAAATTGATGTAAACGATAGGGCAGTTTCAGGCAATGACCAGACTGCTTTATCGTTTACACCAACTTCGATTGATTCCTTGTCAGTTTATCGGCCTAATAAAAGTCCAAGACAGGGCGGCGGGCAGATGTTGACTATCCCGCCGCCCTATCTGTTATCGCTCCATATCCTGCTTTCTGCGGGGCTGTTGTTCCCTCTGTTCCTGCCTTCCCCCGTCCTGATTGTTAGTTTACTTTTCAACGGTAAAAATTTCTTCGATAGAAACATTAAATACCCTTGCAATGTTCCATGCCACAACCAAAGAGGGATTATATTTACCCTTTTCGAGATTTCCGATAGTTTCTCTGCGGACTCCTACAAGTTTAGCCAAATCTTCCTGTTTCATGTCGTATTTTGCTCTATATTCTTTTATCCGATTATTAATCATTCTCTGCTCCCTTCCGTTCTTTCCATTCTAAAAATATGAGGGCGATAGTGAATGCTAAGACGGTTACTGCAAAACTGAGGGCAAAAGAAATAGGGACAGCTTTAGCAGTACCATAAATAGAGGTGTAAACAAACATAAAAGGAACAAGCATAATCATTTCCGACATGAATGCAAATGTAGCTGCTTTTTGAACATTAAGCCGGAAAAATTCATCTGGTATTACCCGGAAATAACGAAAATAGTAGGCAAACCCGAAAAAGCCGTATAGACCTTTATTTTCTGTCAGCCACCCTAAAATCGCTATCAATGCCAGCAAAGATAAAAATCCTAAGTAATTAATCTTTTGTTTCATAAAAATCACCATGCCTTTCTATGGATGCGGTATATTTCGCTCTTGATGCTGTAAATATATCACATGTGCTGTTGAAAGTCAAATTGTTTTTCGAATAAAATATTTGTCAAATATTTAAAAATTCTACTTGCTAAACCAAGGAAGAGTGTGTTATAATAACTTTCGTCAGTGATGACGTAGACATAGGGGAATAGTACAGCGGTAGTGCGGCGGTCTCCAAAACCGTTAACGGGAGTTCGATCCTCTCTTCCCCTGCTGAATGGCCTGAGAGCAGAAGCTTTCAGGCTTTTTAAATTAATTTCTCTCCGGAACCGTGAGCCTCTTGAAAACAACGGGCAGGTATCATATGTAATGAGTTATGTTCCGGATGCGGGAGATTCTGCATATGGGAAACAATTTTCCGAGAAGGAAGTTGAATTATAAGAGACGAAGAGATACATTGGAAAGGGGAGGCATATATGCAAGAAAAGAATAGAACCGAGATGCAGATAGAAGAAGACAATCTGCTGGAACAGGCGTTAGCCGCATTACGGCAGTTTCTGCTGAATCTAGTGGAGCAGGCGGGGGAAAGTCAGGAGTATGGGGAGAAGCTTTGGCAGGGAATCAAAGCCTCGGAAGGGCTTCTTCAGGAGTTTTCCTACTATCATGATTACGGCAGGTTTCTCTGTAAATATAATGTGGCGGGGTATACGTTGGCTGATGTTCTGGTGTGGCAGGTGGATCATTTTAAGCTCTATATGGATCGGCCCGACGAAATGAACCGGTACAGGCAGCAGAGACTGCTCTTGGCGGCGTTTGAGACTATGGTGGGAATGGAGAAGGATCCTGCCCCCTATGTGGAGAAAATGAGAGGGGAGACAGGGACGGATATTATATAGCCGGAAGACGATGCTCCGCTGCGCACCCAGACTTAGACCTGCATCCCGCAAATTGTGACGCACATCTGTCAGAAAGCAATTTTCAAACACGCTCTAGCACTGGCACGAACCATCCAGCCCCAAAATCCAATTTCTGGCTGGATGAAGCACTAGTACTGCATTACGGAAATTTCGATGAATTCAGCACCCACTCTTTGCGCCAGTGCCGCGTTGTCGTCAGTCAACGATGCCACCGCATCG
>ERZ808037.2168-NODE-2168-length-10662-cov-3.963155_pt1 | contig 10662 bp, 9 predicted proteins | sample MGYA00380190_ERZ808037 | MGnify/ENA primary metagenome ERZ808037 (study PRJEB31490, sample SAMN06133399) | mouse gut metagenome | isolation source: J9 | host: mice | place: China: Chengdu | collected 2015-05 ...
ATTGCTACGGAGATGGTTCAGTACTCCAACAACAATATCTTACAGCAGGCAGGTACATCCATGCTGTCTCAGGCAAATCAGGGCAACCAGTTGGCACTGTCCTTACTTGGCTAATCGCTGTAAGCGAATTACAAGTGAAACTATCAAAAATCCCCATCCGAAAGGATGGGGATTTTTTTGCGCGCATAGGCAGAGTAGGAAGGCTGATGAAACAGATATCATGCTTGCATGAATAGATGTTTCATCAGCCTTACGACGAGCAACGCGAATGAGAAATGCGAAGCATTTCGAATCTGCCTATGCGTTAGACAGCCGTTTCAGCGCTTCCACAGCGGGCGGATAGTCGCCGCAGTTTTCGTAGTGGGTGCGGGCGATATCCCGCTTGCCAAACATTTCGTAGATAAAACCGATGTAGTAGCTGGGTGTGCGAGAATCTGCGGCATTGCATTTTGGAGCGCTCAGCGCTTGTACAAACTCGGGGAGCGCTTTTAGAGGCTGCCCCATCTGCAGATAAATCCGCCCGCACAGGCAGAGAAAATCTTTGTTATCGGCGAAAGCGTCACGATAAGGGAAGATAGCAGATGCTTCCTCGGTCAGATTGTCGTCCAGAAGGATGTCGGCGTAATTGCATAATAGCACCAGTGTGTAGTCGGCGCCGGGCATGGGACTGCGCTTCATGGCTTCGCGGAATTGCCCGAGCGCGCCCGCATGGTCGCGCATCAGCATGTAACATTGTCCCAGTTGAAAGTACAGGTACGGGTTTTCCGGATCCGCTTTCATTTCCGCACGAATCAGTTTCATGTCGCGTTCCGCTTTCTCCTTTAATTTTTTCCTGGTGCCCTGATAGCCTACATGGTCTACAGAGACAGGGGCATCATAGGAGGAGGGCTCTATTTTTCCGATAGGGACTAAAACTTCGTGAATCGGATTCATAAAGTGATAGTAGCGTCTGTTGAAAAGCCGTTCTAATCGGGCAATCTGATGCTTCGTCTCTCCATCCACGTCAAAATAATTGAACAACTCTATGGCGCCGAGGCTTTTGGGATGCTCTTCCAGAGCCTTTTGCAGAGCGTCACAGTCCAAAGGACGGAGAAACTCGTCGGTGTCCAGAGAGAGGATGGTATTGTGCGAAGCGTGACTGATACAAAAGTTTCTGGCGGCAGAGAAATCGTTAATCCATGCAAACTCGTAGACCCGGTCCGTATACTGTCTTGCAATTTCCAGGGAATTGTCCTCGGAGCCGGTGTCTGTGACCACAATCTCAAAAGGATAAGGTTTCAATGCCTCCAGACATTTCGTTAAATTTTCTGCTTCATTTTTAGTGATGATACAAACGGAAATCGGAATCATACGTTCTTTCCCCTGCGCTTCCTTGTTTTTGTTTTCCGGTGTTTCAGTTTCCACGGCGTTTCAGTTCTTCCAGTGCTTTTATTTTTTCCAGAGCCAGAGGATAGCCTTTTTCGGCTGATTTTTCTAAAAAGGAGGCGGCTGCGGGAAGATTCCCCAATAGTTCGTTTGCATAGCCCATGCTGAAAAGCGCCATGCCGCTGTAATCGTCCGCTTCCGATTCGGGAGTGCACTGTAACGCTTTCACAAATTCCATCATTGCCTTTAGCGGCTGGGGTGGATTTTGATTCAGATAGAGGGCGCCAAAGCTGCACAGGAACTGCTGGCTGTGTGCGTAGTCTTCATAGACCGGAGTGTAGAGCGCCAAAGCTTCCTCGGCTCTTCCGGTCTGCACCATCACGTTGATAAAGTTATTTGCCATCACATGCACCCACTCATTTTCCAGAAGCAGAGGCAGCTTAAACGCCTTTTTATAATAGATGTAGGCGTTTTCATAGTCGTCGATCAGGTTGTAGGACTGCGCCACCTGAAAGGGAAAGTAGGGCTCGTCAGGGTCGCGTTCCATTTCTTTGAAGAGGAGAGCGTTGTTGCGATCTACTTTGATGCGTTTTTCGTCGTCGGTGCCCACATAGCCCACATGATCCACTTCTACGGGTATGTCGTAGCGCTCGTAATCGGTACGACCGGTCTTGACGTCGGCAACCTGCTCGTGAATCAGATAGATATAGTGGAAATTCCGTTTGTGGAAAAGACGATCCACGCGTTCCAGCGAATAGTCTTTTCTATAGTGGGAGTCGGAGAAGCTCTTTCGCAAAATCATGCCTACGCTTCCGCGGGGATGTGTTTCAATCGCTTCACTCAGCCCGTCCAAATCTAAATCGGTCAGGTATTCGTCGCAGTCTATGACCAGCACATAGTTATGGCTTGCCTTGCTCAGAGAGAAGTTTCTGGCGGCGGAAAAATCGCCGATCCACTCAAAATCATAGATTTTGTCGGTGTACTTTGCCGCCAGTTCTTTGGTGCGGTCCGTGGAACCCGTATCCACGTAGATGATTTCAAAGGGATAGTGGGTGAGCGGCTCCAGACATTTCTCGATATTTTTTTCCTCGTTTTTTCCTATGATACATACTGAAATCGGAATCATGTGGTTCCTCCTCGTTTCTGCGCGGTTCCAGCGCTAAATCTAAATATTATGTCAACCATGCGAAGGTTATCTGATACGGGTTCAAGGGATTTTCAGGTCAGACAGCCGTTCTCTGGCAGGTGCAAAACCCAGCTCGGCAGCCCTCTGATAGAACGTGAGAGCGGATTCCGGTTTCCCCAGCATCTCGTTTACCAGCCCGATATTGTAGTAGGGGATAAATTTGTTCGCGCCTTCTTCTCTGGCATTCGGGCACTGCAGCGCTTTCAGGTACTCAGCCATAGCGTTTAAAGGCTTAGGCGGATTGAGATTTAAGTAGGCGTTGCCCATACTGCAGTAGAAGTTGGCATCATTTTCAAAATAGGCGTAGATTGGCTCGAAAAACCGAACCGCTTCCCGGGAACGGTTCGTGTGGTTCATCGCGTTTAAAAAAGCGGTCGCCATGATCTGCACCCATGCTTCTTCAGGATGGAAGGGCAGGGAAAAAGATTTTTTATAATACAGGTAGGCATTTTCATAATCCCGGATGCCGTTGTAGGACTGTCCGATTTGAAAGTACAGGTAAGCGTCCTGCGGTTTTTTTTCCAGTTCACGGAAAAGCAGCTTGTTGTTGCGCTCGGCTTTTTCACGCATAGCTTCCTGTCCGCCGTTATAGCCCATATGTTCCACGGTAAGCGGAATCTCATACCGTTCGTAGAGAGGACTGTCTCCGTCACGCGTTACCACCTGTTCATGGATGCTGCCTGTGTAATGAAAGCGTTTTCTGGAAAAGAGACGTTCCACTCGATCAGGATAGTTTGTCGGCGTGCCGTTTGCCTCGAAGTAATTGTTTCGAAGAAGCAGTCCGACGCCCATAGGACAGGCGTTAACGGCATGGTAGAGGGCGTCCGTATCCAGTGCGGAAAGGTATTCGTCACAATCCAGAAAAAGCACATATTCGTGAGACGCTTTTTCCAGCGCATAATTTCTGGCGGCGGAGAAGTCGTCAATCCATGCAAAATCATAGATGTTAGCGCCATGCTTCGCGGCAAGCTCTTTCGTGCGGTCTGTGGAACCGGTATCCACATAGACGAGCTCGAAAGGGAAGGGGGCAAGGGGCGACAAGCACTTTTCAATATGCTGTTCTTCATCTTTGCCGATAATACAGACTGAAATCGGAATCATAATCATTGTCCTCGTTTTTCTGTACGAATCATGTAACAAATGCAGAAAAATTATGTAAACTAAAAGCTGGCAATAAAAGACGGTTTCACGATATTTCCAGCGCCGCCAGCCGCTGCACAGCCGGGGCAAAGTCCCCGCACTGTCCGTAGAGCGCACGGGCGGTGTCCCTATCCCTGGACAACTCGAAAATCAGCCCGCACTGGTACAGGGGCAGGAAGGAGTTCGCGCCGCTTTGTCTGCCTTCCGGCATCTGCAGTGCTTTTTGGTACTGTTCGAGAGCCTGTTCGGGCATATCGTTTTCGTTGTAAATATTTCCCATCAGATAGATAAAATCCGTAACGGAAGAAAAATCATCGTAAATGCCCTCAAACCCGAGCGCCGTTTCCGCCTGCCCCGAACGCAGCAGCGCATTGCCGTAGGAGACGACCATAGCCTGTACATAGGCGAGCTCCGGGTCTAAGTCGAAGGTAAGCCCTTTGTCATAGTAAGTGCAGGCACGGGCAAAATCTTCCAGAATCTCGCAGGTCTTTCCGAGCTGATAATAGAGGTAAGGATTTTCGGGGTCTGTTTCGACCTGTTTTTCGAGCAGGGTGAAATTGCGCCTGTATTTGGCTTCCCGCTCTTCGGGGGTCATGTCGTAGCCAGTATGACGCAGGGTCGTGTGAAGCAGCATCGCGGGAATCTCGCTTCCCCTGATGGGTGTGAGCTGCTCATGAATCAGTCCCGTATAGTGATAAAGCTTCTTATTAAAAAAACGTTCTGTGTAATCTATATTATTCAGTGTCAGTACGCCGTTTTCCGTCACCAGATTCTCCCGGGAGACGCTTCCGACCTTATCTGACAGATGCTTGCGGAAATAATTCAGCTCCTCCACATCAATTTCCTTTACGGTCTCGTCGCAGTCTATCATAAAAATCCAGTTGTTTGACGCCTCCCGCAGGGAGAAGTTTCTGGCGGCGGAGAAATCGTCGCACCACGCAAAATCGAGCACTTTATCCGCGTATCCGGCGGCAATTTCTTTCGTCCTGTCCGTAGAGCCTGTGTCCACAACCACAATCTCAAAACCGCAGGGTTTGATGGACTTCAGGCACTGTTCAATCCGCGCCTCTTCATTTTTGGCAATAATGCATACAGATATGGGATGCATGGGAAACTCCTTTATAATTGTACCATAATAAATTTATCTTAGCATATTTACGGACAACAGGCAAATTTTTGGAGCAATCGGCACGGTTTTGTGGTACACTAGGTAGAGACAGGCGACGACCGGCAAAAAGCGTGTACAGGAAATGTCACCGGCGTCCTGGACGAAATAGAGGAGAAAACGAATGAAATATGCATTGATCGGCTGCGGCCGCATTTCGCCGAATCATATTGCGGCGGCACAAAATAATAAACTGGAACTGGTGGCGGTCTGTGACATCGATCCGTCCTGCATGGAGGATAAAGTACGGAAATTTAAGCTGGGTGAAAGTGTCAGGCGGTATAGCGACTATCGGGAAATGGTGGAAACGGAGAAGCCTGAGCTGGTGGCAATCTGCACGGAGAGCGGTAAGCATGCGAAGATTGCGCTGTTTTGTATCGAGCATGGCTGCAACTGTATCATTGAAAAACCGATTGCGCTTTCCCTTGCGGACGCCGACGCGATCATTGGGGCGGCAATCACGCATCATGTGAAGGTGTGCGCGTGCCATCAGAACCGCTTTAATAAATCGGTGCAGATTATACGGGAAGCCATCGATATGAATCGTTTCGGGAGATTGTTTTACGGAACAGCCCATATCAGGTGGTGCCGGAACCATGAATACTATGACAGGGCGTCCTGGCGCGGGACGTGGGAGCAGGACGGCGGCGCGCTGATGAACCAATGTATTCACAACATCGATCTGCTGCGCTGGATGATGGGCGGCGAGATTGATGAAGTGGTGGGTATGACGGACCGGCTCAACCATGATTACATCGAGGCGGAAGACATGGGCATTGCCCTGATTAAGTTTAAGAACGGCAGCTACGGCATCGTGGAGGGGACGACCGATGTCTATCCCAGCAATCTGGAAGAAACGTTGTATCTCTTCGGCGAAAAGGGAACGGTAAAGGCGGGCGGACAGTCTGTCAATGTGATAGAAGAGTGGCGGTTTTCTGACCTTCTGGACAATCCCGAGGAGGTGAAGGCGAAATTTCATGAGAATCCGCCGAATGTGTACGGCTACGGGCATACGCCGCTGTATGCGGACATGATAAACGCCATTACGCAGGACAGGCAGCCTTATGTCACTGCTATGGACGGAAAGCGGGCGTTGGAGCTTGTGCTGGCGATTTACAAATCCGCGGCGGAGGGGTGCCGTGTGAAGTTCCCGCTGGAAGAATGCGCGACGATCGACTTTAAGGGGAGGTTTTAGCGAATGTCCTATTTTGTCCATGAGAGCAGTTATATTGACGATGACGTGACGATCGGTGAGGGTACGAAAATCTGGCATTTCTGTCATGTGCAGTCGGGCGCGGTGATCGGTGAGAACTGTGTGCTGGGGCAGAATGTAAATATTTCCAACCACGTGAAGATCGGGAACGGCGTAAAGATTCAGAACAATGTCTCTGTCTATGAGGGCGTGGAGCTGGAAGATGACGTGTTCTGCGGTCCTTCCTGTGTGTTTACCAACGATCTGACGCCCCGGGCGGCTTACCCCAAAGGGCGGGAGAATTACAAAAAGACGCTGATCAGGAAGGGCGCCAGCATCGGAGCCAACGCGACCATTGTGTGCGGTCATACGGTGGGCAGATACGCACTTGTGGCGGCAGGAGCCGTGGTGACGGAGGATGTGCCGGACTATTGTCTCGTGAAAGGCGTGCCCGCAAAAGTCTGCGGAAAAGTGGACGAGAGAGGAAATATATTGTGATTCATACCGCGGAAAGCATCTCCCGTACGCGGTCACGGTAGGTATGCGCAGAGGCTACCTTATCGTGACCGTTTTTTGCGATAGCCGCTCTTTCCTCCTCGTGGGACAAATAGTAATCGAGCTTCTGCAGCAAATCGCTTTCGCTCTCATAGTACTCAAAGTCTACCCCTGGGGTAAAGTTTTCGAGGAAGTCTTCCTGGTAATTACTTAACAGAAAACCGCCGGCGCCCATGATATCGAAAGCGCGCAGCGGGATGCCGCTTTTGATGCTGCGCAGGGAAATATTCAGATTAATGCGGCTTTTCTTAAAGACACGCGGCATTTCGGCGTAGTAGTCCGTCGTGCCGTGATTGCGCAGATTTGGCAGGGAAAAGGCAGGGTCTAAGGTGAACAGATCCAGCGTGTGCCGTTTCGTAATGGCACGCAGCAGGCGCAGCCGTTCCATTCCCGTGAGCTTGCGGTTAACGACATATTGGGCGTAAAGATACTCTCTGGTCTCCACGCCGTCCGGGTTGGGTTCCATAGGGAGCGCCCGATATAACTCTTCCATAATGGGAGACAATGACTCCTGAATAAAATTATAGCCCTGCACATGCATCTGGGCATGCATCAGCCCCTCCAGATAACCCTTTGCGTAGTCGGAAAGGCTCTCCATGCGGTCATAGAAATTATGGGCTTCATTATAAAGGGAACCCACAAAGGAAACGTCGTACAACGGCTCGGGAAAGCCGAAGGCATCCAGCCGTTCGGTATTTGCCGCCATGGGCAGATAGTGGACGGTTTTGATGCCGGCATCGTTAAATTCCCGGCATAGCGCCTTGTCGAATACATAGATGGCATTACAGGGATTGATGGCAGTGTAGGAATAGAGCAGGACATAAGGGCTGTCATAAATCCATGAGAGATAGGGCAGATTCTCGTGCTTACATACATTGGAAACGAGAGGAAAATAGTTAAAAGAGAAAACCGCGTCGGGAGTCGTCTCGCGCAGTTTTTTTGTGAGTTCGGACTCAATCTCGGCGTCCCTGCGGGCGTCCTTATTGGAAAAAGGAAAACAGATGACCTGATGCCCTTCCTTAATAAAGGCGTCCTTCATGTCGGCGTTGCCGAAGCTTGCCCATTCGATAAAAAGTATTTTCATGGCGTTCTTCTCCGAATCGTCGCTGTCTGGCGAAAATTTTATAATAAGTCTGTGTCGAGTATACCATAAATCGTTTCGGACAGCATCCTTATCTTTTTGAAAATAATGGTTGACACGGAAAAATTTATGGTGTATTATCAATTCATATTAATCATACTAAATAAGTATGAAAACAAATACAGTATCCCATATCTGACATATATAACAGGGAAAGCGGGATCTGACATGGAAAAGGGAGGATGAAGGAAATGGCTAATATTAAGAAGAGTGCATCGGATCTGATCGGGCATACACCGCTTTTGGAGGTGACGCATTACGAGGAGAAGAACGGTATCACGGATGCGACGGTTTTGGTAAAACTGGAGTATTTCAATCCGGCAGGCTCGGTGAAGGACCGTATTGCCCTGCATATGATCGAGGTGGCGGAGAAGGAAGGGAAGCTCACGCCCGGCGGCACGATCATTGAGCCGACCAGCGGCAATACGGGCATCGGGCTGGCTTCTGTGGCGGCGGCTAAGGGATATCGGGCGGTGCTGACGCTGCCGGAGACGATGAGCGTGGAGCGGCGCAAGCTCCTGCAGGCATACGGCGCCGAGCTGGTGCTGACGGACGGTGCGCAGGGAATGAAGGGCGCTATCGCCAAGGCGGAGGAGCTGCAGGCGCAGACGCCGGGTTCCATTATTCTGGGGCAGTTTGAAAATCCCGCGAATCCGGCGATTCACAAGGCGACCACAGGACCGGAGATTTGGGACGATACGGACGGAAAGGTGGACATTTTTGTGGCAGGCGTCGGCACCGGCGGCACCATCACGGGCGTGGGTTCTTATTTAAAGGAAAAGAATCCTGCAATTCAGGTGGTGGCGGTGGAGCCGGAGAGCAGTCCGGTTCTCTCGGGCGGACAGCCGGGGGCGCACAAGATTCAGGGAATCGGTGCGGGATTCGTGCCGCAGACGCTGGACACGGGTATTTATGACGAGATCATCAAGGTTTCCAATGAGGATGCTTTTGCGGCTGGCAGGGCGATTGCCACGCAGGAGGGCGTGCTGGTGGGCATTTCCTCGGGGGCGGCGCTCCACGCGGCCAAGCAGCTTGCGAAGCGTCCGGAAAATAAGGGGAAGGTGATTGTGGCGCTTTTGCCTGATTCGGGGGATAGGTATTTGTCTACGGCTTTGTTCGCATAGTGGTTCGGCCCGCGCCCGAGTCTGCGAAGCAGATCTCGCGATTGAGCTCGGCTCAATCTGCCTTTCGCAAAATCTTGACATTTGACGTGATTCATACTATAGTGAGCAAGGATAAAACTGGGAGGAGAATGAGGAGAGTACGGAAATGATTGAGGTGCGGGATTTATGCAAAACCTTTGAGACGGATGACGGGAAGGTGGAGGCTCTGCATAATATTACATTATCCATTCAGGCAGGTGATATTTACGGCATTATCGGTATGTCGGGCGCGGGCAAAAGTACGCTTGTGCGGTGCCTGAATTACCTGGAACGTCCTACGTCCGGTACGGTGGAGATTGAGGGGAAAGACTTGGGTGCGATGACGGAGCGGCAGCTTCGGGAAATCCGCAGGGATATTTCCATGATTTTCCAGCATTTTAATCTGCTGATGCAGAAGAATGTGATTGACAATATCTGCTTTCCGCTGGTGATTGGCGGCATGAAGAAAAAGGAGGCGAAGGAGCGGGCGCTGGAGCTTTTGGAGATTGTGGAGCTTTCGGATAAGGCGGCGGCGTATCCGTCCCAGCTTTCCGGCGGGCAGAAGCAGCGGGTGGCGATTGCCAGGGCATTGGCAGCGAATCCGAAAATTCTGCTCTGCGACGAAGCGACGAGCGCGCTGGATCCGCGCACGACGCAGTCCATCCTGCAGCTTTTGAAGGAAATCAATAAAAAGTATGGCATTACCATAGTCATCATTACCCATGAAATGTCGGTGGTTCGGGAAATCTGCTCTCATGTGGCGATTATCGGTGAGGGGCATCTGGTGGAGCAGGGGCGCGTTGCGGATATTTTTGCGCACCCGAAGACGGCGGAGGCGAAGGAGCTGATTCTGAAGGGCAGCGGCACGGACCGCCGCACACTGGAAGACCGTCAGAAGGAGCTAATGAAAGGGAAATGCTGCGTGCGTATCGTATTTTCCGTGAACTCCTCCTTTGAGCCGGTGATTGCGAATATGGTATTAAAGTTCGGACAGCCCATTAACATTCTGCGGGCAGATACGAAGAACGTGGAAGGAATCGCCAGAGGCGAGATGATTTTAAGTCTCCCCGACGAGCGGAAAGTACAGGAGGAAATGAAGGCTTATCTTGCGGAGAGAGGACTTGCAGTGGAGGAGGTGAACGGCTATGTGGACTAGCGATCTGACACTGATGATGCTGGAAGGCGTGCGCGACACTTTGTTTATGACATTGCTGTCAACTTTCTTCGGTTATGTGCTGGGACTGCCTTGGGGCATTGTCCTTGCCGTGACGGATAAGTCGGGCATCCGACCGAATGCCGTGATTTACAGGGTGCTGGATGTAGCCGCTAATATTTTGCGGAGTATTCCGTTTTTGATTCTGCTGATTCTTGTGCTGCCCCTGACGAGGGCAATCGTGGGTAAGAGCACGGGAGCGGCGGCAACGATCGTGCCGCTTACCATTGCGGCGGCGCCTTTTATCGGGCGTATGATCGAATCTTCCATCAAGGAAGTGGACCACGGTGTGGTGGAGGCGGCGCAGAGTATGGGAGCGGGCACGTTTACGATCATATGGAAGGTGCTTCTGGTGGAGGCGAGGACGTCGATTTTGGTGGGCGTGACCATTGCCATCGGCACGATTCTCGGCTACTCCGCGATGGCGGGCGTGGTCGGCGGCGGCGGACTTGGCGATATCGCCATGCGTTACGGCTATTACCGCTATGAGACGCTGATTATGATTGTCTCGGTGGTGCTTCTGGTGGTGGTGGTGCAGATTTTCCAGACGCTGGGGATGCGGC